>Ga0182004_10004266_pt1 | contig 11517 bp, 12 predicted proteins | sample Sormic07211540_1_FD_120479 | JGI IMG/M metagenome (GOLD analysis project Ga0182004, IMG submission 120479) | Endophyte microbial communities from Sorghum bicolor roots, Mead, Nebraska, USA - 072115-40_1 MetaG | ecosystem: Host-associated > Plants > Roots > Unclassified | place: USA: Nebraska...
AACCCGACGTGTGGGCCTTTCTTCCGTATTTCCTGATAACCCCCTGCAGAAATAGACAAACACCAAAACTTGTGGAATTCTGTCAGATAAAACCCTAAGTCTAGGTGTTGGTTGCATTTGGATAATTTTCTATGATTAGTTGATGGTTAAATATGAGCATTAAGGACCGTCAACACTCTTCCTTTTGGATTGGGGACCCATCAAACTGTTTAACATCCTCCTTTCTTAATTCCCTGCTTGTCATCTCACTAAAGATCATTAGTTCCCTAGCTAATTCGGTGGTCATCAACACCAAAACCCACAACGGGCTTGATTGCACTTACAATTAGGGCTTGAACGTGTCATGATATAAAGTGGAAATCTCACGCATGCCATTGGAGACTAGAGAGGGTGTTGAGAAACAACAGAATGTACGTTGGGTGAGGCCTGTGCTTAGGCCATAGTAATTTTTCTCCTATTCCAACATGCAGACATATATTTTCTGAAGTCTTAAATTTCAATAAATAAGATTCCGTCATTGAAGTTTACCAGATGGTCTCTCTATTCTCTTTTACCAGAAACTCTGGGGCACCATTAAGAAAGATATTTTAGCTATGTTTGACGATTTTACAAGGGGGATTTAGATGTGTATGGACTGAACTTTGTTTTAGTTACATTAGTTCCTAAGGTTAGTGATGCCTGTAATATGAAACAGTTTAGACCTATCAGTTTGCTTAATTGCAGTTTTAAGATGTTCTCAAAGCTTTTAACTAATAGCTTAGGAAAAGTAGCTCAAAGATTAGTGGCTGCTAATTAGAGTGCTTTTATCAAGGGAAGGTACATATTAGAAAGTGTTGTAGTTGCTCATGAGTTAGTACATAGTTTACATAAATCACATGAAAAAGGGGGTGGTGTTAAAGCTAGATTATGAAAAAACTTTGGGATTTCTTGTTTGAGATAGTAGAATCTAGGGTTTTTTCAAGTATTTGGATTAAGTGGATCAGGAAGTTAGTCACTGGAGGTTCCTGAGGCATTTTAGTAAATGGTGAGAAGAGTCTCTATTTTAAACCTAGCAAAGGCTTAAGCCAAGGGGATCCTTTGCCCCCTTCTTTTTAACTTAGTTGGGGATGCTTTCTCTGGAATGTTAGATAAATCAGCTAGGATTGGTCTTATTCAGGGTGTTTTGCAAGATTTCAGAGAAGGAGGCATCCTGTCTCTGCAATATGCAGATGACACAATTCTCTTTGCTAGTGCTGACTTCTCTCAGCTTTCTAATTTGAAGTATGTCATAATGTGGTTTGAACAGATTTCAGGGATGAGAGTAAACTTTCACAAAAGTGAGATCATTACTTTGAACCTAGAGGTGGAGGATACTAAGGAAATTGCTAATATGTTTAATTGTCCTGTTGGGTCCTTTCCTTTGAAGTATTTGGGTGTTCCACTGCATTATGACAAATTGTCTGAGAGGGGCTACAACCTTTAGTTGATAAGTTAATTCATAGAATTGCATGCTAGAGGGGTAAACTCTTGTCTCTGGCTGCTAGAGCTCTGTCAGTTAAGTCTTGCTTAGCTAGCATCCCTATCTATCTCCTATCTTTCATCAAGTTTCCTAAGTGGGCCATAAAGATCCTAAATACCCAAATGAGTAATTGCTTATGGAATGATTTAGAAGGAGCTCACAAGTATCATCTTGCTAGTAAGGAGTATGGAGGTATGGAATTGCCTAATTTAAGAGATTTAAATATATGTCTTCTTGCTTCTTGGTTAAAGAAATATGAGCAAGATAAGGATAAACTCTGGTGAGAGGTCTTAGATTTAAAATACAATACTAGCAATGTCAATATTTTCCAAACAAGATCTGTTGGAGCTTCCCCTTTCTTTAGAGATTCCATGTGGGTTGTTCAAGCAGCAAAAATGGGGTATAAATGGGAAATTGGGAATGTTAAAAGAATTCAGTTTTGGGAAGATAATTGGGTAGGTAATTCTAGTCTTGCTACTCAGTATTGGAATCTCTACAAATTCGTTAATGAGAAAAAATAAATCTGTGGCTAGCTTGTGGGATGGAGTCTGTCAGCTTGCCTCAGCAATTTCCTTTAGTGAAGAAGAAGATTCCTTAATCTATCAGTTTTCTTCTAATGGAGTGTACAATGTTCAATCTTTTTATAAGATCATTAATTTCAAGGGTGTTCAACCTGTGTTCTAGTCTCTTCTATCTAGAGTATTAAGATTCCTCAGAGTTCAGTACTTTTTATGGTTGCTAAGTAAAAATGGATTGTTAACTAGGGATAATCTCAATAAGAGAAAGAAAAGTAGAAGATCCAACTTGTCTCTTTTGTAAGGATCAAGAAACTGTACACCATTTATTCTTTGAATGTGTGGTGGCTAAACGACTTTGATATGTTCTTTCTAAGATTTTTGGGAATTTAGTTAGGTGGATCTCTAGATAATAAGGTTAGTTTTGGTTAAGTAATAAACGTAACAGTGTTGTGAATATGTGCACTTCAGTTGCTTGTTGGAGTTTGTGGAAGCTGAGAAATGACATGTGTTTGCAGAGAAAATCGTGGAGGGGCATGGCCATAGTCCTACATAGCATGGCGATGCTGCTGCAAAACTAGGTTATTTTATGTCCGAAAGAGAAGAAGGATATCTAGAAGAATGTGGTGGCGCAAATCAAGATGGAAACGTCCCAGGTGCTTTGGATTTCCTGGAAGTAACCAAGCTGATTGCTGGTGGGTTAACAACAATGCTTGCGCAGCCCTGACGTTCGAAGTTGCCACTTGAAGATCGCTGTGGTGAACAAAGTTGAGGTTAATATCAAAGCTGGTTGTATATAGGGCGTCCAAGTTTTGTTACTCTGGTTCCTTTCGCGTATTAGAAGGCCAACTATGTGGCTCTTAGGTCTTGTTTAGTTCCGAATTTTTTTTTGTTTTCGAGACTGTAGCACTTTTATTTTTATTTGACAAACATTATCTAATCATGGAGTAACTAGATTTAAAAGATTTATCTCACGATTTACAGGTAAACTGTGTAATTAATTTTTATTTTCGTCTATATTTAGTGCTCCAAGCATATGCGTAAGATTCGATGTGACGGGGAATCTTAAAAAAAATTTTAGTTTTTGAGGTGAACCCTTAGCTGTGCAGAGTTTTTTCGACTCTGGGTGAATCGGTAGAGTCATCACCTATTGGGCCGTAATAATATACATTTTCCTAAAATTCTAAAGAAGTTTTACCAGATTTTTATGTTATGTATATTTTTCAGGGTATTTTCAATTTTACAAATTTCTTATTTTTTAGCAGAATTTACAAATTTCTCCGAAATGTGAGAAAATATGTTCGTCAGTGGGCCGGGCTACCATGGGAACAGTGAGTTTAGGCCCACATGCGAACTCACCAAGAGCCGTCAGACAAGCCCACGTGACCCCCCCCTCTCACTCCCAGTCCCAGCCGTCGCCGCCAGCCCGCCACACCACCACCCATCCGCGACGCCACCGCCGCTCCGAAAAGGGGGCCCTCGTAGCGCGGCGGCGAGGCCGGCCGGCGTTTGGAGGAGCTCCGAAGATGTGGTGCCACTCGTGCAAGGAAGGGTACGACGAGGAGGATGCCGGGACCTGCAAGGAGTGCTACGACGAGGCCAGCGAGACGGAGGAGGAGCTCAAGCGCGAGATCGAGGAGCTCCGCTCCCGCCTCCAATTCCTCCGCCTCCCGTCCCCCACCCTCGACGCCGCATCCGCCCCCAACTGCGACCTCCTCCTCCACGCCATCCCCTCCTGCCCCTCCTCCTCCGGCGCGGGAGGCGACGGCGATGCTGCGCGCACCCCCGACACACCCGCCGTCCCCGCCCACCGCGTCATCCTCGTGGGTCCTCCTTTACTTCTCAGCTTCTCCTTGCGCTGTTTACATGATTCCTTGGGTGCGATTCAGTTTGTGTCCTCCTTGATGGTTCAGTTACTGACAGACCTCTAGATCGACTAGTCTTAGAACTAAACCTAATCCTAGAATGTAAAAAAGGAAGGTAGTCAATTTATGAATCCTAGAATGTGAACAGGAAGGTAGTCAATTTGTGATGAGGTGTTCCCCTGTTTTTTTATTTTCCATTCCATGCATAGACCTGATTCCTAGTAGTGAATTGAACAGTTCTACAAGCTTACTGCCCTACTGGCCAATCCTCTGGTATGGTACTCACTGGTGTTCCTGATGGGGCTATATTGAGTTGCCTGACCCGTGAGAGTTCTCGGCATGCTGCTGTTATTCATGTATAAGTTTTCATTTATAATCCTCATGTGAAACGATTGTGCTGGAATCAGATGCTTGTAGAGTAGATAGGCAGTGGGTAATAGATCTTACTTTCTTTATTGAGACATGATGTGGTGGCCAATGTAAAATATCAAAATGCTTGAAGGAAATTCTAAATCTACATGCCAACAACCATATCTAAATGCTTCCTATATGATCTAGATGATGAGGTGAAGTGGACAGAGCACAAAAGGGTACAAGGTATCTGATGCAACATTACAGTTTTTCCCCCATGAAGCATGGAGCTTATTTATGGCTTCAATCAGCTTTAGAGCTACAGTTCAGATCCCTGCACCAATTAAAACTTTCTTGATGTGTTAAAACTAACCTATATGTTGATGCTTCAAGTACTTGTATCTATGAGTATGGTGGAGCATTGTCTCTTTAACTTCTTTTTTCCTGTGTATCCTCTTCCCATGAGTACAGTATAAGATACAGTGTGATAAGAGATGCCAAGAATAACCATCACCACCTACTGGAACATGTTAGTGCTGATTAATTAACTACAATGGCAAAATCACATGCATATATAAAATTTTATGATCACTTATATCAGTGCTTAATTGTGCTGATTCTAAATGCATAACTGCACAGACTTTCAATGTTGCTCCAGGGTGGGATTTATGTTCACATGGTAAAGATATATTCATTCTTTACGTGGCCACACATTTTTCACATGGAATCTTCCATCTATCAACTATTTGGTTAAAGTGCTTGACTCTTTATTACTTTTCAGTTTGCGCATATTTTAGTCATAGGCTAGCTAATTGTGCTCATATCAGTTGGTAGCTTTATTTATTTATTTATTTATTTATTTTTGCAGATTTACAGTCATGCCAGCATTATTCTCTAATTTTTGCATTTGCAGTTCTCCTCAATTAGTTTTGTAGTTGGTGTACCCAAGATATTTTTTCATTTGTGTGTAAATTTTATGTGTCTTAGTTGTGTGTTTTTGTTGCAGTGGAACTGCATTATATGTTGAACTGACTTTTTCTTTCAAACAGGCCAGCAGATCTCCTGTTTTCAGAGCGATGCTCGAGAATGAGATGGAAGAGAGTAGGAGTGGCGTCATCAAAATCTATGATGTGTCTTATGATGTCCTTCGTGCTTTTGTCAATTACATGTACACTGCAGAAGCTCTTCTAGATGAACAAATGGCATCTGATCTCTTGGTGTTGGCTGAGAAGTATGAAGTGAAGCACCTGAAGGCATACTGTGAGAGGTTCATAATATCCAAAGTGAATAACGAGAATGCTATTACCCACTATGCCTTCGCACACCGTCACAGTGCAAAGCAGCTGCTGGAGGCCTCGCTTTCTGTGCTCATGGGCAGCATGTCTACGCTAGCGGATCGCGAGGAATACAAGGAGCTTGTTGAGAAGGACCCAAGGCTTGTTGTGGAGATCTATGAAGCATATCTCAACCGGCAAGTCAACACTGCTGCTGGGAAGGACACAGATTGTAGCAGCCGGAAGTGATAATTATGAACATAACTTGTGCAGTAGTAGTATTCTAACTATGTGTTTGTGCATTCATCATATTCTCATGCTGTTTAGATGCAAACTGTTTTTTTTTTTGGATGGTAATCAATTAGATGATGTTGCTTGAAACAGGGTTGACCAGCTGTTGAAAATTAAACGGGATATAATGGCATCTTCATGTCCGACCATGTGCCCAATTGGTTTATAATGGAATGTGATGTACCCTCTAAGTCCTTAAATATAAGGTACTGGGGTATTTAATTTTCCCCCTAAATTATAAGTATTCTAGATAAATTAACTCTACCTGAAGCAACAAATGTTGCACATATCATATTATAGCAAACCAACCTATCATGCAAACGTTCTATATAGAGATTAATCAAAGTGTACATTAACATGCATCTGGCGAAACTTGGCAGGCAGATGATTGTACCAGAAACATGTGCTTTTATGCCTTATAACCACCTGCAGCCTATTCTTGAAGGTAAAGATAAAACCAGATTAACATGTCCAGGTCAATTCATAATTTCGTACACTGAAAGACTGGCATGACAACCATTTCAGAAGGCAGAAGCATAAAATTGTTCAATTATCAGAAGGCAGAAGCATAAAATTGTGTGCACTGAAAGACCGGCATGACAACCATTTCAGAAAAGTGAGCTCCTGGGCAACAACCATATACAACTCCAGATGCTATAAATGCCACTGTACAAAACTTGTCAATTTCTTACATACTCACATCATTAATATAACTGCAATACATTGACTACTAAAATCTAACAACTTGTTTATCAGATATATACTAAAATGCTAGTAGTCAACAGACAGTTCAGAAAGCTGCTCCTCTGTCCATTCTGATACAGCCCTCTTGCGTTTGAGAAGTGATTCGCTGCTGGTATTAACATTTTCTTTTGGGGTATGCCCATCAGTACTGCAGCTTGACATATGCTTGTGTGGATCTCCTACCAGCAATTTACCCTCCTGGTTACTTCTTACACTAAACCCACCAGAAATATCCCACGTTGAAGCGCTATTACTTGAATCAGGTGTTGCATGGTGTTCATGAGAAACCTTAGTAACTGTGATCTCGTTGTTACTGGGCATCATGTCTCCACGACCAAAAATTTTCATCATTATATTGCTGGTAGAATCTCCACCTTGACTTCTTTCAGTAGTACTAGATGAAATCACTTGCTTAGCTGGGGCAGCACAATCCTTACTAAAAACCTGCAAATATTTGCATCATTATACCCATATGTCCCAAGAGGATTTCTGTACAAAAAATATTATTATGATGTAATGTGTTTGAGAGCATTGTAATAGTGCTTCAATATTGACAAAAATGACACCATGAAACTGCTGTGGAAAGATGGTTATAAACTTCAAGTCCTGACTCCTGAGATTTGGAAGGCAATTGAATTTAAGGGAGATACCAAGTTCCATATTTTTTCAGTGTTATCATAGAATCACTGAATCATTAAAATTTCAGGATTTTATACGTGATACATTGAATCAATCCCAAACCAATAGTTGACTGCAAAATTGTACCTGACAATGTGATTGCACTTGATATGTTGCCTTCAGATAATAGTTTGTACCTCATTAATGCAGATTCAATGCAAAAACGTTGCAGTTGACACTGTATAATCAGACTCCAAAAATGGCTAAGCAGAACAAGAATATTTTTTGTACAAATACCAGAGTAGTTTACTTTGATTTATTTCTTTTTACTAAAGTAGTAAATTATATTCAACAATTTTGATTTCAACAACAATTAAACTGGGAAAGCATCATCATGTATATCAGAACAGATTACAGTAATTAGTAGCAATCTAAATCAGTATGAAACTATGAATAATACCTTGACCACTTTTCCTTTGGTAACATTGAGGTAGCACAACTTGGTATGAGACGGGCGGAAAATAGCTACCTGGACTTGAAAACAGCATATTCAACAGTTGAACCAATCACTTACCACCAGCCACCACAGTAGACTAGTTTGACAACAAAATAAGTCACAACTTATGTACTCACCTTACTAAAAACAACGGCACACCCAATCGAGATATCATGGCCATTATTCTCCTCCAAAAGAACTTTCTTGTGAACTGAAGCACCGATTGAGTCGGTTGGATCCTATCAAGAGTAAGCAGTTGATATTCAGCTCAATATATAATGGAGGATTGGTTACACAAAAGCGCTAATGCTTTGTTTTGGCTTAGCCTCTTTGAAGCACACAATCGCAAAGCTATGTCCTGTATTCTTTATGGGCCATTTGATATAGGTCTTGTTTATTGATCATTAAGCAAGATTAGACGAAGGCAGCTGCTAGGTCAGATGACAAAGCTTGGACTGCCAAACACTACTTCTATTACTTTGATTAAAAAAACAAAGTTGATACTATTCAAGTGAAAGACTTCAGATCAATAAATTTGGCACACAATGTTTCCAAAAATTGATTACAAAACTCTTGGCTATTCAAAGTGTTTTTATTCAAACTTGCAACAAAGTAGTTCCATGGTATCAACTAATCAAAGTGCTTTTACTCAGGGAAGATGCATCCATGATCATTTCTTCCTATTCCAACAGATAACAAGAATCTTATATAGACAAAAGGATCCCTATATCCTAGTTAAGTTAAACATACAAAAGACATTTTGGTCATTGATGATGCAATGGTGTTATGTGCTTTCCTGCCCACCTTTTCTCCTCCTATGTCTTGGTGAACAGTGAACTGGGAGAGATTCATTAACATGGTCTCTGACAAGGCGATCCACTATCACCCATGCTATTTGTTTTGTTAATGGAGGTTCTGAACTCTTTGGTCTTTAGAGCATCACAACAAGGATTGTTAAAGCTACTCTTGTTCCATGGTCTATGGCATCAGCACCAGCCATCATTATATGCTGATGATGCTGTTTTATGGATACAACCAGTTGTGAAGGATATGGAAACTGATCAAGCAAGCATTGCACATTTTGGAGAAGCTTCAGGCCTCAAAGCGATTCATAAATCGCAAGACTTCTGCCACACTAATCAAGTGCAAAGAGCTGGAAATTTACATGATCATCTCACATGTGAAATCAGGAACTTTCCAGGTACCTATATAGGGCTTCCTTTGTCCATGAAGCTCACCAAAACTGAATTGCAGCCATTTGTTGATAAGGTGGCTGATTATTTGCCAAGCTGGAGGGCCCCTTTGATGAACAGAAGCTGGTAGATTAAGTTTGGTACAAGCATTTCTGACATATCTTATGACCATTATGAGCCTTCAAAAATTGATGATGAAGGCAATTGATAAAAAGATAAGACTTTCTTTAGAAAGGCCAAGAGGACAATGGTGGTAATTGTCTTGTTTATTAGCAGCGAGTTCAACGGCAACTTCAATTTTGTGGCTTTCATGATCTGACCTTTCTTGGTTGGGTGCCATAATTAAGATGGCTATGACTTTGAGAAAACAGACTCTGGTCAACCATGGACAGGGTCATAAATCCAGGTGCATCCAACCGTGAGAGATATTTTTGATATGGCTATGATAAGATAACCAATGTAGAGGATGGGTCCGCTGCTAAATTCTAAACTAATCTATGGCTGCAAGGAAAGACCATATCAGAAGTTACTACCAACCTTATTATCCTTGTCCCTAGCAAGCAATTAAATGGAGAATTGTGAAGGAGGCTGTGGTTAATAGGTGATGGGTAAAAGATATCAGAGGTGCTGTCACTTTAAAGGCAAGAAATCAAACGGAAAATGGTGAAGGAGGCTGTAGTAGATGTGACTTGCTACAAATTGTCACCCTCCAGGATGGATTTCAAAGCAAGTACCTTCAGAAATTGACAGGGTCAGGATTATATTCAAGCAAATCAGCTTACAACTCATTGTTCGTGGAATCCAACAGATTTACACCTTGGAAATAAATTTGGAAGTCTTGAGTTCCATTGAGGGGTTAGTTCTTGTGGCAAGCTGTCGTAAATGAGCTGTTGGACAGCTGTCAGGTTGTTAAGCGAGGGTAGCCTCACCCTGCTTCTTGCATTTTGTGCAAATCAAGCAGCTGAGAACATCAAGGACATTTTGGTTTCCTGTGTAGTTGCAAAGGAAGTGTGGTTCATCGTATCACAAAAGGTGGGTTTACAAGCTCTAGTTCCTGACAAAGGCTGCCTAGTCTTTCTACATGGTGGTGCAGTGCAATCAAAAGGGTGTGAACAAGCAGCATAGAGAAGGAAGACTTGAATACTTTGATTATCCTGGTGGGAGAGTTGTGTGAACAAGCAGCATAGAGAAGGAAGGCTTGAATACTATTCTGCTCATTTATTTTCTCTGCAGTTTGATGAACCAGCAATTCCTATGTTAAATTTCAGTTTTCACATGTTAGGTTCCACACACAATGCAATGATGTATTTATCCATGTTTCCTCCAAAAAAAAAAATGATATGGTCATCTCTCCAACATTGGTTGGCATCCAAAACAATAAAAAATAGCACATTATGCAAACAACTAATCGGCTCTACTGCTGGAATCGAACATAAAATAGCTAATGATTTGCTTCCTTGATTCTTTGTCTTTCCGTCTGTCCATCTCTACTATTGAAAGATTTGGAACAAACAAGATAAACTTCTATGGAGAACTGGAAACCGCACCAAAGAAACCAACACTGAAATGGTCGGTTTCTATGATAGCTTGCACCAATCGTTTTTTAGTTAGAACGATACCAAAGATTTCTTGCATCGATGAAACCGAACCAAACCTCTCACTGACACTGATTGCCGACACCTGTGAGTTAGAACAACTCGTGTCTAGCGATGATACAAAGTCTGATTCCTGTACGTATTGGATTCCGTCGCAATGCACTAACACGTTTAATAGTACTATATAATAATTGATGGTCAAAGATTAAAATGTTTAACTTACAACAAAGTTAATATGACTTGTAAAAGAACAGATGGAGTATGTTGTGGTGGACTGGTGGTTGCATGATGGTTTGAATGTTGTACTTGCATGTTGTATATATATGCGACTTTTTCTGAATACAGCTCTTAAAATATGTCTTGAATCAAAGATTTATGTTTTTTACTGCAGACACTAGTATAATCTTGGTCTAGAATGTCTTTGTCTAGGCTAACACTGATTATGTGGACTATCTAATTAGTAATTATGAGATGCATAGTTCTTGGTTAAGCTAAGTCTATCGCTGTGATGCTATTTTACTGTCTCACTTGGTTGAGGAAAACGTTTGCTGCAACTAACACAAGAAAAATCACTATGTGAAACAAGGTTCGTAAGTTGAAGCCTTCAAGATATGACAAAGTGTGCATGGTGCTTCACATCGTTTCGTATTATATAGTGAGCTAGCTAGGGTGAACCCTGGCCAAAAGTTTATTGGGATCCTCAGTTCTCCGTATATTAATATATGTATACAGTTGGAGTAAAACTGGTAGCTCTAAACCCTCAATGAAGATATTCCAGTGTTATTAGTATTAACTCATTGTCATAATATTTTCTCTGGTCCGTGCAGGTTTGTGGTAATAATAGGAGTACCGTAATGCAGTAAAAACCAGTTCCAGTTCCAGGGATGCACATGCCTCTCAGTAACCTGGCTGGCAAACGAGCGAGGGGGTCATATATAAAAGTGGTGAATAATCCTTCTAAATCGCTTGCTTGATCCTCTGTACGTAGACTCAATTGCAATTCGCACATGCACATTACGTTCCTGCACAAAACTAGATGCTAAGTTAAAAGACTAGTACTACTATAAGAGCATGCAT
>Ga0182004_10004267_pt1 | contig 11517 bp, 7 predicted proteins | sample Sormic07211540_1_FD_120479 | JGI IMG/M metagenome (GOLD analysis project Ga0182004, IMG submission 120479) | Endophyte microbial communities from Sorghum bicolor roots, Mead, Nebraska, USA - 072115-40_1 MetaG | ecosystem: Host-associated > Plants > Roots > Unclassified | place: USA: Nebraska...
GTGGGTGGGGGGGGGTAGGGGGGGGGTGTGTGCGTTCGGTGGTGGCGCGCGCGGGACGGGGGGGGGGGGGGGGGGGGGGGGGGGGGGGGGGGGGGGGGGGGGGGGGGGGGGGGTTCTGGCAGGCCCCCCCGGACTGCGAGCCTACTAGCTTTTCGGTGGCGCGCGCGCCACACGTGGCGAGCGGGCGCGGCGAACCTGCGGGCGTACGAAAGCGCCAGCCCCCGTCGTGGTCCATGTCCATCCGAGTCGTCGTTACCGAGACCGAGGGCGACAGGGCGCGCAACGCAGGCAGGAAAGAGATTGAAAAAAGCCGGGGGCACGCGCCCGTTATAACTGCCGGGGTGTCCACGTCGCATGGCCGGAGACGGACGGGGCCCGGCACACAGGAGCGAGTAGTGAGTAGTACACATAGATTGGAGATGAAAAGATTTTGGTTGTCACATCGGATATGTCGGAAAGATGTCGGAAGGGGTTTTTTAAAACTAATAAAAAAATAAATTACATAGCTCGTCTGGAAACTGCAAGACAAATCTATTAAGCATAATTAATATATCATTAGCACATGTAGGTTGCTGTAGCCCTTAAGGCTAATCATGAACTAACTGGGCTTAAAAGATTCGTCTCGTGATTTTCAACCAAACTGTGTAATTAGTTTATTTTTTAATCTATATTTAATGTTCCATGCATGTGTCTAAAGATTCGATGTGATGGATGAAAAATTTTTAGGTGAGAAACTAAACAGGGCCTCAGGAGAACCGGCTGCTCTGCTGATGCCGTGGAGACGTGGGGCGGGCAGCAGGGCGCGCGCTGCACCTGGACCCTCGGCATGGCCCGCACGTCCGCAGCCGTCGACACGCGTCCCCTCGCCGCCTGCTATTTTTTCCTCCGATCCACCCCCCCGGACAAGCGTCCACGACCAGACCAGACCATGCATGCCACCGCTGACCCGCGCCGCGCCTCCTTGTGCAGCGCGCCCCCGTGGCCGTGCGACAGCAGGCATGGCCGCTGGCTGAACCGCGGAAACGTTTCCAAATAATCCTCTCGTCAAGGGTCAATGTCACCCGCTTGATGACTGATTAAGCAAGAGCATCTGTCCATCTTTTGGTGGTCGAGTCCTTTTTTTTTTTATATAGTGTGTACCACTACTAGTGCTCATGTCGTTACCGTGTATGGAGCTTTCATCAAAAGTTAGGCCTAACGGTTGCCCAAAATAGAGTATTGGTAAAACAATCACTCTCTTTGAATTAGTGCACTGCTATCACCGGACATAGGTCTTGTTTAGTTCATCCAAAACCAAAAAATTTTCAAAATTTCTCGTCACATCGAATCTTGTGACACATACATGAAACATTAAATATAGACGAAAACAAAAACTAATTACACAGTTTTCCTTCAAATCGCGAGACGAATCTTTTGACCTTACTTAGTTTATGATTGGACAATATTTACCACAAACAAATGAAACTGCTATAGTAGCGAAATCCAAAAAAAATTCACATCTAAATAAGACCATAGTATGTTCGCGCAATTCAATACGTCAACGCTACTATATAGTAGTAATGTTTTTAATGTGTTTGGAAGCTATTAATTACCGCTACTCTTATAGTGGTATTTATTTTTTTAAATCTTTGCTCCAGTATAGCCACTATTATTCTATAACTGTTGTGCAAAATTAAACGCAGTGTGACCCCTACCCGCTCTCTCCTCTCTTTTTTCCTATCTCTAGCGGTCTTAGGAAAAAATTTAGATTGACAAGTAGGCTAGCCGGTGGGGATGAGAGAGACAACGGTGAAGTGGATGTGGCGGTAAAATTGCCAAAAGAGACAATAGAGGAGGCAGCTGGGTTAGGTTAGGAAAGGGCGAAGAATGGCTATGGCGGTAGTGGGTGGCAGTGGCGGTCTCATGCTCTCCTGGAAAGTGCACTGGTCGCGCGTTAACTCGCTCCTAACTATTGCTAAAATGGTCACTTGCATAGAAAAATACTATCATCCAAAAAGTTAGAGCGTCATCTTCAACTCTTGCCGCATGATTTTTTGAAAAAAATTCTTGGCACATGTAATTTGGTTCGAAGTGCTCCATTTGACCAAGTTGTTCTTTGTTACCATTGCATACCTAGATACAACATACACAATAATGAAAAATCTACGATAAATCTTATAACTTTTGTCAGCCTTAAATGATACTTTATATGCGATGTGAACATACACGTACAAGAATCTACGATAAGCCTTACAACTCTTGTTCAACTTAAATGATATTTTGTATGTGACATAAAAATTGCTCAGTTGGTTAGATTCTTAGTGGTGGAATGTGTCCATTTGAATTCAAGTCTCAACATTGTCATTTTCATTTTTTGGATTCTTAGTGGTGGTAAGATCTAGCAACATATACAAAGAAATCATCAACCATAGGAGGTGACTAGGCTAAGGGATGGGCAACCCTAACAGCTAGCTATAGATGTTGACTTCAAGTCACAAAAGTGGACGTGTCCGAAAATTGTCGACTTGTCGATCTTGATCTTTGTATTTAGGTAGCAAAACCTTACTCTTTTCATTTCATCACATCTATAATTCTTATTGTTGTCGTTGACTACTTTGTGATGTCAATGGTGTGTTGGGTGTGAGATGCTCCTATGAGCGTCGGGTACTCCTACACAGAGGAAGTGAGTGCCCTTGTAAAGTGAAATGAGCAAGGAGACGTTGGCTTGTTTGTCGTACTCATGGGCCTTGTCGATAAAGAGATACCCACTCTCCAGCATGGCCCATTATGCATTGTTGATGTGTCCTATGGTAGCAAGCTAGGTGCAATATTCAGCCTTGCTTTGAAAAGGGATATCCATGTAGGCATGCTCAATATCATGCTCTAAGGTGTTGAACCCAACTGAGCTAATCGAAACCATATCCTCATTGACTAGAACCGATGCATTTAGCCATAATTCTGATCTTAGATTTCTAATCATTAGATTGATCTTGATTAATTTGATTCCAAGTGCCCTCACAGCATAACCAAATTAACTGAGCATAAAAAATATATGCAATGAGGACCAACAAGAGCTCCCCCGCATGGTCTTATAACAACCCAAGCTGCCTTCATGCCCTCACATGTATACTTTGACCCTAACTCTCAATCTCTCATCTCACCTCTCTCGCCCCTTTCAGTCTCTGCCTACAGTCACTGCTTGTCACACGCTCAAACTCAAGACAAGCGACTCCCTCCCTCCAAACCTCTTGCCATAGGCACATGAGTGTTGGTGACTCCTCTCCTCCTTTCCACCCTAGCAAGCACATGTGCTAGCGGCTCCTCACTCATTCCCCACCCAATGAGGCTTTGTAATGGCTTCTTCCTCACTCTCTTAATCCATTGGGCAGGGGCTCTTCCCTCCCTTGTTCTTATCAAATCCAACTGCAAAGGGGGATGCACATGAAGATGACATGGTACACTACAATCTTTGTAGGGATGACATACGAAGGTGTTGCACCTCGAGAGGCACAAGTTTTTTGGTCACCCAGGTGCTCATTGCTTATCCAATACTCCGCGGCCTAACATTAGAGTGGTTCGGGAAAACATGTTTTTTTGTTGTATTTTATTCAATTATTTCTTGGCTAGATAAAGTTGTGTCAATAACGAATGGTTAGTTTAATCATGAATGAAGACTAAGCTAATTGAGACTGAATTTCTCGGTCTCGATAATTTTAGAAACTATCCTATCTCCAACTTTAGATAACCAAAATTTGAGAAAAAGTCAACCTAAATGTTCTGTCTAACCAAATGTCCACTCTGATCTCCTCTGGTTCCTCCCTAGCTCCTACTTTCTTTCCATGAAAAAATTCTACCTACAAAGAGGAAAAACATGTTCTTCTAAAATATCAACAACTGCAAGGGCTTGGGCTATATGGGCAAATAGTAGTTTTAATTACATTACATTATTCACTTTCTTCAGAAGAATTGTAGGACCTAAAGTTTTTTCCCATGCGCATGTCCACATACTTAGGCTTTTGTTATGAAGAGGTGCACTAGAAGTTGAGGCTGGAGGTATTTTGTCTTCCTTTGATGGCTATAAATTGATATGGGTTGGCCCATGTATAGGTCTACTAACTCAAGATATTGTGCATCTAAATCCATGATTAACCTTTTTTGTAGATGGATAAGACTTACTTAAAATGCACTTATACTTTCTAAAAACTCATCAACATTTAACACATCAAGGCTAAAGATTGATGTTAGTTATTATTGCAGGCAGTGGCAGATTCAGAAATAGATCAAAGGGGGAGGATAAACAATAGGGGGGATCTGTTCTCACCTTGAAGCTTGAACCTTGACTCTGAGTGGTAGATGGTGGGCAAGGGGCAGCCCAGTGTCGACGCTAGCGGAGCGGCCATGTGCCCGTGAGGTCGTGACCCTCTCACTTGGAGACCTGGGCACCTGGCCATAGCTTGGAGGAGGCGGTCAAGCGACACATAGGTGCCAGACCAGGAGGGGGGTGGGAAGGGTGGGTAGTAACAGCTGCCCACGGTCAGGAGGGTGGCCACGACAAGCATATGGAATCACACGAGACAACAGGGAGTCCATAGTCATGACCTAAGTAAGTCGGGGGAGGGGAGAAGCATTGGTTTTCTTTTCGCTCGTTTGTTAAGGTTGAGAGTTGGGCTTCAAGTTGGGCTATGGAGGAGAGTTATTGGTCTAGATCCGAACACCTACTCCCACTTGGTTTTGGGCCATATGGGTGGTGGGCTACAACCCCACTAGCCCTCTGTGAATCCACCCCTAGTCACAGGAACATTGTGGTTGTACTCAATAACACATCACTATATTTGTCCACTAGAGGATAGGCTATGTGAGGTATGAAATCTTTTTGATGAAAGCTAGTGTATCACTTCCTTAATAGAACTAAAGGCTCATGCCATGTTTACTTGATTTTTGAGGCCCAATTCTCCTCTTAGGTACTTTGTGTCCCCACTTTATATTGAAACCTTACCGACAATACAAAGTGATCTAGTTGCACCAGAAAAGAGCTGGCTTGATATTAGGTTTGGGAATGGACCACATGCAGTGGCAGACCTTGGGCCCGACAACCTTGGGCACTTGCCTAGGCTCTAGGGCCACGACACATTTAGTCTTCAATCATAGTAGCCTTAGTCAGAAAAACTGAAACATATGTCCTGATCAATCTCTTCAGTTTCGTCCAAGCTCCACTTCAGTCTTAGGTCCACTACTGACCACATGGCATAAAACAACTTTATTCAAAAGCCATGTTTTAGTTTTGAATTGATGTCCTTAACAATGTTTTTCCAAGACTATATAAAGTTGCTTATTGTTGATAAAAGTACTTAGGAAAAGCAAGTGCAACGTCAATGGGTTGCATCATGCTGGATATACTTTATGACTTGATGATACACATAAAAAAATGTTCCAACCTCCTTAGGGTGTCTGCAATGGGAGGTATGAAGAGGGTGTAAGGTTTTATTAGTAGTAAGATACACTATGGACGGTTGGAAAATAGGAGGTAATAGTTGTTGCCGATAATAGCACTACTATTACCTGGTAAGATGAATTATTTTTTTCTTCTAGGCGTGTCGTGCTTTCCACATCTGTGTCATCCTAGTGAAGGTGGTGTGGAGGCCCTAGAGATGGCAGCACAAAGCCACCTTAGGCCCATGGCCACCTCCACAAGCACCGAAGCTTTAAGTAGGTCTCTACATCTAGCCATAGGTCCCTTAAGAGCAGCTTCAGGCGTCATTGTAGCTCCTCGAACCCATCTAAACACATGGAGTTCTTCGCCTGGCCTTGGCCTCGCCTCATGTGGCATAGAGTGGGAGCCAATCGATGGCGAAGAGAGAAAGGAGTAGGGTGTGATGGATGAGGAGACAACATGTTGCACGAGCTGAAGAAGGCTAGAGTGCGAGATATGTCCTTGGCTATCATGTTCTTCCTGGCCATGCTAGCAGCTACTGAGGAGGCATCGACGAGGAGATGGAACCAGTGCCTAGTGGTGGAGGAGGCAATGACGACGATTAATGACAAAGATGGAGAAGTTTGAAGGGTAGTAAGAGGTTAGATTGTCATTTTTATGGGCCACCTTATTTTCGGGTGTACATTGTGTGGGTGGGTGGATTACTATTGTCGCCTATTTCTTAGGCCTACCTTCCTACCGAGTCTAGCAAAATGCATTATGGTTGCCCTTATAGATGAATAAGACTTACCTGGGCCGAATTGAGATTTTAGCATTCATATAAGATATGTACTCCACGTAGAAAAGGGGAACTACTTAATAACAAATCGCTATATTGGTTCCACAGGTATGGGCCGTGCGGTGTATCGAAAGCTTTCGACTTTTGAAGCGTGTGACCCACTTTCTTAAGAGTAGGGGCTCTTATCAACATGTTTGAATCTCAAGGCCCACGTGTTTCCGGCGCAGAACATATGCGCTAGTTGTGTCTAAATATAATGAGCCTAGCTCAGCTGATAGGATTCTTTGTAGTAGAACTTGTTCGCACCTGTTTAAGTCCTAGACTTAACATGAGTAATTATATTTTTCTAAATTGATCCTTCAGAAATGATCGTAGAAGTAGGATATACATGCATGCGTTGAATGTAAGTTTATGTACGAGTGTTCACGTTGACACGTTGTAATTCAAAAATGTGTTTCAGCCACAATGTTTTTGTGCTATTGCAATACTGACTTTGCAATATTAACTTTCGTTGGTTGAAATTTTACAAGGTGGATCATGTATTTGAAGCATTATGTTGCTTCTACTATTACTTGGAAGCCCATTTATGCTAGTACGGTGTACTGTGTAGTCTAGCAATAATAAGAGTTCATGAGATTGTTTAGCTGCTCATTATAATATGCCATTTTTATTGCCACCAGATTTTTTTGCGAGATATACCACGCCATGGCTAATTTTTTCTTTTAAGGCGCAGGCTCAACAGCTGGCGTCCAAAGACCAGAGGCGCACCTGAATCTCTTGCACATTGGCATGCGGCGATGGCGTGCGTCTGCCAAATACCAATTTCATTCCTACCAGGCCTTGTTTAGTTCCCAAAAGATTTCGGATTTCGGTACTGTAGCACTTTCGTTTGTTTGTAACAAATATTATTTAATTATGGACTAACTAGGATCAAAAGATTCGTATCACGATTTCTAGTTAAACTGTGTAATTAGTTTTAGCTTTTGTCTATATTTAATGTTTCATGCATGTGCCACAAGATTCGATGTGACGGAAAATCTTGAAAACTTTTTGCTTTTTGGGTCAACTAAACGAGGCCCCAGTCAAAAACCGCACGGCATGCCCCACCGGTCATCCTTTTCCTCTCTGTCCTCCACGTAACCCCTCCCTCCTTCTCACTGGGTCCCACGCGAAAGCCCCAGATGTAGAGGCCGCAGGCCGCGCCTTCTCCACGCAGACCACCTCCCACTGACAGCTGGGCCGCTATGGCCTTTCTTCCGGATCCCGTCTCTTGGGTTCACGTGAGCCGCGCGCACCAGACCAGAGGGCTCCCTCGAGCGCCGAGATCGCGAAAGAGCGCCACGCGACGGGCGACGGCTGATCCACGCCGTCCACGTCCAGGTCCGCGTGACCCACGTACGCCCGCGCTGTCGCGCATCCGGGCCATCTAACGCCGATCCGACGGCTGACCGCCGCGGCCTCGGGTATTAAAGCCGGCCTGACCCCCCGATGCCCTCGCTTCTTTCTTTTGCGCTCCTTCCTTCCGCTTCGCCCGCCCGTAGTGGGAGTGGGAGAAGAGAATGAGCAGCAGCAGTGAGGCTAGCACGCAAGACCATGGCGTGACGGCGCAGGCTGGCGCGGAAGAGCATGGTGTGCCGGCGCTCGAGGTGCAGGCTAGCGCGGAAGAGCATGTTTTGCCGGCGCTCGAGGCGCAGGACAGCGGGCATGACCATGGCGTGCCGGCGTTCGACGAGGAGCCCACGCCGGCGGATACGGACAGGATACTGGCCGCCGTGGCGCAGCTGGCGCGACGTCGGAGGCTGGAGGCAAGGCGGCTGGGCCGCACTGCACCCGCGGGGGCGGAGGGCGAGGCGCCGAAGCGGGCGCGTCCGGTCTCCGCGGGGTCCTCGTCCCGCGAGTCCGCGAAGGTGGCGCCCGAGCCGCAGGAAGGGGCTTCTGAGGTGGTGCCGCCGGGGGGTTGGCCCAAGTCCGTGTCGCACGGCGGGTTGTCGGTGATCGGGCGGCGGCGGGAGATGGAGGACGCGTTCGCCGTCGCCGCGCCGTTCCTGCTGGTGAAGGCGGCGGCGGGGAAGGAGGAGGAGGAGAGCGGCGAGGGGGAGGAGAAAGAGAAAGAGAAAGACGGCGGCGGCGGGGAGGCGGAGGCGGAGGCGGAGGCGGAGGTGGAGTTCTTTGCGGTGTACGACGGGCACGGCGGGCCACGGGTGGCGGACACGTGCCGGGAGAGGCTGCACGTGGTGCTCGCGGAGGAGGTGGCGCGGCTGCACCTGCAACTCGGGAAAGGCGGCGGCGGCGACGACGGCGGCGGCGTGCTGCGGCGCTGGAGGGAGGCCATGGAGGCCTGCTTCGCCCGCGTGGACGGCGAGGTCGTGGTGGTGGAGCGCGAGGTGAACAAGAACAAGAACAACGCCGGCGACACGGTGGGCTGCGGCTCCACCGCCGTCGTGGCCGTCGTGGGGCCCCGTCACATCGTGGTGGCCAACTGCGGCGACTCCCGCGCCGTGCTCTCCCGCGGCGGCGTCCCCATGCCGCTGTCCTCCGACCACAAGGTATTAACAAGTGTCCAGCACCCTGCCCCTCCCCCCAAACACAAATTCTCCCGTCGTCCTGCCATCAAGGCAGCAGGGGACGACGACGGCGGCGGCAAGCTGATAGCTCGCCAAGTGCCCCCCCCCCCACCCCAGATCCGCATTGATTTTTTAGAATCGCTCGCGATGCGGCTGAGAGAATTAGGGACGGACGCTACGCCGCCGTCCCTCTATCTACGCACGCGTCGACGTCGCCGTCATGACGCCATTGCCCTGCCTGCCGTGCCGTGCCGTGCCGTGGCCCGAGATGTTTTTCTTCGGCCGGGATCACATCACAGGTGTCGCGCGCAGGCCGCAAAAGGCAGGCGCCCAAAGCCCCTGCGCCGGCACCGCGCCAACAAACCCCCCTGGCTTTGGCGTGCGCTCGTGTCGAAGCGGCAGCGCTCGTCTCCACTCCACCCGTCGACCCTGCCACAGGTTTCGTTTCGTTTCGTTTCGTCGCACCCGTTTTTTCTTTTTTTTTTCCGGCTTTCGGCAAGGCGCCTTGCACGGCTAGCCCGTGCCTGCGCCTTGTGTAGCGCTGCTGCACTGTGCCAAACTGGAAGGTGGCATTGCAGGGTGGGGCTAGGTGACCCATGGATCGGATATTTTTTGGGTCGCACTGCCTGCCTGCCGAGTGCGTGGAGAATGAGAAAAGACTAGTCCCCGAGGACTCTACCACCTGGCCCCGGGTTTGTTGCGGAAAACGCCAAGCGGCGGGCAGGGTGGTCTACACCTGGCCGTTGAGGGTCCTACACTCCTACTCGCGCGGCAAAGCGGGCGACCCAGTTCTCATAGCGTGCTTCACTGCACCTCTCTCTCTATATTGGCTGCCCACCAGTATCATCTTTCATGGGCTCCTTTTGCACTGGCAAGGAATATCTCAAGGTCGTCATTCTGTATACTACTTAATCTGGGAGGAAATACTAATTGCTTGCTTCATGTACACACATGCCTAACTGGTTTAGGCCCACACTATTTGCTTCCAGCTCATGCAATGTTGCATTTCAGCATTTGATACAACTTGCAGATGGTTTCTGTAGACAGAGCTCGACTTCGTAGAAACTGAGGTTTCACTAGCAGTGTTCTGGAAGCAGAACAGAGTGGGTAGAAATTCTACACGTGCCCCAGGAGATAATTTGTCGTTCAGACTTGAGCCCCCTAGCCCCTGTGTCCTCGTGGCCTGTCTCAGTCTAAACTCTGCTTTAGTGCTCTTTTGCGGAGCGAGACGGCAAAGGTTCCATTTCAGTAATCCATTCCTGTTATTTGGTCCACTAGGGTGCTAACTGCTATGGGCACTTATTATATCTGTAAGATGACTCTATATCCCACGTGGATATAGAAGCCGGATTTTATATCCTTTATACCCTTGATCCGACGTGTAAGATGACTCTATATCCCACGTGCACAATCTAATAAATAGCACTCAATTATTGCATAACATGTGGATAGATATAGTAGAAGATACCTCTATAGTAGGAAAAAATGTTGTTTATAAGAGATTTCTCTCGTGCTCCCAAACTGTCTGTTAATTACTAGACGACATTTTTGTCTATCATCTTTCTCCTCCTTCCACATTGGATAAAATCATATGTGGCACCTTTTATAGATGGTTGATTTCACTCCACCGTACATGCCCCTTACTGCGTGCACTGCAGTGAGATAATGATACATCTTTCTTTGGGTGGCTAATTAGCTCGGTTCAGTCCTTGTGATTAGTAGTCACTCTGCTCCTGTAGTATCGTTGAGAGCTGCAGATACGAACACCTTTGTTTGTATGTACGTAGTCAACTATTTCAAGTTCTTCGTCTTATCTATGTCATATATGTCTTGGGAAAGTGGCATCGTCTTGTGCCTCTCTGCAAAATATTATGTGCAGTTAGTTGAATTTCTGTAAACTGAGCATGTCCTTGGTTCAGTTGTTTATGTTACATATTGTACACTACTGACACTTTAGTCAATACCAGTTCTGCTTCAAACATGCCATATAGGATGCTTCACCATTTTATCTGACATCTTTTAGTTGAGTTATTTAAACTTTGTTTGTGTCTTATATCAATGTTTTTTTTTAATATGGGGTTGGATCAATCTATAAATCTGTAAACCAAAATAGAGTAGGCTTTGGGGGAGAAGCCTTCTACGACAATGCTTTAGGTAGTTTTTATGTTATACATCATATGTTATGATAGGGCCTATCTAGCTGGAAACAAGATAGTGGATACAGTGATGGGGAATAAAGTTCTTGATATTTGGGTGCACAAATGAAGTCGATTGTGGGTTTCAAAACGGAAGTGTTGCACATTAACACTAACACATTAGGTGAGAAATAATTTGTTTTTGATGTGGCTTTGTGAAGTCATATCAAGTACGATGGTTGCCTGCTAGGCTGCTGCTTTAAGTAAGCATTGCTATTTGTCACTGGTCTTTTCACTCCCAATGTGGGGACCAACCTTGATCTTGTGGCATGCAAACCTTAAACTCTAGTAATGTAGGATGTGCAAAGAGATCATGCAACTGTTGTAGGTGTACTTAGGGGGTGTTTGGCACTGCTCTGCTCCACGTTTTTCAGTTCCGCTCCACGTTTTTTAGCCAAACGGTTTCAGCTCCACGCACTCAGTTCGAGGAAAAAAGGTGGAGTTGTGAGTGATAGATCTACAGGATCTTCTAGCAATAGAATGAACAGGGAATCGGGATACAAAACAATATAGACAGTGACATATATGTACATACACTATATCTATTACAACTGAGTAGAAAGACGTAGA
>Ga0182004_10004268_pt1 | contig 11517 bp, 11 predicted proteins | sample Sormic07211540_1_FD_120479 | JGI IMG/M metagenome (GOLD analysis project Ga0182004, IMG submission 120479) | Endophyte microbial communities from Sorghum bicolor roots, Mead, Nebraska, USA - 072115-40_1 MetaG | ecosystem: Host-associated > Plants > Roots > Unclassified | place: USA: Nebraska...
AAAGAAGCCAATAGTGTACTACAGGAAACGGTTTAGGAGTCAGGGGGAGAAAATCAATGCACCACAACCACAACAAGTTGCTACACCAGTCCCGAATCTCTCCTCGGACCTCTCTCCACCAAGTGGTAATGTTCCCTCTAACCTTGAACATGTAGAGTTACCACTTGCACAACGTAGGGATCCTAGGTCTAATTTTGGGAAACCTCCTATTCGCTATGGTTTTGAGCATCATAGTACAGATCATGACATTGCCAACTTTCTCTCATACTCTCGCCTTTCATCTTCATATAGAGCATTTGTTGCATCTTTACAAATAGTGCCTATTCCAAGGGACTGGAGGTGTGCAAAACAGGATCCTAACTGGAATGCGGCAATGAGAGAAGAGATGCATGCTCTTCAGAAGAACAAGACATGGGAATTGGTCCCACTTCCAAAAGGGAAAAAAGCTGTGGGGTGTAAATGGGTCTTCACTATAAAACAGAACTCAAAAGGAGAGGTGGACAGATACAAGGCAAGACTAGTGGCGAAAGGGTATAGTCAAACCTATGGCATTGATTATGATGAAACTTTTGCTGCAGTGGCAAAGATGGGGACTGTTAGGACCCTAATCTCATGCGCAGTTAACTTTGGTTGGTCTCTACATCAAATGGATGTGAAGAATGCATTTCTCCATGGTGACTTACAGGAGGAAGTCTATATGGAAATTCCACCAGGATTTGCTAATAGTCAAACTGTTGGTAAAGTGTGCAGACTAAAAAAGTCACTATATGGACTCAAGCAATCACCCAGGGCATGGTTTGACAGGTTTAGGAGGGCGGTCTGCAACATGGGCTACGTTCAGTGCAATGGTGATCATACGGTCTTCTACAAGCATAGAGGAACATTTATCACCATTATGGCAGTATATGTGGATGATATTGTGATTACAGGAGATGATGTGGAGGAAATAAAATGTTTGAAGGAGAATCTGGGAAAGGCCTTTGAGGTAAAGGATCTTGGACCACTGAGATACTTCCTTGGGATTGAGATTGCTAGGTCACCTAAGGGAATAGTTCTCTCTCAAAGAAAATATGTCCTTGATCTGTTGACTGAAACAGGCATGCTTGGATGTCGGCCATGTAGTACTCCTATTGATAAAAATCATCAAATCAGTGCCCAATGTGGAGATCCTATGAACAAAGAAACGTATCAAAGATTGGTGGGAAGACTGATATACCTGTGTCACACAAGACCTGACATTTCCTATGCAGTGAGTGTGGTGAGCAGGTATATGCATGATCCAAGAGCTGGACATATGGAGATTGTTTACAGGATCTTGAGGTATCTTAAGGGAACCCCTGGGAAAGGGTTATGGTTTAGGAAGAATGGGCATCTTGATGTGGAAGGCTACTGTGATGCAGATTGGGCGAGTAGCAAAGATGATAGGAGGTCCACCTCTGGGTATTGTGTGTTTGTGGGAGGCAATCTTGTCTCTTGGAGAAGCAAGAAGCAAGCAGTAGTGGCTCGGTCTACTGCGGAGGCTGAGTATAGGGCAATGGCATTGAGCTTGTGTGAGATGTTGTGGCTAAAAGGCTTGTTGAAGGAGCTGCATGTGTTGAGAAATGAGACAATGATGCTTCATTCTGATAACATTGCTGCAATCAATATTGCAAACAATCCAGTCCAGTTTGATCGTACCAAGCATGTGGAGATTGATAGATTCTTCATCAAAGAGAAGTTAGATGGTGGAGTCCTAAAGCTGAAATATGTAAAATCGCGTGGCCAACTAGCTGATTGTTTTACAAAGGGTCTAGGACCTAGTGAAGTTGAGTTGAGTTGTAGCAAGATGGGCATGTTAGATATCTTTAGCCCATCTTGAGGGGGAGTGTTGGTGTAAATATTGTGTTGTAGAAGGACTTATATGTAAAAATGAGAAGAAGGAATATACACCCTCTGGTCTGGAAGTTCCCAGACAGAGCTTATCCCCAAACACAATAACCATGAATCAAAACCTCCTTGTAAGTCCAAGGATTGCACATTGACCAATGAATGAACTGCTGATAAGCTTCTTCATAGAGAGGCAAGTGAAAAAGGTCATAGAGAGTAGATGTTTGGCAAACCTGTTGGACAGCGATGTATTTGTTCTTCACAAAGGAGAAGAGCTGTGGCATGCTTGTACTAAAGGAGAAACCATTCCAAGAATCCAACCAGAAGAAGCAAGAAACCCACTATTGACTGGCCATTGCCATGCCTTTGAAAACAGGTAGTAGTTTCTGAATATCACGCCACCAAAAAGATCCTTTTCGAGTTCTACCTGGTGGTTTACCATTTGAGTATCTAACCTTCCAAACAAAATGAACCCAAGGGATATCCAACCTATTAAAAAACTTGGGTAGATTCTTTAAAAAGCAAGATCTGATTATGAGTTTGTAATTGAGAAAAAACCCCCATTTGCCTTTGTGTCACAAATCATTGGCCAAACTGCTTTTGGTGGCTTCTTGTTGTTTTATATCTGAGCCATGCCATAGTAAGCAATGCTTTCAGAATTTATCAATTTGCTTAATAACAGTTTTTGGAAGTTAGTTAATTGGAGTCGATCAGCTTTACTGAGGAAGCTTGAAATACTAACCAAACAACGTTCACAACGTGAAACCAGAGGCCAATAATCAGCTACTGTTGTCCTGGTAAGACTCAAAGGCAAGCCCAAATAATTAAAGGGTAAAGCTCCCTTGGAGCAACCTAGAGTTTTTGATAGGATGTCCAAGCTGGCTTCATTCACATTAACCGGCACCATCATTGATTTATGGAAATTGACCTTCAAGCCACTTTAGGAAGAAGAGTTGTATAGCATCTGCCTTCCTGAAAATGAGGGTATCATCAGCATACTGAAGCACTAGAAAATCAAGATTGTGAGGCAAAACCAAGGGCAGAGAAAGAAGACCCTGATCTTTTGCTAAATTGAGCAATTTTTTAGAAAGGACGGCAAAAGCTTTGCCGCAGATTTTATTAGACGATAAAAAAGAAAAAACAAAACCTGTACAAAGAAAAAACAGCCTGATAGCTTTACCAGGCAAAAAAACCTGCCCCTCCACAACTACAAAGAAGCCAAAACTACTCCATGAAAAAACAAAGAAAAAACAGCAAAACAACTCACGGCAGAAAGAAAAACATGAGCAGAGGTATTAAAACTCCTAATCCGATTGAGTCCTCTGGTCTTGTGGCGCCATCGCTAAATTGAGTAATTCGTGCAGAAAATCTGCTGCCAAAACAAAGAGAAGAGGGGAAAAAGGATCCGCTGCCTCACCCCTCTTACAAACACTGTTTCTGGAACCCATTGAACAATACAGCTGAAGTACCACAAGTGAAGATCAGATGCATCCATCTCATTTTATATGTCATGCAAGCTTGTTTCTCTATCCAACCGCCCAAATGATAGAACAGCGCATCATTTTCCCCCATCTATCTCAGGAAGCTTCCGGTGCCCAAATGATAGAACAGTGCATCATTCTCGTCAACTGGGATTTAGGATGACTTTCAGTAAGAATTACCTCACGATCATGAGCGGAAAGGTAATTTAGTTACTATTATTATCTCATTTATACAGTGCCCAGAATTCTTCTATTTCACCTTCATTGTTAAACCTGAAAGTACAATTCATTCATCTGGAATAGCAATGCAAGGACGATGCGGATTATATGCTAAGTAAACAAGAAGTGTTGTTAAGACGACATTGTGACAATGTGTCCCACAAGTTCTTCACATGTATCTGAGATCGTCTTCGTTTACGGCTTAGTGATTGGATTGTTGCTCGCCATGATTCTAACTTTTAGCTTAGTGTTAATAATTTGGCCACGCAATGGGAGACAAATATGTATGTACATTTTCACTAATCAAGTGGTCGAATATATTCAGATAACGTAACTGTGATACAAAACAAGATGTGATTATCTTGAAAAAAGGATTGAGAAAAAAAAGATCGACCATACTAGTATACGACTGAAATATTATTCACCGCTAAATTAACTTCAGGCAATAACTTAACCGTCACTCTCTTCAGAAGTTGTCCTGTTTCCTGTACTAATTTGTTTGCTGGCCTGTTCTTCGCCGGCCATACACCATGCATAGATAGATCTCCTAATTAACAACTTTACCATCTTATTAGGCTTCTAGAGAAACTAAAACGCAGCAGTGCACGAGCTCATTATTTAGGGTACTGCTGGGATGACAGGATGGCATCCAAGGCGTCCTTCACTTGAGAGAGCTCTGGTGCCTTGCCTCCTTGTGCAGGCCAGAACTCATCGGCAGCCAACACCTGCATGCAGCATGCATCCATCAGATAAAGCTAGATACCATCCCATGCAGAAGGTAGCCAAAAACACAGATCAGGCTACAGGATAACTTGAATCATATTGTACGTATCGTCATCATCACGTACCTTCACTTGCAGCTGGAGAAACTTAACATAGGTGATCGCCTTCTCTAGCATGGTGACCAAGTCCACCTACACAAGAGCCATTTCCATCCAAACTATTAACAGCTAGGAACCAGTGAACTTGCTAAGAATTAACGGGCTACAAGATAGAAACCGAGTAATAACATAACTTAATAGAAAACTAAAATAGCGAAGTAAATAATCAATCGACTGTACCTTGGTGCCATTGGGCACGAGATCTTGCAGGACCTTGAGCTTCTCGGCAATCTTCTCTCTTCGAACCTTTGCAGCTACGCTTTGAGGGTCCTTGGTAGGAGCAGGAGCAGCCTTGGCCTTGCTCTTCCTGGCCCCGCCACCACACTGCTTCTTCGCCGCTGCCGCTTGCACTTCACCATCCTGCTTCAAATTCAATATCATGTTATCATTGAGTTCAAAAAAAAAATAATGTTAATATTTGCTTGAATCCAGCAGTGTCCACATCATGACTAATTTGATCCATCCTTACGTATAACCATGCATGAATTAGCCTTGATTTTTGGAGATGAGTTAATATTGACTAGATAGTTAATTACCCGGCGTGCACGCTTGTGCGGGGGCTTAGCCGGCAGCTGGACGGCGCCCGGCTCCTGGATGTGTAAGCCGGCATCATCAGGCGAGCTTCCTGGGCTGACGATGAGTCCGAAGTTGCAGCCGGATCTGCGCTGCTGCTGTGCCGGATGCTCCACCATGCCAGCGGCTGGGTCCATCCAGAAAGCGCACCCGTCTTCGCCATAGGCCAGGTGATGCTGTCCGCCGCTGCCAGCCTGCTCGAAGCTGAGCACCGACGAGCTCGAGCTGGATGTGGCGCCCGAGCCATCGTAGGCAGCCCAGCTGCTGTAGTAATCAGCCGAGGCGTCACACCCGCCCTTGAAGTTGTCGTCGTCGAAAGCGAGGTGCAGCGAGAGGGCTGCCGCAGCAGAGCCACCGTCAGCCTCGTCACCGTCCACGACGATACCGTGGCTGAATAGCTCGAGGGACATTGAGGAAGGCTCATCCTCGTACATCACTGGCCGGAGCAAAGCACTGCGCTTGCTTGCCGCCTGAGCCATCTAATTAATCCTTCGATGGACTGAGTTAGATAGCTATCTAGCTTCGTGTCACTGAGCGTGAGAGCGGTGTAATCGTTGTTTAGGAGATGGAGAAGGACTAAACAGCTAGGGTTTCCGTTCTGGATAGCTAGCTGGGATGCCTAGCTCGATCTGGCTATGCATGAAACGTGTAGGCCGGCAGCCACTTATATAGAGAGAGTTCTGAAGAAGCTAGCATAGCAGGTGTTACTAGCCTCTGGAGCTTATGACAGCAAGTTGGTCTAATCCTCTAACCAGCGAGGACAGCCATGGATGGCATGACGCATGCTGCTACTTAGGGTTACAGACATATACTTGCATAATTATCTGTTCAGTTCAGCTTATTAAGGCAAGCAGCAGTAATTAGTGACACAGGCAGCTTGAGAGCCGCCGCAGCATACGGGTGTCCCATGTTGTGGTGAAGAGAGAGCCACTAATTTACACACATACTCCTCCACAGATGGATCCTCTTCACGTGGCATTCAAAGCCACTTCGTGCTTGTGTGCATTGTTACAATATAAAATAAGAGGTAGAAGGACCTCAGAGCTGGCTAAGCTAGGTGATGGCAAGCTATTTTTTAAAGCTGGATGCCAGTGCACGCATGAAGTATTAACAGCTAGCGAGCAATCTCGACTTCCGTCCCCATACATAATATTCAAGCCCATGTGCAGTATAGAAGAAATAAAGATCGATACATATGCATGCATAGAGGAAAAACTTCATTGTCATGCATGCACAGACTACCAAGTTTATAAAAGAAAATATACTGACATCTACGATCTCAAATGAACCCACGTCTAAATATATTTCACAGTGTATTAATAAATATATTTTGATGTAGTAGATGTTTGTGCATCTTTGTAGAAACTAGTTGATCAAAGTTGGCGAAGTTTGACTTAGAACAAAGCTAAAACGACTTACAATTTGGGACGTATGGAGACTAGCATATGCTGGTGTGAAAATGTCTGCAAAATAATGTCATATCCTATGTGTAACAGGTAGCCACCTAAGAGACTGCCTTCCTGTGACATTTACCAATCTGGTTTATCTGGCTTCCTGAAAGACAATGTGCTCAAATGGTCAATTCTGAGTTCCAAACAGTTTAAATATGTTTGGAGAAAGATAGGCATCAAATGTGCAGTTAACCATGAAGTACACATACTCATCATTCTTCTGTTTTGTAGAAGAAAATAGTGTTAATGGACAATCGGTACAATTACCGACTTGCATCCAGCTAAACACGAGCACTAGTGGTACACTGGACAGCTATACATTACTTAAGTTAGTTAGCCGTACGTACCTTAAATAATATAAGCTATACTGCTACGTACAGGGAAGATAACCTTCATGCACGGGCATCTTAACAAGGCTGGTCAGCAATGGTATCCGCTCCAAGCTTCGACGTGCTCTCACGTTTAATTGGGAAGCTATGTACCACTGAAAATTAACCAAAGCTTGATTGTCCTTGCAAGAGTGGCTTTTCTAAGCTTCACATGGCCTTGCTAGCAGAGCCCAACACTGTGCTGAAAAAATTATGTTGAGCGCATGTGTCACACTTGCTGCAAAAATGCTTAAACTATATGTCCTCCGGCCTCCGGAGTCAGCTTCAGCCTCAGCAGCGGTGAGAAACCTGGACCTGCAATCTCTCAGAAAGAAGAACAGACAAACAGACGTGCGACGCGGTCAGCACGTAGAGATTCCACCTCACCAACCTACTCAACTCCGTGTATCCTGGAATACAAAACTGGAAAATCGGATATATGAAGTATCACAATTCACAAGTAGAATGTACCAGTATTATACAGCATCAAGACAGTCTCTGAAGACCAGAGCTGACGTACTCGTCTGCTTCGAGTAAGCAACAGCTAGTGCATGCCTGGACTATATATTCCCTGTTGATCAGATGCTTTGGGGATAACTTCTCAACAAACTGGATATCATTAATTCTAAGCATGCTTTTGTGCCTTGGTTGAGTTGGGTTGCTCCAATATAATGGCTGTACAACTATGTGTTATGATACAAGTGCGTTGTGCTGACACAGCAAACGCAACCACCCACCGCTGTCCTCTACTCCTCTGGTTTCAGCTGACCAGAATCAGGTGGCTGACAGCACAGCAATAGCAATTCAGTCATTCAGTGATGTTGATATGAGCAACAGGTGTCAACCAGCCAGGGCATAACTAATACGGTACATCACCGTATTAACACTACCTCAGTCCTCGCTACAAGCCAGTATGCTTACTAACAAAGTCATTTGTAATTTCACATATATGCGCAGGGTGATGTGAACGTGATCAGGTTAGAGGCAGTGGAATACTCCATCTATTATTCCAAATTATAAGTCATTTTGTTTTTTCTAGATCCATAGTTTTTACTATTTATATCTAGACATAATGTATATCTAAGTGCATAGCAAAAGCTATGTACCTATAAAATCCAAAATGTCTTACAATTTGGAACGGAGGGAGTACCATGCAGCCACCAAAATACAGATACCAGGTATTACCTTGTGTGGACACCTGTATCCCTCTGCTGAAGTTCCAGCCTGCAATATAAAACAAAAACTTAACTCTGTTAAGAGTAAGATTCAGTATTCATGTACTTAATCACTATAATCAATTAATCATTAGGATTGCAATAACTCCACCTTGTCACACAACCCAGATTTTGATCTAGGGCTTCTATTGATTTCGTTACTCAATTGTCACCAACAGCAGGATACAGCTCATTCCTATCCTAAAGCAAACAAACTCTAAATTCTTAAAGTTTTAAGGAATACACAAGGAAGTTGGCATGGTAATAGATGGATAAGTTATCAGATAGCATTTCATTCCAAGTCACCTCAAATGATTGCTTGTTGTCTAGCAGGCCAGTCAACATTCAGATAATAATATGATGTAACCAACTAACCGCAGCAATAAAATGTGTTCTAGTAATCATACTGTTCTGTATAACTCCTACTGTCTTTACTAGCTGAAATATGTATCTTGCATTACAACTCCAGGTTTTCTGCTCAATGATATATCGATATTTCATTATTTCTGCAGTGTCCCAAACTCCCAACCAATGTTTCTCAAAAGGATAACCCTTATTATACTTTTGAGTTATTGGAACTTTTGGAAGTTTGGAACTTGAAGAAAGTTCACAAAGTATGAGTCTACACATGAAGATAAGCTTCTCCAGCACTCATTTTCACACATCCAGTTAACTCGCACGAACAAAATATGCTGCACTATCTGCCACATTATTACTGAGTTCCATGCTATAGCGGTATAGCCCATAGAACATGTCATCTATGAGTCTGAAAACTACACCATTGCAAGCCTGTTTCCTATAGGCCAGAGTTATTCCCACTAAGTTACAATATGGGCCTGGTTGGCCTGGTCTCAGATTTAAACTTAGTAGTAAATATGTAATATGATTTAGTAAAAGTTATCCAAATAGCTAGCTTAACATTTAACTAAACTTCAAGCCCGCTACCAAAGCAACAGGTGGGCCTCAGCTCAAATATACAGGGGATAATGAACCATAAGTTTGCTTGTACTGCTTTAGCTAGGATCACCTAATAAGCCATCATATTGCATCTATAAGTATAGGCCCAATTGGACACTTTATATACTTGAGTCATTGAGCCTAGAGGTCCTAGAAATCATCCACATGCAAAGAAAGTTCATCATGCAACCAATTACTGACTATATAAAATGATTTTGTTTCAACTTTCAACAAAGTTAACTTTCAGAGCATCAGATATAATTGTGAAGAGCAAAAACATGTGTGCTATTAGAGTTTATAGGTTAACCATATCAATTACTGTGCATCAATATTTTTGGTTGGCCAACCAAGAGTTCTAATTGCAGCTGGCTACCTCGCACACATAACTAGAAACCAATTCCAGCTCCATCACAGTGAGTGTGTCACAAGTTTTAATAAGCCAGCCTAATAGGAGTCTACTATTCTAAACCGGTTAAGGCCTAATTCAGGTAGTGACGGAGTGACCTGTCATGGATATGATTTATTGGGGGAGGGAGGAGATGGCGATTGCTGCAGATCATTTGAACTATTTCTTAAGTTAAATCTCCTTCCCAAGTACAGATAAACAAACATGATGAATTGACATGAGGTTCATAGTATAAGTTAGCAAGAAGAGACTAAACTTAGCTAACACGATGAATTGTTATCTCAATTCTTAACTGAAGTTCCCACATGAACGGGTAGATGTAAAGAGCAATGATAAACAACCATGAAAGATAAGGGATATTCATTGCAGCTGGGCAAAAGGGCTACAAGTTTTCACTGGAAATACATTTCTGCCGATTTACTTAACATCAGCCCCACTAAACCACACATGAATTATTTGGAGGTTGGGACTAATACATGATGCAATCAGACTAAGAGGTGATCTGCATTAACAACATAGTAGCACATAAGAGTAACAAAAAAAAAGTATAGTGGTAAGAGACTGCATAACAATTTTAAGAAAGCAGGTGACTGCTAGTTGTGGCAGGTAAAAATAACAGCAGTAATCACTTTAGATTGTGTGCCTACAGCATACTTCAAATATTTTCTTTTTCTAAAACGCAATCATGAATCGCCATCTACTGAGTTCATCTGTCTGTCAAGCTCCTCATCAGCCTTCTTCAGAAAAACATCCCAGCCACTCCCCTCGCCCCAATCCAGCATATCATACGGCACAGCTGTCATCAATCCTGGCTTCACTGCACCCTGCTGCATGACCACCCGAAACTCCAGCTCAGGACCTCTCCCCTCCTCCTCAAGCTCCTCCCAAGTAAACAGCAGCGGCAAGGTATAACCACCCCATGGATTGAAATCTATCAGCTTGACCCGCCCATCCGTCCTCACATACACATCAAACGTATAATTGACTGAGGCAAACTGTGGCTCAATCACTTCATCAAAGAAAGCCTCAATTTTCGGTTGCACCTCAGAACTCCATGCAGGCAGTGATGGGTAGTAAGCTGATGGGTCTCTCTGGGACACAGCAACCAGCTTCCGCTCCCGAACGAAGCATCGGAACTCCGACTCAGGGCGTAGGCCTGGGTACCACTTGCGGAGGGCAAGGTAGTACTGGAACCCATCATCTACCCAAGTAGTCTCGTTACGTTCTTCTTCTGTTGCAGCTTCAACATCACAGTCCTCATCATCTGTCTTGCCTCCCTCCTTGCCTATCTTGCTTGAACTACTTGGAGCTTCATTGGTGCCCTCGTGGCTGCCTTCACTACTACCAGTCTCATCGGCATTTGGTCGAGCACCTTCCTCAGCACCGGCACTAACATTTTGGGCATTCCGTCGAGCACCCTCCGGGCGCACGAAATCCTGGCATGATTGTCGAGCGGAGGAAAGGTCGTGGGCCACACAGTCGGAGGAGCGGAGCAGCATGGCAACCTCGGCGAAGCACGAGCACCGAGTCGTGCCATCGGCTGACATGAAGGTGGCATCCTTGGGCGCGCTCCAGTTGAGCTTGGGGAGCGCGGCGCCGCCTAGCTCGGCGATGGCGGCGTCGACGGCCGCCTCCAGCTCCGGGAACTCTGGCCGGAGCGGGTGGTCGGCGTCGGGGTCGAAGACGTCTTCGTCGCTGGAGCCGAAGAAGACGTCGGAGTTGAGGAGGGAGTCGGGGTCGGGGTGGTGCGCGTGGATGGGCGCGAAGGCCTGGCGGCCGGAGGTTATCGCGGGGAGGAGGAACGGGAGCGGCTCCTCGTCAGCGTCGGCATCGGCGTCAGGGTCGGGGTAGGCCGGCTGGCCGACGAGGTAGCGGAGGAAGGCGGCGGGGAGCGGGATGATGGCGGTGGGGATGGAGTGGCGGCGGAAGGCCGGGTACCACTCCTGGATCTGGCACCGGAGCAGCTCCTCGAGAAGCATCTCCTTTGCTTCGCTGCGATGCGCGCGGCTTCTCCGTGGCTGTCGGTATAGCTCGCCGAGCCTCCGTTCTCCTCGTCGGCGGCTTTCGTCTTCCGGTTAAAACCCTCGCTGCCTTCCGGTTC
>Ga0182004_10004269_pt1 | contig 11516 bp, 15 predicted proteins | sample Sormic07211540_1_FD_120479 | JGI IMG/M metagenome (GOLD analysis project Ga0182004, IMG submission 120479) | Endophyte microbial communities from Sorghum bicolor roots, Mead, Nebraska, USA - 072115-40_1 MetaG | ecosystem: Host-associated > Plants > Roots > Unclassified | place: USA: Nebraska...
CTAGAATATCTAATTGAGGTGCTTATCATATTTATATGTGGCTAAGTTATGCTGATCAGATTAATTATCTTTGTCACTATTCATTACTTTATATATCCTTTATGTGACACTTATCACTGTATGAAAGAGTTAGATAAATGTTCTCAATTATACATGCAATGATAGATACTCAATCTTATATTCTATTCTATAATCAACATTGATGATTACTAATCCCATCCTAGTGGTAAAAATATAAATAACGATACCTGGAATACTTTCCTGTTAAAATGCTACATCGGTATTAATTTGTGCGCATGCAGATCCCATTTGTTATTTATTTAAGATGAGCAATTGCATATTTCAATATCGCGTCTCTCATGTCATGCTGGGGATGACAACTTGGCTTAAGTGGTATGCGGGATAGGTTTGGCATTTTTGGCGCCGTTATCAGAATTAGAAAACTAAGTCTATTTTTAGTAATGACATTAAGAATACCCAACATTGACCAGCCGAGCACCCAAGCGTCGTCGGCTTGTTAGAATTGTTGATGACGACGACGACGAGGAAGAGGCGGCCCCAACTCGTAGCCACCCAGATGTCACCCCAAGCGACGGAGGTCAAGTTGCCGGAGATCCCCTTGCTACGCACGTCGAGCAAGTGCGACCAGGGGTGGCCGAGGCAACGACGACGACCAAGACAGCTAGGAGAAGGTTCTTCACGGCGATGCACCAGAGCTCCAATTTGTAAGTTTAGCAAGAAAAGTGTCTTTTCACTCACTCTTTTTACGAAGTTTGATGTCGGTATGGTATTTTCAATCATCTCGTCTTTGTAGTGCAGCCTCAGATGTTGATCCTGGCAATGCTACGTGTTCGAGGACAACCGAGTAGGTAGCTGCCGATCATGATGCCGCAGAGTAGAGCATCCGCGAGCAGCCCTTGGAGCAGCCCACCATTGAGGCTGCGGCGGAGGTAGCTGAGGACAGTGCAGACCAAGACAAGGCCAGGGCTGGCACCTCGACAAGGGGTGATGAGACCGCAGGGACATCTCCCCGGAGCAGTGGGGGGAAGAGGAAGACAAGGTCCCATCCCCCTCTCCGGCTGAAGAGAGGGCCCCAACTCTAGCCCCAGCAGAAACTTCCACACTGGAGGGCTCCCCTAGCTGGGGTAAGGGTCCTATGATACCCGTTACCGTGGCTGGGGGTAGCTCGGAGGGCAAGGAGGCTCAGGCGGCCTCTGATGACAAAGTGGAGGAAATCTAGGGGCGTCCCCACGATGGGCGCCAACATGTTTACGTATGGCGCCAACATGGGAACCACTGGGCCGGCCACGAGGAGATCACCGAGACCGAGGAGGCGGTGAGGGTAGAGTGTGCTGCTAAGCGGCTTGTTGTTGAAGTTAAGGTGAGTGGTCTTATATTATGCTGGAGTATGTATATACCGTTGCTTGTACATTTTTTGATATGTGTATTTCTCATAGGGTGCAATGAAAACGGCGAACTACCGAAAAAGGTGCTTCGATCAAATTGACGGTGTGGTCACCGAGAACAAGGCCTTGACTGCAGAGGCGGACCGCCTTCGGCTGTAGGCCGAAAGGGAGGCGGCCGAGAAGGCGGCTCGGGAGGATCATCTGCTGGACCTGACGAGGCGACTAGCCGATAAGGACCGTGAGAAAAGGGGTAAGTCAAGTGATTTGAGCAGTTGTAGTTAACTGCGTGGTCGGTTTTGATGATCAACAATCATTGCTTCCGGTCTAGAGGAGGAGATCGAACGTCTCCAAAAAGAGAGAGACCAGCTCGACCAGGAGCATACGAGTGCGCTGGTGACCGAGTGCAAGGTTGGAGAGGAGCTGAAGACTAGGAGCTGGGAGCTGGCTGGTAAGAGCTGTTTTGTCCTTATCGATCACACAGTTCTCTCTTTTTTTATATTGCCATAGCATGTTGTTGACTGTGTGCTTGGTTTTTCTTGAAAACTGTCGTAGTGCTTAAAGCCAACACTAAGAAGCACCTCGATGAGCTGATCAAGGAACGGGACTCCTGGAAAACAAACTACATCAAGCTCTGGAAAGGAGTTGCCCCAGTACTCGACCTGATCAGCCCCGAGCTCCCCGAGGATCAGCCCCGCGCACCGAAGCTGACCGCAATGGAGAAGGCATAGCAAGCGTGGGGCTGGCTTCAGCAGTTCGTCAAGGATGTCGGGGAGTTTCTCGGAGCGCACGTCCTCAGCATGTTACGCGCTCACTACCCCTTGGTCGATCTGTCCCGGCTAGAGAGGGGGATATCCAAAGGAGGTTGGTCCAAAGGAGGTAGATGACCTTCGCGTCGGTCTACTAGACCTATCGTCGACGGTGGTCGGCGATATAAACCTCTACAGGATGTCCACCCCCCTGATCAGCCGGGATCAGACAGGTCGGCCCGGGAGTTGGTGTCGATTACAGGAGATGGGCAGTCGACGCCTATGGTCTCGACCAGCCAGGTGCCGGTGGCCCCGACCCCTTTAGCGGGACAAGAGAGCCGTGCGGGTGATCAACCCGAGTAGTAGGTTCTTAGAGTAGTCTGTAGGAGTAGACTAGAAGCCGCCCAGAGGGGTGTTTATTGTAAACTTTGTATATAAAGTTTTTAATAAAGTCTGAATTTTGAGAACCATGGTTTTGAGCGCTATAAATGAATTTGCTTGAGTGATGTATCACTGAATCATGTTGATTGCCCCTGAGTAGCTTTTTAGGGGAAGTTATTGTAGGACTTGTCGAGTGTTCTGCATATGGAAAAGTATATAGCAAAAAAGACAACTTTATTATTATTCATCAAAAAAGATTTACAAGTAAAATGTACTAAAACTTAGGGATAGAAGCGCCATAGTTTGTCTATGTGGCAGAAATTGGACAGCCTTGTTCCATCTAGGTACGCCAGTCTATAAGATGTAGGGCGTGTAACTTCGGCGACCATAAAAGGTCCCACCTAGGGTGTAGATAACTTGTGCATTCCTTCCTGGCTTGTTTTCCATTTAAGTACCAGATCATCGACCACGAAGGAGTGGTCTTTGACGTTCTTGTTGTGGTATCGTCTAATGGCCTCGAGATACTTTGTTGTTCGAAGGCAATAAGTCAGATGTCTCTCTTCTATGCAGTTGATTTCGAGTTCTCTGGCGAGGTCTGCTGAAGACTGGTCGAAATGTTCGACTCTTGGAGATCCAAGGGCTACGTCTGAGGGGAGCACTGCCTTGGCCCCATAAACCATAAAATAGTGGCGGTTCGCTTTCTTGCGATGGAAGGAAGTGTTGTGGCGGTTCGTTTTCTTGCCTGTTGGGCGCGCCTTTTTAGGAGGGAGCCGTTGCGGCACAGTTCCATTGGCGGAATCCATAACGTCCTATCAGAGAGAGAAAGAAAACCGTTAGGCGGTGCATTTATTGAGGAAGTTACCGTGTTTGTTGGATCCGCCCGTTGGGGGGACATCTATAAATATCGAGTGGTCGCCCGGCTGCCGTCTCTTCCACATCCTGCCATTGCTCTTGTCCTTGCTTCCTCTACATCCTCTCAAGCGCTTGAAGCACAACACACCCTCGAGTGGAGAGATTCGTAGAGCCGCTCTCCACCTTCCGCCAAGATGCATGTGAGACTCATTGCTGCTGACGATTGGCGCCCGTCGTCCAAGACGGAGTGCCGGCTAAGGGATCTGGAGAAGGAGGGGCTCTTGCGCCCCCCGTGTTTCCTCGACGTGGCCTGAATGGATTGCGCCGCCGGCGGATCACCGGGAGCCAAACCAGCCAAGGGGCGACATCCCCTCCGAGCCGCTTTATGAGGGCGCTCTACCACCACTATGGCATTGAGCTTCAGCACTTCTCCCCTAACGCCATCACCGCTGCGGAGATCTTCACCGCGGTGTGTGAGGGCTACCTGGGGGTGATGCCGCACTGGGACCTATGGCTCCACCTCTACCGGGGTGAGCTCTTCCGTGCTCCCGGTGGGGCCACTAGGGTGAGGAAGCCGGTGCAGGCCGGTTGCCTCAACCTAGTGCAGAAGACGGGCCAACTAGAGGAGCCTTGAGAGTACATCCCCATTGGTCTGACATCCAACCACGGCCAATGGAATTCCCAGTGGTTTTACCTCCGCAACGACGATAACCTCTTCCCCGCCTACGCTGGGCGGTTGATCTTGGAGCACCTAGAGAACTGGAATTATGGTGTCATCAAGACTCTTCAGTCCCAGCTTCGCCCCCTTCTCGACGCTCTGAAGAAGCTGCGCAAGGAAGGTCTGACCGCCGCGCTCGTTCTCTCGGCGGTCCACCATCGACGGGTGCTCCCGTTGATGTCTCGATCATTGAGAATGGACGGGATGGGCCCTGGTGTTTCGTCACGAGACCTTGAGGCATGTCGGATGTCCAACGAGGCGTCGCCGTATGAGGAGTTTGTCGCCAGGGTTAGGGCGGCCGTTGCGGGCGACTTCCAGCCGGAGCAGGTGAATGGCTTCCCCATGAAGCCTCAGGAAGGCTACTACGATCTGGTAAGCCCCTCGATTTATTGTTCTTCGACCTCTGCAGTTGGTTTCATCATTTTTTTCCAAGTTCTCCGAGACTTAAGCTTATTTTGCCAGGGGACAATCGACGCCCGGTCCTCCAAGCCTCCGGTGAAGGAGGACAATGCTGAGCGCGAGAAAAGACGTGCCTCTGTGGAGAAACATAAGTCCATAAAGGACGCGGAGAAGAAGGAAAAGAAGAAGAACCTCGAGCGACAAGCGCTCGAGGAACATCGAGCCAAGTCGAGGCGTGGGGGAGTCTGAGGAGGACTCCCCTAATGAGGATGATGAAAATGATGATGATGACGGCAACGACGATTCTGAGGGGATGGCGGCTCGCCTCGACTGGATCCTACAAGACCTGCCGCAAACCGACGTCTCCACGTCGCGTGCGGGGGCTTCCAAGGGGCCGCAAGGTGAGCCCCGCGACGGGTGCCAAAAGGAGGCGTCGCCCCGCCACCCACGCGCCGACACCCCTCTTGCCCACGCCTAGGGTCAAGCCGTTCCTCCGCCGCAACCCCTTCCAGCGTCTGGCCCAGGCCGCAGGGTCAAAACCTCGATGACGGGGCCGCTGACTCGAGGCCGTGCCACCACGGTGGCCTCGAGTCAGGGAGGAGAACGTTGGAGGTGCGGCAGTCCTGACGATCGTTAGGTGGGGAGAGCGGAACTGAGGCCCACGCCTGTCTAGGAGAAACCAGGGGCCACACAGCGCCGTGGCTCGAGACCTGCTGGTTGTGGGACTCGTAGGAGGGTTGTCCTTCCCATATGGTAAGGTCTTTATACTGTGTTCCTGTTTTTGTTGTCTTATTCGTCAACCAACATCCACCATCTTAGGCCTTTTCTTCTTTGATCATGTTGAAGAGGCCGTTGGAGCAGGCTCAGCCCTTGATGGCTAAGAGGCTCAAGGTGGGGGCGAGCTCCAAGGCTCTAGGTAAGTGACTTGGTCCTCTTTTCGTGGTCTTGGGGTTAGCTCTATTTAGCACGGAGTTTCCTTGTGACTGATGTGTTGCTTTGCGGCGTATGTAGGTTCTCCCGACCCTCGACTGCCTACTGGTGACGACAAGACCCCGCCTCGATCGTCGGAGGGGGGTGATGGTTCGGGGAGCATCCTATCATCCCCTAGACAGGGCGAGACGCCTCACCCCCGAGGTCAGGAGGGAGCCCCCGAGCCGCCAAAGTCGGGGGGAGTGGGCGACCCATCACTATTAGTGATGAGTCCGGGGATGGCCTATGCTCGACAGGCGCTCATGTCGCAGACAAGGGGGTCGAGACCCCCAAGGCCGAGGGACGGACACCATGGCCCATTGGGCTCCACTTTGTCGAGGAGAAGAAGAAGAAGGATGAGGAGGAGCGAAGGAGGAGGGAAGAGGACGGGAAGAAAAAATAAGAAGAAGAGGAGGAGCAACGTCGTCTGCAGGGGCAGCAGCAGCAGCAAGAGGCGTATGTGTAGCAGCAGCAGGAGGCGAATGAGCAGCACCAGCAAGAGCGGGGGGCGCATGAGTAGCAGTAGCAGGAGGCGCAGGTGCAACTCGAGGAGCAACTGGAGCAGCATCGACAGCGAGAGTTGCAGGAGCTTCAACTGCCGCAGCAGTAGCAGCTGGAGGAGCTGCTCGAGCAACAACCGCAAGATCCGCACAAGCAGCAATTGTAGCCGCTGCAAGGGCTCGAGATGGGGAAGGAGGAGATACCGGTTTACAGCCCCGCAACTCCCGCGTGGCTCTGTCCTAGGGGACATGTTACCATCCCAGCTGAGCCACGGCGGGAGGACGGTGTCGTGGCGCTGGTGTGTGCCATGCGCACACCGGTGGGTCCCCCCTCCGAGATCAAAGGTACCATCTATGGTAACGAGGGGATCGCCCTTGGGTTCCTTGAGGGTCGACGGCCATGGGAGGATCTTTGTGCCGGTGGGGGAGACGGGGCTGGGACCTCTGGCGGCGGTGAGGCAGATGAGGCTGGGACTTGGAGGTCAGTGGACGACGACGGGAGGTTTCCCTCTCTCGTCGATCTATTCTTGCGCCATGGAGGCTCACTCAAGACGGTGTAGGAGCTTATCCGGGGAGTCAAGGTGTGCACAGAGGAGGAGCTCGAGCACTGGGGTCTAGGCAGGATCCGCCTTCGAGCCTCCATGTCTCCGGATGAGCCCAACATCATGATGGACAATCAGAAGGAGGTGAAGTGGGAGCACCTCAAAGAGCTTCGTCTCTGGATGAAGCACGTCGTGGGCCTCATGTCCGACATCATCAACAATGGCCTGGGCTAAGCCTTCATTGTAAGGATTCTTATACTCTCTTTACTTTGACTTTTCTTACTAGGCCAGTATGCTTATCGCCTCGTGCTTCATTGCAGTATTTGAAAGAAACATCCCGGCTGAAGTCGAGCTTTATGCACATGACAAGGGGTGGCTGGGAGCAGATTCCTCTTCTCAAGGATCAGCTTCTCGAGTCACAAGAGAAGCTCCTCAAGGCTTACAAGCATCTCACTACGGCTCTGGAGGAGAAGAAGGAGAAGGAGACTGCTCTGACCGACACTCGGAAGACTTTGTTTAGCATGAATGGTGAGGTCTCCCGGGCGGATGAAGATGCCCAAGTCGCTTGAGAAGCCACGAAGAAAGCAATGGAGGAGGCTGCCCAGTCGAAGGAGCAGGCCATCTCCACCGAGGAGGCGGCCGCTAAGGCACGGGAAGAAGCTGCGCGATACAAGGGCGCGACCGCCGAGCTAGACAAGGAGAAGAGGCTTGTGGAGTCAGACCTTGCCGCCGCTCGGAGCGCTTATGGTGGGGTGAAGGAGGCACTTCCGGTGAGCGAGATCGCTCGAGGCATCACGGAGGAGGCCAGGAAGAAGGCCCGTGAGGACCTTGAAGCAGAGCAGGCCCGCTCTCATAGCCTTTTCGACGACGTTGATCGTCTGAAGAAAATGCTGCGAGAGAAAGAAGAAGCTATCTTAGGGTCGGGCAAGCTGATTGAGGACCTACGGGTCAAGAAAACAAAGCTGACTCGTTCCTATAAGAAGATTAAGAGGGCCAACATCGACCTGGTTGGTGAGAACACTGCCCTCGAGGAGAAAATCTGCGGTAAGTCTTCCGTGCCCTTGTGTTTTCTTTGTTGGGTCTTGTTTTCCTTTCTTTCGTCTGATCTCCTATCTCGATCTCTATAGGGCTTAAGGATGATCTGCTAGCCGCCTAGGTCGACGCCCAGTCTTTAAACACTCGGCTCGAGGGGGAGGTCTACTTGACTGGTCAACTAAGGACGGTGATCAACGACCTCTCAACCTCCTAGGAGCTCGAGCTTGCAGATGAGGTGAGGGAGGCAGCTCGAGGCGACGCCCTGGTCGACCAGCTGTGCTACCTAGGTGCCACTCTGAGGGATCGAGTGCGGGATGCACTCCATATCGGGGTGAAGCGAGCAATGGCGGTTGTCTGCTCGGGCTTCTCCTATGATATGGAGGTGGTGTCCCACGACTTCATCACCGATATTTCCAAGACCGACGCCAAGAATGAGGAGAGGCTCCATGCCTTGATCGACGACGCAGATGTCCCTGGGGAAATGCTGGCGAAGCTGTTCGAGCCAGAGGTACTCCCCCTGAGACCGGCACGGGTACAAAAGACGAGGAGGAAGGCGGAAGTGAACACTAAGGCTTCTGAGCCTAATTTGGGTACTTAGACCCATTGTAATATACTTAGTTTTAAACATTATGGCCTTAGTGGCCTTGAAATTCGTGGTTTCTATGTATTCTAGTTGCATTTATGCTCGAGTTTTCTTTTATTTCCCTGCTGCCTAAGTTTGAGTTCCTCGACCGATCTTTCATTAGAACGACCTCGATTGCCTCGAAGATAAGGGAGTGAGTAGAGTTACCATAGCCGGAGGCATAGGGGTTCTCAGGCTCGACGTCCCTCGGCCCTTAACGGGCTTGAGGTGCCTTTACTTACTCAATCATGCGTGGTTTCCTTAGGGCTTTCGCAGGAAAAAGATAACATTGAGCTTTTGAAAAAACCGTTCAATTTTTAGGAGCCTATGTGGGGGGGGGGTTCCCCCTGCTAGCCCCCGAGGGAGTGTCGACTATGATGGGTCATAGTCGAGACTTCCTCCTAACGTCGAGATTTAACTGGTAATAACGCGCATTACTTGAAAAAGTACTTCCGTTTATTCACATATTCGTTCACAGGGTCTCGGTACACGATGACTCAAAGAATTCTTAAGAACTCGTAAGTAAAACAAAATATGTGAATTTGGTGAAGTCGTCGAAAGTAGATGCGAAAATTGATGTAAAAACTTTGGGTATGATTGATTGGATTATTTTTTTACATCGCTACTAGGCCTATATTTATACTCTTTCCTAAAGAGTTACAACCAAATACGACTAAGATTCTAATTCCAAATCAAACAGAACTTGTGCATAAAAATAAACTCTAACAATTATGGAAAACAACAATTTATCTATCCTAGGCGATCGGTACACCACCATCGTCCCTTCGACGATTCCCACATCTCCATTCACCATCATCGGCATATCATCCTCCATCAGCATCGGCAATCGTCAATATCAGCTATCGGCACCGATCAACCACTGTTCTTGTACTTAACCATACCTCCCTCGTGCTGCTTTATCATCGGTATCATAAACCATCAGCAACTTCCTTGTCAGCCAATCATTACTTTTCCATCTGGCGATCCAAGCTTCATTAACTTTTCTAATACGTGTCTAAAATCGGTGTCAACACATTAATTATTAATGCTCTGAAATTCTCTCCAAATAATGACGCCCTTTTCATAATTATTTCCTTCTGACAGCAATTAATTGCCAAATCCAAACAACCTTAATCTGGATTTCCAGCATACACCTCGAATTTCTCAACCACCCGAACCAAGTCTCCCAGACACCCACTTATCGGCAACTGTTCTGTTAGAGTTGACTACCGATGAGCCGACCAGGAGATCTTTTACAATCAAATATCTAAAATCATGATTACGCGCTGTCAAATCATCTGCACAATCCCTTTATTACCGTTCGAATAGTTACCATATCCACCTGAACACCCTCGAATTTCACGGATACAGCAAAGAGATAAGTCAGAAACACCCTCGAATTTCACGGATACGGCAAAGACATAAGAGCATCGGCATTCTACAGTCCTCAGGGGATGAGCTGAAACAAAAGATCTCTGATCTATCGGCGAAAATAGAAGCCCTGCTAGCTGAACTTAAGCAAGTGGAAGAGGCCCTAACCCAAGCTCAGCAAGAAGAAAGCCGACTGCCCAATGCGCTCAAAACCCTTCATCAAGACAGAGATTCCAAGCCCACAAAGCGTTGCACATGAAGAAGAAACTGAAGCCAGTGGAGGGCTCTGCCGGTGAAGACACTCGAGAAATAGAAGAGGCTAACTTGATTCGTCTATGTGCAATATCGATCATCCAGGCTTTGCTGAATCTGTGAACTTTTCATCGGCATCTTGTTCAGTTCTGTCTTCAAAAACTTCAATCATTTTGGTCCAGCCGATAGGACTGTTATCGGCATTTAAACTTTCATGCATCAACCCAGATACTTGGGTAGTATTTCTTTAAATATTTTCCATTTAAAGCTCTGGGGAATTCAACTCCTTCGAGAGTTTCTAAAATATAAGCAATGCCAAGAGCAGATCGATTTATCCGATATGGACCTTCCCAATTAGGAGACCATTTTCCAAACTTTGAACTTTTAGTCCCAATCGGTAGAATCACCTTCCACACCAAATCTCCATCAGCAAACTCCTTGGCCTTTACTTTCTTATCATACCATCTGGCAACTCTCTTTTTATTTTCTTCTATGCTAATTAGAGCTCTCAATCGATGCCCTGCTAAATCATCCAGCTCATCCTTCATCAAAGTAGCATAGTCATCGGTAGTTAGTTGATCCTGAGAAAAGATCCGCCTGGAACAAGTTTTAATTTCCCATGGCAATACCGCATCACGTCCTTACACCAATTGGTAGAGCGATACTTTGGTAATCCATGACATGCCTGTTGACGATCCTTAAGTATCAAATATAATCAACAAATAAACAAAGAAAAGGATTCAAATGCAACCGACGTCCAGACTTAGGGTTTTATCTGACAGAATTCCATGAGATTTGGTGTTTGTCTATTTCTACAGGGGGTTATCAGGAATTATGGAAGAAAGACCCACACGTCAGGTTTACGTAAAGATATTAATGTGCCGCGCAATTATCTAACATCTAGAAGAGTCCAGAAGCCATGGGAACGAACAAGAGACCGGACGGGCTCGGGGGCAGGGCGCCCGCCCTCCCCCCTTGGCCGCCCGCCCTGGCCTCGGAGCCAATCACAATCAACTTCGCGGATCATGCTCCACCGACCTAAAGGATCAAGGAAAATCGTGCGATTAATGTCGGTTTGATCCGACGGCCCATATTCACTAGGAAGGAGTATATAAGTAGACCCCCTGGCCCCTGGAGGAGAGGACATCTGACCCCTAATTCATTATTCATCTTGGGAGAAGAAGCCTCTCATCAAGCCCTAGAGCTACCACATCAATTAGATCTCTAGTTTAGCATAGCTACATAGGATTAGAACTAGAAGGATTCAATCTTCATTTGGTTTTCGGATCTGTTAAGAGGATTCATGGTAATTCCTCTACTGTTCTTCAATTGTTCATCTTTGTTCTTCAATATTATGAATATGACATTGTTCTACTTCAATATATTGATTATTACTTTGCTCTACTTGTTTATATTCGCAATTATATTGTTCTTAGTTTATCATAGTTATATACTTGGCTTGGTTAGATTGGAATTATATACATGTCTAGGATCGTATAGCATTTATCCATGTGTACAGTGGGTAAATGATAAGTATTGTGTGGGCGTGGTGCCTATACCGTATTTATCTGTGATTGTACCCTATATGCCAGACCGCGGGGTAGTTCGTGGTAGTGACAACTCCATTGATTCTTATATAGTCCCCCTCTCGTGTATAGGGCTGGCAGAGCAATATTATTACAGGGGAGTGATTGCTATGTTTCTCATATTCCTTGATAATATC
>Ga0182004_10004270_pt1 | contig 11514 bp, 10 predicted proteins | sample Sormic07211540_1_FD_120479 | JGI IMG/M metagenome (GOLD analysis project Ga0182004, IMG submission 120479) | Endophyte microbial communities from Sorghum bicolor roots, Mead, Nebraska, USA - 072115-40_1 MetaG | ecosystem: Host-associated > Plants > Roots > Unclassified | place: USA: Nebraska...
TAGACAAACACCAAAACTCGTGAAATTCTATCAGATAAAACCCTAAGTCTGGGTGTTGGTTGCATTTGGATCCTTTTCTTTATTTATTTGATGATTATATTTGGTACTTAAGGACCGTCAACACACCTCACCTATCTTATCAGCCCAATATGCATCAGCATCCTACCGATGTGCGGGTTGTGGATCTGGCACCTGCTGATAAGCTTCCACGTGTCTCTGAGGTGCACGATCTCCAGGTAACATAGCGTTAGCCGCCGCCTGTTGGCCACCAACCTGCTGAGCAAGATTCATCGGCTGATTGACCAATCCTTGATTCTGGAAGCCAAACTGCATCGGTCCCTGCTGGAATCCTGTAGCCTGATGATTCTGCTGGGTCATTTGTGGAAAGACAAACTGCCCTGTCCATCCATTATTAGCATTCATCGGCATAGGTCCTGCCGATGGCTGATAGTTGAGTGTTATCATTGGGTTAACATACCCCGTTTGAGTCATAAACCTTTGGTGCGTCGGCAATGGATCTGCCGATGTGTTAGGTATCTGGAACGTAGGCATCTGAGAATTTCCAGTAAAAGGCCTTGCAGTAGTGGTTGTAGAATATTGAGGATTCTGAGTCATCGGCGATACTGGGGGTGCCGATGTCATAGGAGCCTTGCCTGTCACGTCAGCCACTTAAGAGGTCACAGAACTATTTGCCAAAAAGTCTGGGGGCATACCATATCCCCACCAATTGGGAGGAACTTGACAATTCTGAAACACTGATCCTAACATTGCTGATGCCAATAGATCTGTAACAAGTTGAACTTGTCCCTCTGTTGTTGCTGGGTTAGTCCTCATCGGTGTAGACTGCCCATTAGTTATCCCTAATGTGCTTGGAGGAGAAGTAACTTCCGTACCGACAACGGCAGGAGTAGCCGATGGAGCTGTAACCGATGATGATCCTGGCTGATGATAGGATGGGCCCACATAAGATGGTGGTATCTGTCCTTCTTTGAATGTTCTAGCCACAACACTGAAAACAGTATTGGACAACACGCTGGATTGATTGATTAAAGCACGATTAATAGCATTGTCAACCATCTCTTGCAATTTACTAGGGTTGGCTTCAAAAGTGATTTGCCAAGGCATCGGCAATGATTCCTTTTGGATCACCTCACCGCTCCTATTGAGACTGAAGGACTTCAAACATAGCTGCTTGTACTCCTCCATAGCTTTTGCCATAGCTTGCTTCTGCTCATCTCTGAGATTGGCTTCAGTTACGGCGATAATGTTATCTGCATCGAAATCTGTATTCGACATGTTGATCTTGATGATGAATCTATGTCCCACCGAGCGTGCCAAAAGATGTGTTGATGCAAAAGTAGATCTGCAAACATAAAGGGCTAATACCCTAATTTATCGTTAAGGCGTGCCAACCGATTTGACCTATAGTTTGGTCCCGACAACAGCGATGCGCCCGGATGCCACGACCAAGAGGTATTCACACGGAACTTGAGAACTCGCCGAGTTTGACTTGATGAATTCCTAAGAACTCGTAAGTAAAAGGAAAATACGCAGGTTGACGAAGTCGTCCAAAACGTAGATGCTAGAATAGATGTAAAAACTTGTGTTTGATTGATTATGTATGTTTCTTACATTGCTTCGGGGTCTACATTTATACTTTGTCCAAAAGAGTTACAACCAGACATGACTAGGACTCTAATTCCAAATCGAACGGAATCCGTATGTAAAACAAACTCTAATAACTATGGAAAACATTAATCCATCCACCATAGGCGATCGACACACCATCACCATCCTATTTGACAATTTCTATGCCTTCTTCTACTATCATCGGCAAATCACCTTCCATCGGCATCAGCAACCACCAGTATCAGTCATCGACACAGATCAATCACCATCCCTAGACTTGGCCACATTCTGTTGTTTCGTCATCGGCATCATAACCCATCGGCAACTCCTCTGATAACCAGCCGCCACTCTTTCACCTGCCGATCTACATTTCATTAACTCTCAGATACGTGTCCAAAGATACGTGTCCAAAAATGGTGTCAACAACTGCAATCAACTTAGTTTGAAGTGCAGAGTTGTTACCTATCCAGATCAGGGTACCTTTTCTGATCAGGCCTTGGACCAGGCTGAAACTAGTGGCATTAGGACTGAACAGAGCCAGCTAGGCTAACAGCTCTTGAGCATGAGCATCAGTCGCATACGAGTTGAGGACTTCCTGTACCCACTGCGGTCGTACTTGAGACACAACTTAGAGCACCATCATGTGGGGTACCCGTGAGAGTGCATCAGTGGCCACATTCTCCTTGCCTTATTTATAACAGATTTTGAATTGAAGTCCTATCAAACATGTCATTGCTTTTTGTTGCATCTCGGAATGAAGGTTCAGATCATTCAAGTAGGCCAAAGATCTGTGATCAGTAAGGATGAGGAACTTTTGTCTTTCTAAATAGGGTCTCCACTTCTCTATTGCCATGATGAGAGCTAGGAATTCCTTTTCATAAATGGAGAGGGACTTATGTTTCTCACCCAGTGCCTTGCTCAGATATGCTATTGGTTGCCGTTGTTGCATCAGTACAGTTCCAATCCCATCTGCACAAGTATCAGTTTCGATTTGAAATGGTTTGTTGAAATCTGGGAGGGTTAGGATAGGAGTAGTAGTCATGGTAACTTTGAGGTTGTCAAATGCTTCCTAATCTTGAGCAAACCACTGAAAATGTTTAAGTCAAAGCACAATAGTCAATGGCTTAGCAATCACTCCATAAGCCTTGATAAACTTCCTTTAGTACCCAGTTAACCCAAGGAATGCTCTGAGTTTAGTCATATTAGTGGGTGTAGGCCAATTGAGCATATCCCTTGTTTTGGATGGGTCAGTAGCCACACCTTTGTTTGAAATTATATGACCGAGGTACTCCAGACAAGCTTGAGCAAATGTGCACTTTGAAGTCTTGAGATAAAGCTAATTTGGTCGCAGAACGTCAAATACTTGCTAAATATGTTGTATGTGGTCCTCTATAGTCTTGCTATAAATGAGTATATCATCCAAAAAAACCAACACAAACTACCTTAGGAATGGTTGGCGTAGTTGATTCATGATGCATAGAAAGGTATTAGGGGCATTGGTGAGACCAAAAGCCATTACCTTGAATTAGTAATAACCCTAGTGTGTCTTGAAAGCGGTTTTATATTCATCTGCTAGTAACATCCTTATCTCGTGGTACCCAGATCTCATATCCAACTTGGTAAAAAACTTAGATCCTACTAACTCATCCAAGATTTTCTCCATAATAGGCATTGGAAATCTATTTTTGATAGTAAAGGCATTCAATTTTCTATAATCCACATAGAATCGCCAACTGCCATCTTTCTTCTTCACCAATAACACTAGAGAAGCAAATGGGCTATGGCTATGAGTAATCAGACCTGCCTCCAACAACTATTTGACTTGATTTTCAATTTCTATCTTGTGTTGGGGAGAATAGTGGTAAGATCTGGAATTGATAGGCACAACATCTGGCAGCAATGTTATATCATGATCATAGCTTCTATGAGGTGGCAGATGCTTAGGGTCTTGGAATATGTTAGCATACTGAAGTAAGAGATCGTGCAACTCCTCAGTTTGGGGTGGGTCGGGTGGAAGCTTAGTTGCATTGGTGCTAGCAGGACTATCCACCATTACATAGGCCCAAATATTGTTACCTTTAATGGATTTGAATAGTTGTGTAGCTGAAATACTGTCCACTGTAAGGGGTGATTGTTGTAGGCCCTCAAGAGTGACTGTTTTCCCCATGTACTGGAGCTGTAGTGTTTTGGCCATCCAATCACACTGCATAGGGCTATTCTCTTTGAGCCAATCATAGCCTAAGATGGTATCATAAGGTAACAGATCCAAGACAATCAAATCTGTTATGAAAGTATGGCCTTGGATGTACCACTGTAGACCCTTGACCTGTCTAGTGGTAGCCAGCCATTCACCATTGGCTAATTTAACATGTTGCTTTGGAATTTCGACTGTTGGCAACTGAGCAAGATGTACAAAATGAGCACTTATGAAGCTATGACTACTTCATGTATCAACCAAAATCATCATAGTTTTGTTCTAGACTATGGATTGCAACTTGATAGAGTTACTTGATTTAGTCCCAGCCATAGCATTCAAGGACAACTGACAAAAATCAATTGCCATCTCATTGAGATCTTCATTGTTCTCTTTATCCAAATCATTGACAATCATAGCATTGATCTAAAGCTTGCCCCTCTTGAGACAATGTTCTGCATGACCAGGCTCCTATTTCTCCCCACATGAATAACACAGATTGTTAGCCTTTCAATAGTCCCACAGTTGCTTATCTCACCAGAGAGTACCATAATTAGTTTGAGGCTTGGCTTTAGGTTTAATGTGCTGGTTTCTTGGCACGGCTTGCTTCTGTTGGAACTTCAGCTTGCTCCTATCCACAACTTTTTGCAATATTTTGGCAATAACAACAGCTCTTTCCACTGTTGTAGGAACCTGGGGTTCCACTATAGCTCGAATATCGTCCCTGAGCCCCCTCACATATTGTGTTGCAAAGAACAAATGATCATAGGTGGAACCATGCATAGTGACATCATACTGCAGGGACTTAAACTTGGTAGTATATTCTTCTACCATAGTAGTTTTCTTAAGGTCAAGTAACTCATTGATGGCTGATCTGTAATCATCACTACCAAACTGCTCCTAGACATCTTCAGCAAATTGCTGCCATGTCACCCCTAGATGAGATAACTTGTAAGTCTGCCACCATTTCGCAGCATTCTCCTGGAGGTGCATTGTAGCTGCTTCCACCCACAAACTGACAGGAATGGAATAGATGGAGAAATAATTTAGACACATATCCAGCTAGATCTTGGGTTGAGTGCCATCATAAGAGGGAAAATGCATCTTGGGTAAAGTGTGGTGAGGTAGAGCATCTATGTCATGTCTTGGTTTGTGTGCCTTGTGATGATAAGCAGACTCTTGTTTGGATTTGTGTTTACCATGGGCAAAGACATTTTCAAATGCAGTGTCATCATCAGCTATGACAGACCCAACGGTAACATACTCATTTTTGTGTGCAAACTGCTTCAGCGTGAGTTGAGCAACTGCCTATCCATTAGCATGAACTTGGTGAGCAATGAACTGTTGATCAGCTATGCACTGAGCTACCCTCTGATTAGTCTCTATCAGTTGTTGCTTCACTTCCTGTTGGGTGACCCCCCATGTTGTTCATCCTGGTAAACAAGAGACTGAAGTTTTCCATAACCTCATCCCAGTGTTTGGTCTCCTCATCCCCTTTGTTCGACATATGTTCCAAGATAATCTACATTTGGGCCGAAGGCTTTGGTGGTTTGGATGGCGCCGTGGTGCCGAACTGATGGATAACACAACGAGATAGACTGTGTAGAAGCAGACCTCCCCTTGTGTGTGCTAAAGAGTAACCCAACTCCTGAAACTAAGGCTCGATCGAGGAATTTTACAATGGAAACGGTGCTCTACAACCCAAATCGAAGGATAGTTCCCCACCATACGCCACCGCTCAGGAATCAAATCTAGCTTATAGAATTTTACATGGAAACCATCACTCCACAACCCTGGGCCAGTACTCAATGGTAGCTAGAGAAGAACAAGTGAGCAATGGAGGGAGAGCTCACAGTGGTTCACGCCGCCGAACCGAATATGGTTGATGCCAAACCCCAGTCGCTGCAGATGTAGCCGTAGTTGGAGACGAGGCTGGTGTGCCCCGCGTCCAGATCCCGTCACGCCACCACCGTGTACTCAAACTCGATGGAGATGCGAGTTCCCCTTCACGCTGCTGCCATGGGACTAGGAGGTGAGGTGGTTGGTGGATCGGATCGATCCAGCAAGGATTTGGTGGGTTGAGCTCATATGCACCCTGATCTGCGACTGTGCTGCCGCTGGAGGTCGTGCCTTCACCAGAGCCAAGGACAATCCCCAAGACTATCACGAAAATGATCTAAGGGTTGAGCGGGGGAGTAGGTGGGGGCTAAAGAATACCTGTCTTTGATACCACTTGTAACACCCATGGCCACCAGCGATCGCCGAAGACATGAGAGACAAGGGAATCTCCAATGAGAAAGGAGCAGAGGGCGGCTCTGCCTTCCGTTCATCTTCAACACAATAATGTTCTTAATTGTCTTACAAGCAATCGCTTGACAGAATATAAGGCTATCAGCCCACTGGTTCATAACACCCACAATGATGAGGACATTGCTATGCTGGATACGTCGACACCATCGTCTTTCTCAAGTTGCAATTCATCTCCAACTCAGCTACCACGTTACTCTCGGATTCAGCAGACATGTCGTCCGTGTTTTGATCATAACTTCTTCATACGACAACGAAACAGGGTGATCTTAGACTAGTTGGAAAGGAGACGATGACATTGTCATTTTGGATCTGGTCCAAGCTCCATATTGTTCGTGAATTGATCTGTATGACCACGACAAGGTGCTGTGTCACCTATTTTGGGCCAACTTGGCCACGTATTGAGTCGGGCCTTTAAGCCCAAGTTGTGGGCACCTCTCCCAGGTCGCCTCCAACCCTAGGATGCCTCTCTTTATATTCCATGCAGCCACCACTGTTTTAGACTCAGGTTTTGTTTAGAGTTTAGTTTTCCATCGAGAAACTGAATCGTTAATTGTAACTGTGGTGACGAACCCTTTTTACAGTGATCCAGGGCCCCTATTCTTGATCTTCTCCACTGTGTCAATTAGTCCTTTGGAACTAAGTTCTTGAACCCTTTTTTGATATTTGTGTCATTCATAATTGCAATTTTCAGACTGCGTGTTTATACCTTCTTGCTTATGTTCTTCGATTCGCTTGTAGGAACAACCTTCTTGGCGAGGTCAATGAAGTTGTGATTGGTTGATAACCAATGGAGCAGTGGTGTAATGGTTGCAGGATTCGAATCATGTCTAATTTGAAGCCGGATTGCCAACGTTGAGATCTCCACAGATTGAACTTACCGGTTATCGCTTAGAAGATCGGGCCTGGTCCTCATCAAAAAAGTCATACTCTTAATACATAAACACATCTACCAATACGCAAGCTACTATAGAAGATGCCTTGAGTCCATTACGCCTTTACCCCTGAGTCTTGACATCTAGTTAGCTATTCTCTAACATACTGCCATATTCCTACAATGACATAGGTAATAACTCACCTCCATAGGGGCTGAAAAGGATCCATTAAAATTGGCATATCTGAAAGTGAAGGGTTTTCATGCATAAGAGCATGGTTAAATCAAACATACCAATAGTGAATCTAAAAAAGTAATAGCTATTTTTCATCAAACAGGGAAGACAAGTAAGTGATCTGTGAACTGTTAGTTGCTAGCTTGGTGCTAGTGAATTTTAAGCCTAATACCAGACAATGAAAAAACTTTGAGCGAGCTTGCAAACTGGAAAGTAACAAATCTGAAAGAACATGATTGGAATCAATTGTGCCCATACCAATCGCACCAGTATCATAGAGTAAACAATTGTACATGAGAGATATCGGGACGACCATGGGAGATAAGAGGTAGGGAGCAGCAGCGTGTACCTATGCCAGAGTTGCCATGGATAGCGTACCCACAATCAAAAAGTTGACGGTCCACGATCTGATAAATGGCACTGGCATCAGTGACGCATACGATGATGTCCATCGTGCCTAATCCTGCCCTCTCGAATGGGGCTTGGATTAGATCGTGAGGGGGCAGGAAGGGGTGGCACAGAGTTAGGGCGGGTAGGGAGGAGGAGCGCGAGGTACGGGGATGGGCGGGATCTTCTCGGGGCCTCGTCGTCGCCATGGCAGCAGCCAAAACCTAGCAGCAGATGAGACGGCGAAGAAGATCGTGGACGTGGAGTGCTGAGGGGACCGAAGGTGGGGCAGATCTACGGCAGCAGCACCACGCAAGGGTCATGATCACCCTGCGCCGGTGTCGTGCTGTCACTTGGTCGTCGCAGTAGGAGGAGAAGAAGACCGTCGCGTGAGCCACCACTTTCTTTTTTCTTTTTAGTTGTAAGTATAGTATATACTATTGTAGTATAGTAGTACAGTATGTACTCCTTTCATCCCAAATTATAAGTCACTCTAAGAATCTTGGAGAGTCAAAACATCTTAAGTTTGACTAAATTTATATGGTAGGATAATAACATTTATGATATCAACTAAGTATTATTAGGTTCTTTGTTAATTATATTTTTATAGTATATCTATTTGATGTCATAAATCTTTATAATTTTTTCTATAATTATGGCCAAAGTTGAGATGTTTTGACTCTCCAAGATTCTTGGAATGACCGAATGACTTATAATTTGGGATGGAGGGAGTAGGAGATAGCCAAACTGTTCGATTTGAGCTTTTGGCCTGTTTGGTTTGAAGCCGTAAAGTTTATCGCTCGTTACATTGAATGTTTGGACACATGCATGAAGTACTAAATATAGACTATTTACGAAACTAAAAACATGGCTAGAGAGTAATTTGCGAGACGAATCTTTTGAGACTAATTAATCTATGATTGACACTAATTGTTAAATAAAACGAAAATACTATAGTACCTTTTAAACTTTAACAACCCTAACTAAATATCCCCTTTGTTTAGTTGTAAGAGCAGCAACATGCTGATAATGGGCCTAAGGCCCACAAACATTTTCACATCGTGTCACTTACATCGCGTCGCAGAATAAGAGATAGATCAAGACGGACAAAAAAAATTATATGCGGCAGGGCCACATTCCAGACTGCTGTGTGGCACCAGCGTTTGGCTCTGGTGCAAGGATTTGAAAATTAGCTGTTGTGACTGTACAGAGGTGGCACTGCCGCCTTCCCAAAGACAGCACATGTCACCTTACGGAAAAAGCCATAACTTTTTACTCTGAACTGCAAACTACTCCGTTTGCAGTGATCTTGGACTTTTTGGAAAGCTTATTTCGAGGGGTATCCAACCCTACAGAGAACAAGCTCCAAGATCAACTTGTGCAGGTGCAGTGTTAAGTGTTTTTTCTTATGTTAGCACTTTGGTTCGGTTAGTTTGAGCACTTGAGACTTGTCTATCATTCGTATTGCATCCTCCTTGATAGTACGACATACCTATACTCAAGAACAAGAGAACATAACCAATTTAACCACTTGAGTCTTCAATGTCTTCATATGTCATTTCTTCTCAATATGTCTTCATAAGGGGTTGCAATTAACTTTGTCTCCTTTCTTTAAGCAAACACACCTTGAGCATGTGACTTCAACTATTTCCACAAATATGAGTTCATCTCCATGGCTTCAAGTCACTTCCACTAATAATTTGATCCTCAACGCAATATGATTCTTTATAGCTTGATTAGTTCCTTGACTCAATACAAGTACTCTCTTCTTCACCTTAGCCACGGTACGTCGGTCCTTAAGCCATCGCTTGTCCCTTCACCTCCACTTAGTCCCTCAAAGCTCTTTCCTTTCTATCTTCACCTTATCAAGCCATACTCAAGTCACATCACATTAAGCATCCATTGAATAACTATTTCTTTAACATTGTAATCCTTGTTTGAATATCTTCTAGATATAAATATTGAGATCAATCAAGCTTCAGTTTGACTTGTATAGAGACAAATATGGATCAACATCAATATGGTCAAGCCAATTCACGGTTCCTTATAGGCTCTCTATTTTGGCTTAACACTTAAAACTCACTTCAATCTTTATCTTCATAATTCTAGCTTGATCAAACCGATTGCAAAGTGATTTACCAAATCTTTATCTATACAAGCAAACTAATGTAGAGACCGATTTATATCCAATATGAATCATGTCCTTTATCATTTGACCTTTGCTTGTCATTTTCTCACTTATGCATTCTTGATTCATTCTTCAATCCTTTATCAAAGCTAGTTCACTATCAAAGAGTTCATGAAAAGCAAGCCATTGTAGAGATCAATCTGAAATCATCAACTCATGTCTCATTTGTCATTTGCCAAATATGCTTGCTTTCATATGATGCTATGATATCCCACAACATAGAAGCCATTCTATAGATTTCATTTGCATTGTTGTGTTTTGCTTGAGCTAGATTATTTCCATAATCCTCCAATACAACAATACACAATCTGACCTTCATTTCAACACTATGTGGCATATCATTGAGTTTGCCTGCTTGTTGAGCCTTGAACATACTTTCTAATACACAATCCACAAGTATATGCAATAGACTCAATATCCTGTTCAACACTTAGCAACTTATTAGACCTTTAATCATGTTGTCATTCAATTCACCAAAACCGATAAAAGAGCTAGATGCACTTTCACACGACAACGAAGACATGAGCCGGATCGGGGAAGGAATGAGTCGGGTGGCCGCTGGCCGAAGCGAGACGACGGGGCAGGGCTGGCGGTGGGCGCGCGATGGGCACGTGGAGAAGACGACAACTGGGAACGGGACGGGCCGACGGTCGACACACCTCCTCCTCCCCTCCTCGGCTTCCTCCCCTTCTTATTCCTCCTTCCTCCTTCCTCCTTCGTGCTCCTTCCTCCTACCTCGCCCTCCTTCTCCTTCTCGGCAAGACCGTGGGGCCACGAGGGCAGGCGTGGCGGGGAGCTCAGCGAGTGGCGGTTGTGGGGCCGCGACAGCGCAGGGGCCGGTGCTGCGCGGGTCACCAGCGCACAGCGAGGACACACCTGCGTGGTTGGGGACCACCGTCGTGGGAGGGGAGGGAGCGGCGTTGGAGATAGAGGGTAGAGTCGGGAGAGTGGTATTTCCTAAAGTACAGTTCGTGTGGGGATCTGAATAGTGGTATTTTTAGGGAAGTCTGATAAAAATGTTTCGAGTGAGGGCAAGGGAGTGCGGGTGAGGGCAAGGGAGTGGGGGACAATTGCTCTGTAGAGTAGTATATACTATTATAATAAAGTAGCATAGTATGTAGTAGGAGATAGCCAAATGATTTGATTTGAGCTTTATTTGGTGGTAAGAGCAGCAACATGCTGACAATGGGCCTAAGGCCCACAAACATTTCCACACCATGTCAGTTACATCGCATCATAGAACAAGAGATCGATCCATCTTGGACAAAAATTATATGCGGCAGTGTCGCATTCCACACTGCAGCGCGGCACCAGCGTTTGGCTCTGTGGAACCTGATCGTGCGGGTACAGTAGGTAGACGCCATCCAGGCCGTGTCACACGGCAGTGAAATGCAACACTGCCAGTGGCGGAGCCAAGGGGGGGCTGGCAGGGGCCATGGTCCCCCCTAACATATGTCAACAAACATATTTTTATTAGTATAAATTTATGATTTTTATTTATATTAAGAGAAAAATATAACGATTTTTGTTATATATACTTATAAGTATCCTCTAGATAGTAAAATCGTATTCCCTTCATTCTAAATTATAAGTCATTCTATGAATTTTAGAGAGTCCAAGCATCCTAAATTTGACCAAATTTATATAATAAGATAGTAATATTTATGATATCAACTAAGTACCACTAGGTTCTTCATTAA
>Ga0182004_10004271_pt1 | contig 11510 bp, 9 predicted proteins | sample Sormic07211540_1_FD_120479 | JGI IMG/M metagenome (GOLD analysis project Ga0182004, IMG submission 120479) | Endophyte microbial communities from Sorghum bicolor roots, Mead, Nebraska, USA - 072115-40_1 MetaG | ecosystem: Host-associated > Plants > Roots > Unclassified | place: USA: Nebraska...
CTGCGGTCGTTCGGAGATCGAGTCGAAGTCTTCGTGGTTTCGGTGCCTCTCTCCCCATCGCTTGGTCGCATCCAACCTTTGTCAGGTATAAAGCTAGTTACCCGCTGTTCGCAGCAAGTTATCGTTGTTATTTTGATCTATTGTCGTGAAGATTGGGCCACCCTCGTGCCGATTCATATCGGTACCCAATCAGCTAGACTTGTCATCCTTGAGTCTTTCTAAATATCCTGCAAAGGGATAGGATTTTGAACACTTTCTAAGAGATCCCTTCTTGAGAAGATCCAATCTATATGCACTAAAAGATCCCTTATGAAGCAGGAAGTTTACGCTCCTCCCAAAATCATCATTGAAAAAGATTTTGAAGGGTAGAATTTCTTCTTTCCTTAGAGGATTTTGGAGTACAACTGGTTTGGGATGGATAGCTGAATCGTGGAATTGAAATGTTTATAATGTGGCTATGGAAACGTTCTCTTCTTGTTTGGGGGATGATTTCTTCTCTACCTCTAGGAGTTTATCATGAAGTCTAGTGCAAGGATTGTGTCTACTAATAAGGACAAACCTTGCTTCACTAATAGATAAAGAAAGAAAAACTCCTCCAAAGGCAATATTATCAAGACCCGTATAAAAATATTGGAGAGGAACGGGGTCTTGTAAGGCTAGATCTAAACCTAAATTTATCAGAAGATTGAAAGATTCCCTTGGTGTAGCCAAAAGTTCATTACCTTCTTGATTGGAAGATAGAACCTTGGGTATTTTAAAGGGTTGGTTTTGACCTATTGCAACCAAACATGGGTGCAGCTGATAGCTAGATATGAGAATCATAGGCTCTGGTTGCTCTAAGCTTGCACTCATGGGTGCAACATATTGATAGATAGGCATAGAATCCATGTGGTAATGGTAGTGGTGAGAAAAAATGATAAAAGAAAAGCTGGTAAATGAAAAAGAAAACTCGAATGAACTTGGTTCGATTCTAGAACAACTACCATTCCCTGGCAACGGTGCTAGAAAGCTTGTTTGACATTTTAAACATGAATTGAAAAATTTGCAAGGGCATGAACACTGATGTAGCTTTCACTTGAGAGTATTCTAGAGTATCGATTTCCATTGGGAACATGAAGTGTACTAGAAGAATTAGAAACGTCCAAGGAAAGTGTAATTAAAGGGTAGGGAGGGATTTTAGGGTTTTCTAAGTCTAATGGGTGATCAAGATCAAACTTACTTTACTTTACCTACTTTGGAGCAACAGTACCTTTCTGACTCTCGAAAAAGATTAGGATAAAAATAATCGGGGGAAGGCTGCCAAAAAGCTCTACGAAAACACCAACCCTAACATGGTGGATTACAAGACTAGACAAAGTTGTCACCTCTTTGGGCTACCATAACTAACCGGAGGATTGGGCGTAAACTCAAGTAAACCCTAGTCTAGACGCCACGTCTACACTAGCGCTTCCTACTCTAGTTACCGCAAATAACTAAAGCACTCAATACGAACAGAGATCTAGTAAATAAAATAAAGCAAGAACTGAAATCAATTAAACAAAATACTTACAAATAAATAATGAAGAATCTAGAATCTGTTCAAGACGAACTAGATGCTGCAGTAGTACAATATCAAGGAATATCTGATAGATCTAGCTCCTCCTTAGATCTGTCCTCTCCTCTCTCCCTAATCTCTTGTTTACAACTAGAAGAACTAGAACTAGAAGATGAACTAGAAGAACTAGAACTAGAAGATCTAGAGGGACCTCTATTTCTCTACTTGATGAAACCCTAGTTTTCACTCTAGAGGTAGCTAATGATCGAAGATGGAGATACCTCTAGGGGGTCTTCCTCTACTTATATAGCATGGTGGGATGAACCATAGTCCTTGGATCAAACCAACTTAAAACAACAGCGCAGATTGGACCTCAAAGGCGGTGGAAGGCCATGAAACGAAGCACATTGATAGGTGGGCCTAGAGCAGGCCGGTCAGCCATACATGTGGGGCTGGATAGACTAGATTAATGGTAGGTGGGCCCCTCTTTTGTTGGGCCGATAGGTTTCTTTGTTAGCTTTCCACAAATTCCTAGATCACTGAAAACCGAGTCTGGATGAGGGAGATATGCCTAATTTACTCCGGACTAGAGTGGAAGCCCATTTGCAATCTTCTGAAGGCGTAACTTTGTCATCTGGACTCCAATTTGGGTGAATCAAAACTCTATGTCATGTGTCTTTATGAGCTCTTCGTAATGGTGTACTCCAATTCATCACTTGAGATACTTCTATTTGGTGATTTGGGTCCTTTTCTTGTTTAATCACTATAAAACATAGATTCACCAAAACTAATGGAACTCATTAGTTTCAAACCCTACAACTATGCTTTATGGTTCATATCATGTCATATCAAGCAATAGTTGATGGTAAAAAATGAGCAATAGTAACCGTCAGCACTTGAGTGATCGAAAACACAGTCCCTGAGCTCTGTTTGTGAGCAATAGGACATTCTCTACAAAACTTGATCAAGGACCACATGTGACTGTGTATGAACCATGCTTGTAAGCCACATGTAGCCATGTGTTTGTTATACATTAGGTCTGGAGCAGTCGATGAAAACTGGTCGAGTAGCCAAAAGATGGAGTCCCCAAGCTATGCTCATGAGGTCGAAGGAACAGCCCTCGAGCTCTGCTCGTTAGCCACGTGGAATTGTTAGTGAGCACTAGTGGTAGGCCATGTGTTTTTATGTGCGAGCTCTTGTGAAAGGTCCTAATATGGCTAGAGGGGGGTGAATAGCCTATTTAAAAATTCTACAAACTCACTAGAGCAAAAGGTCAGTACATTACAAAGCAAAGCTTTTTGCTCTAGCTCTAAAGGGAAGTTTGCAATCCACCTATCAAACAATTGCAGTTGCTATAATCATTAGGCACACAAAGTCTATGTCTCTACTTACACTAGAGAGCTACCTAAAGTTTCTATACAAGTAATTAGGCTAATCTAGTTTGAGGGAAAGTAAGGAGAGGATTTGATATTTATATCGTCGTGTAGGGGATGAACCAATCACCAATATAAACAATCAAGCACTAGGAAAATGCCAATCGAACATAATTGAAACACCATTTTTTCTCCTGAGGTTCATGTGCTTGTCGGCACGCTAGTCCCCGTTGTGTCTACCAACACTTGGTGGTTCGGTGGCTAAGAGATGTGCACGAACCTCATCCTAACTAGGACACCACAAGAAGCTACCCACAAGTGAGGTAACTTAATGACACAAGCAATCCACTAGAATTACCTTTTGGCTCTCCACCGGGGAAGGCATAGACCCCTCACAATCACCAAGAGATGACCACGAACAATCACCAACACGTGACAATCCTCCTTCACTGCTCCAAGCCATCTAGGTGGCGGCAACCATCAAGAGTAACAAGAAAACTACAACCAAATCGATCCCCAAGTGCCACTAGATGAAATCACTCAAGCAAATACACATGGAATCACTCCTAATCTCAGAAAATGGTTAATCTATGAAAGAGATGAGTGGGAGGTGTTTGCTTAGGCTCACTAGGATGTCAAGTATGCTAGAATGCCAAGAGAGTAAGCCCCAAGCTGGCCAAACATTATTTATAGACACCCCAAACAAATAGAGCTGTTGGCTCTCTCACTGTACAGAAAACAGGGGCGTCAGACGCGTAGACTGTTAGCCATCGGACGCTAGAACCCAGCGTCAGATTCTTAGATGATAGCCACGTGTCTAGCTTTTGGATCTCGTGTGTCGATCTCCAATGGTCACTTAAATGTTCGAGTTCATAGGTTCAAAACATTGGACGCGTCAGATGGTATGCACCGGACGCGCCCTTTAGCACCAGACGCTACTCAGGGAGCTCTACAAAACACACAAGTGTCAGACGCGTTCGACGCTTCCTCACTAGATGCTCCATGGCATCTGATGATCACAGCCAGAGAAGCTCACTCGTGTGCTCGCTAACGTCAGTACTCACCGAACATAGGAACAGTGTTGGAACTGTGTCCGACGCTCACTGTCGGATGCTCCGACGCGTAGTTCAACACTACGCTCCTCAACCACTATACACCAGACGCTGGGCTAGCATCCAACGCCTCCACAGTTAGTGAAAAACACTCCTACAATTTCTCTAAACTTTCTACTAGTGCAATAGAAAATATGCATTTCATTTTCTCTAAACCCCTCTCTACCCTTCAAACTCCACCTCCTTCCTAAAGTGTGCCAACACCACTATGTGTGTACCAACATGTACAAGTGTGTTAGTATTTTCACAATCATTTTTCTTCAAAGGAGTTAAGTTAGCTCACTAGGTTCTAAATGCATGCACATGAATAATATCACCTAGTGGCACTCGATAACCCTTTAGCCAAAGAATTCACCTCTTTATAGTACGACTATCTATCTTAAATGTGATCACACCCTCTATGGTGTCTTCATCACCAAAACCAAAACTCCTAAGCAATACCTTTGCCTTGATCTCCAAACAGGTTTTGTTTTTCTCTTTCTTCTTTTCCAAATTGAGCAATTGATCATCTTGTGGTCATCACCATCATCACCATGATCATCTCTTGCTCCATCACTTGGCATATACCAATCTCATCTAATCTACACACACTTAGCATAGAGGTTAGTACTTTGGGTTTCATCAATTATCCAAAACCAAACTAGGGATTTCATCTTGTCGCAAGCCATGTGTGACCGTCTGCAAGCTTGGTGCATGGCCAAGAGCAGTCTGTGGGCCCATTGTCCAAGGAGTACTGAGGAGTCCCAAACTCTTTGCTTGGGACACATGTTGTACTACCATAAGCTCCAATCGTGGAGCCAACTACATCTTAGTTGCAGGTCTTGAATCGTCTCGTCTTACTTTGCTATCATCATCATGATCTTTTTATTTTGATGGGCCGTGCCATCAGTTGTCAGAATTGGCGAGAGGCGCAACACTTCAACTCTAGTCTACACTATTGTAGCACTTCACCTGGAAGTATTCATGGTATTGTATTTTCCCAAAGGAACGATTTAATTAGGCTCTTTACTTAGTTAGCCTAGGATCATAAGGAGGGTGATGGATGTGGTGATGAGATTTTTCTAAGCTTAAGTATTTTAAGTGAAGATAACTTTGTTTTACCACAGCTTGCTTCCATCTCTGGAGTATGCCTGGTCTACCAAGCAATGCCAGTCAAAGCTCAACCTCAAGTCAAACGAGGGGAATGCTAAGAATAGTTAGGGTTGTCACCACCTGCCACTATCCCCTCAACCGAAGAAAGAGAGGCAAACTGAAGATAACGTCAAACCTAGACACCATGTCTATGTTGTTCGCTATTACTCTACCGTGCATGCAAGGGTTATCTGTCTTTATCAGGGCCCTTCTACTAGAGCATTTGCTACAAGAACGAACGTCGATCACACAAGCTATAATAGCACAAAGGTAACTTCTTTAATTTAAGTAACCAAAGGATAACGTAAGGTCCTTACTCCGAAGCGTAAGATTCTTACAGAGATACAAGCAGAGAAGTTGCTAGCTTTGGCTCCTCTTCTAAATGTAAAAGCTACACTCGAAGAGTTGCTCAGAGCTTCGGCTTCTTCTCTTGCTCTTCTCTCTCTCACACACACCACTCTTTATTCTAAATGGAAGAAGAGCTAAACTAAACTACTATGCTAATGAACCTCCTTCTTAATGATCATATGAGAGGGGGTGGAGCCCAAATTTATGCAGGAGGTAAGGCGGTGCTATCCAAAGTTTGCACGGGAGCATGCAGGGAACCGCCTTCACACGTCGTCATGCAGCCACTCGTGAAGGACGGTGGCGAGAGGAGCCCGGAGGGGGTCGACCGACCCCATGGTTCGGCCGCACCCTAGCCACCGCCTCTCGGTCACCGCCTTTGCATGGTGAATCATGGTGGACTCATGGGTCGGACCTTCACGGGTTACACTTTGTCGGTACGTGATAGGATGGCGTATTCTTGTTCGTTGCATGTTTCTGAGTTGGAAAGCGCCTTTTGACGAATAATCCTCATGTATTCGTATTTATGTTCTGTAAAATTTTAATTCTCCAAATACATGCGTGGAACTAAGTTAGAAGTAAAGGCACTAGTGAGGTTGCCTCACTGAATTCCTCTATCTTTAATAGTAATTGTCCGTCGAATTTCAAAATTATTGATCGTCAACAACTCCCCCACACTTAGTCTTTCACTTGTCCTCAAGTAAAATAAATTTTATTTCTCTTTGATTATGCTCTATATGCAGGTTATACCCAGCGTCATCCTTAACTTATGAACTTCTATGTGTCTACCAAAATATCTCATATAACTGAATAATGAAATAGTTACTACATTCTGCATTTACGGACTTGGGTTTTCAAAGTGTTTTCAAAAAGAATTAGCATTGCTCCTCAAATGATAATCTCTCTTTTCGCTCTTATTTTGTGTTTGGTTCCTCTCATAGCACATATACTTCTTTTCCACGTTCTACCTTAAGCTGAAAATTAGACTTTTAGGCAAGGATAGATTGGCACACTTACCTTGCATCTTTTGCCGAGTCAAATAAAGGATCTATGGAGGAAAGTGTCATACTTCTAGATTGAGAATGTGCTCGTGTGTGGTATTATTGTGGGCTAGAATGCTCCTTTCTCTAATTAAAATCTCCTTTCTCTTTATTCTATTGAGACAGGCTATCGATATTCTTTTTCTTCTTTTCTCTCATGAGTCTTCATGTGCCCATTTTTTTAAACCTTCATGTGCCCAATTTTTTTTCTGTTTTTGTGCCCATTGGTTCAGGCTAATAACAGGTTAGCCAACATATGGCCACCTGGTAAAGATTTTAAAGCTGAAATTATGGAGACAAATAGGTTGAAAATGTCGTATCCAATTTGCTTCTAGAACCTTTAAATGAGTGTTATTATACCAAACTTTAAGCTAAACAATGGTAGATCACCCATGTAAATGTTGTGGAACATTAGCATGATGCCTCCTTTAATGCTGTTCCAAAACTTTTGATAAAAACTCAGCCAATAAACCATCTGGGGCATGTATCTTATTATGTTTCAATGCAAAAAAAAAAATGTCTCGGACTTCATCTCTAGTAAAAGGGGATATTAGAAAATAATTTTCTTCGATTGCAACTTGTGGTATATATATCTCCAAATCTTGAGCTATCTATAAGGTGCACCCGAGACACCTCCGGTGGTCCTGGCTCTTTATAAAATTTGGTATTGTAATTTTTAAGATATGTGCTATCCCTCTTTCTTTCCTTCATGCTCGTCCAGAAAGAAAATTAGTTTTCTTCTACGTTTGTCATTCATAATTTGGCCACTCATAATTCGAAGAGATTTCCTGGTGCATCTAGTGGATGGCCAGTAGAACCAAAAAAACAGTTGATTGTTACCTATAATGATGATATCTTTAATAATAATAATAATAATAATAATAATAATAATAATAATAATAATAATAATAATAATAATAATAATAATAATAATAAATAAATAAATAAATAAATAAATAAATAAATGAATGAATGAAAACTGTACTCGTTTGGTTCTTTATAAAAATTGGTACTGTTCGTTAGATAAAAACATTTTTGAATAGTTATCAGATTCGACAAATAAGCTTAAGACAACAAGCCTACATATGATGGAATAATGCTAATGGTAAGTTCGAGAATGGACGCGAACAACCTCCTAAAGCGATGCAATAAATTATGACAATTGACAAGGCCATCCGTACGTGCTTCATTCTGCGGGCGACCTCAGGCTCAGGGCATTGCATCGCCGGCACATCACTGTCCGGCAATGGCCGAGCACATGAACTTAGGGCCATCTCACCATCCATTTAATGCATGAGTACGTGATTGTTCAAGGATGTGGTAGTAAGGAGATACACTACTGACTGATCAGGAATGACTAGTTAGATGGAGTTGGATGTCTGATACGTAATGGTTGCTGCAGACAGCTAGTCATGTTTTTGGATCTTGGGACAGTGATCGGCGAACTGTGGAGTGACCTGAGTGGAAGGAAATTGTGCCAAGTTGGGAGTGCAGAGAATTTCTAGGCACGTCATTATTGGGCCCTAGTTTTGAGTGGTTGGACAGCAAGATATTAAGATGGTTGAAAATACTGCTCGCTGATCTCATGATAAATCAGCGAGCAGTATTTTCAACCATGGCTTTTCAAACCAGCGATACTTCAAGTGGATGATTTGGAAGAGTATACAAGCACAAACAAATAGAACTTCCTAATTATCCCTTTTCCTCAAAAAAAATAGAACCTTTTAAGATCCATGTCTCTCGGCAATGAACTTTTTAATTATCCTTTTTCCCCAAAGATAGAACTTTTCAGGATCCTTCGAAAACAAGCAGTCGGATCCAAACACTGATTAGTTTTATGAAAATCTTTTCTACTCTTTAGCTTGTCCACAGTTCTTTTTGTCATTGACGTTTGGGACATGCATGGCAACAGGAAAAGAAAATCTTGAACTAAACGTGGCTCCAAACCAAATAGTTGCCTAAGGATTTGTTTGGATAGTTGAAATAAAGGTGGCTCCAAAACTTGATGCACGCAAACACTACTTCTATGAGTAGCTTCGTAAGCCTGAGCCAACACATCTATTTGAAGTGGTTCATGTTTAGTTCGCATCATGCAGTGACTTTATTAGTATGAATTTTGGGGTTCAGATTTATTTATCTTATTGACGAAAAAATGGCCGTTGGGTTGGTTTTTGATTCATAGATGAAATGTGGACCACAAGAAATTATGAGATTTAGACCCCAATAATTGCTACATAGTCTGCAGCTGGTTGTCTCTGACAGAGTCACCATTTAGAAGAACCAAAGTTTGCAGGAAAAGCTACCTTCCAGATCAGATGTGAGAATCTGATGTTTTCCTTAAGCAAACAATCAAGCATGATTCGTCTAATCTGCACTCAAATTTGAAACATCCATATTGGCTTTAAGTGGATATCTAGTAGTGTATTGTTAGTGCGACTTAGCATGTATCCTCCAGTAACACTTCTGTAATCATGATTCATGAGTCATGAAAGCATCCAAATAATTTGCTTTTCCTTCAAAAATGTTTATTTAACTAGTGCTTCCTCGGTCAAAAAAAGATAAAATTCTTACTTGTCAGAGGTCCCATGAAGGGCCCCCACACCGGAGCAAACGGGGTGCGAGGGCCTGACGGTGTGGGGCGCCCCCCACGCCCAAGTGGAGGAGGCGCCGCCACTCCCGCCGCCACCGCCAGTCTACTAGAGTTTGGATAGAGTTTGGTTAGTTATGGGATTATAGTTTGTTAGTATAGAAGGGAGAATCTAATCCTATAAAAATTTCTTATAGGTTGTTTGGAGTCCAAGTTTTATAGAGATTATAAATATTACGGGAATGTAATCAATCAAACTATCTTGTCTCCTCCTCCTCTCTCTCTCTGCGCTTGCCGCTGCTCCTCTCCTGTGCCGCCCTCTCCCACGCCACATCCCTGCCCTAGCTGCCACCTGTACAGCCGCCACCGCCCCTAACCCCCACCTCGCCTCCATACATTACTTTTCCAGAAATAAAATGATCTAAAATTTGACTAAAATTATATAAAAAATACTAATATTTATGATACATAATATGTATTATCATTAAATTAATTATGAAATATACTTTCATGATAAAGCTAGTTAAAGATACAAATATTAATATTACTTACTCTAAATTTGGTTAAAGTTGAGGTAGTTTACCTTGTGTAAATCCTATAGTTGTATTATTTTGTGGATGGAAGGAGTAATAAAATGCTAACAATGTCGTTTGCACAAAGCAAGTTCCGGTAACATCACTGAGCACCATGGAAGATACAAATTCAGATGTGTTATCACACTAGCTTTTTGACAACATCAATTCTTTTGCAATGTCAGAGTATCACATCAATCAGCATTCTGATTATGCTATGAGCTTTTGTTTACTTTAAATAAATCACTGCAGCGTCAGACCCATAGAAGATCGCACATGGCATTGTAGTTCATTGGTTACTGTTCTCTATGCATGAGCTTTTACTTTTTGAGAAAGAGCGTGCCAAAGAAAAAGAATCCCAGGTGTACTTCTTGTAACCATTTTTATATTATGTTCAGCTCTTTTCCAGCTGGTAAGAGCAACTGCAAGAGGTTCTTTATATCATTTCATATTGATAGAAACAAAATTTTGTTCAAAAAAAAAAATCTTCCAACAGCTTCATTAGTTAAATATTTAAATATTTTCATTATCTTTTATAATTTCACACTAGCTAAAGATGAAGAGCGGGGTTGGCTTGAATAAATACAAAATATAAAAAAGTTGCTCTTTTATGGTGGTTGGGAAAGTACCACGGTACTTCTAGGTACTTTTGTTTTTTCTATTTTCTAGTCATTTAATTGAGAAAGGTTATTTACAAATTTTGATATATATTGGTAATTATTTGCAACAAGCTCTGCCGACCGATCCGGCCCCAGGGGAATTGCGCTCACCAGCAGCATACCGGCGATGCTCGCGTAGTGCAAGCAGCTCAGCCTCATTGTCCTTAGCCACAACTTGTCTCACAGGGGCGGTTCTGCGAAGGCTGGGCTCGCTGCCGCAGATCTGAACTGACGACGCGCGCTCTCCAGCAGAGTTCACCCGAACAATCCCGTAAGAATGGAAAGGGTGCTCTAAATGGATACTTGTGATTTTTTTCTAGTTTAATTTAATAAACTAAATAGATATTTTTTTTCTTTTTTTATTTAGTTTTTATTTAGTTAGACTAAAAAAGAACCATCCTTAAATCTCGGTGCAGCTCATCAACTGCTCAATCTCTTAAAGCTCTCGTTCGCCAATGGTCAAGAACGGCAAGGTAAAGCTCTCGGGCCAGGCTACGGCGGTGTCACGGCCCCTCACCTCAGCCAGCCCAAAGAGGCCCATCTGAGCCCGAGCAAGGAATGTCCGCGTCCACGGCCTAGAATGGGTCTGTAATCTTTGTGTGCTGCCAAGGGAGTAGATAAGGAGAGAAAGAGGGAAGCGAGGATCATCATCTATCTTGTAAAACAGGCTAAACCTGAGAGAACGTCGGCCTCGTTGGCCTTGGCGAAGGAACTTATCGTTGTCGATCCAAGAGGGTCGCTAACATATCTGGTATCAGAGACTCCGATCCGCGGCGCTGGCGCGCTCTGGATTCCGCGCCGCCGCTTCACTCCCACTTCACGCGCCTGCAGCGTGCCCGCGGCGCCATGGATCATGTCCTCTCCAAGGCGCTCGACGAAATGCTCAAGCGGTTCGAGGCCTTCGACAGCCGCTCCGCCGAGCGCTGGGAGCGCTTGGAGAAGCGCATCGACGACGCATCAGCGGCCCTCCAGGAGCGCGAAGGGTCCGTCGACGGCCGCCTCCAGTCGCTCGAGAACTTCGCCTCCGCCTAGTTCACCGCCACCATCGTCGCCGACAACTAGGGCTCCCACTTCGACTCGCGCGTCTCCAACCTCAAGCAGCGCATGTTCGACCTCGAGCTCATCCGCCTCAACGAGATCCGCGACGAGCGCGACGA
>Ga0182004_10004272_pt1 | contig 11510 bp, 9 predicted proteins | sample Sormic07211540_1_FD_120479 | JGI IMG/M metagenome (GOLD analysis project Ga0182004, IMG submission 120479) | Endophyte microbial communities from Sorghum bicolor roots, Mead, Nebraska, USA - 072115-40_1 MetaG | ecosystem: Host-associated > Plants > Roots > Unclassified | place: USA: Nebraska...
GAAAGGGTAAATCATAACTCATGGGTAAAGATGTACAACCTCTGCAGAGTGTAAAACTGGTATACTAGCCGAGCTCACGGTCAGGAGCGGCCTTGGGGACATCTACATTAAGATGATGAGCTTATTATATTATTATGATCATTTGATTATCGTTTATGCTATGAGTTAATTATGCTTACAATTGATCATGTGATTAATGTATTATTTATGCTAACTTGACATTTGTTATATAATTATGAACATGCTATCCACTATTAAAAGCTAAATGCAATCAAACCAGTGTCAGCTTTTTGAGTCTCATGAACCCCTGGTTATACTTGTTGAGTATGATATGTGCTCACTATTGCAATTCCCCAACACCCCAGGTTATGCTAACGATGATGATTGGGATGAGGACTACCGTTATGAGTATTAGGCTTGGAGTCAACCAGTCAACGATGTCCCTGTGTGGTGCTTCCATCGAGAGCGTTGTTTATTTCTATCTTTATGATTGTATAAGACTATGTGATTTATTATGTTCCTCTATGTAATAAACATTGCAATGGTACATTTGAGATTTGTCTACTTATGTGTGTGACTGTTTCTGGGGGCACATATGAGTCTTTTAAGCATCCTATTTTGTTCTTAAAATATGGGTGTGACATTAGGCAAGACAGTAATGTCGTCCAAGGCTTGGCCTTGGGCGAGATGGAGAATGCCTCCTGTCGCTTGAGGCCTGCCTTGGGCTGAAGTAGAATGGTTCCAGCCTTGGAGATATCCTTTGGGCGGCCCAACTATCCTCCTTTCCAGGGTTAGGTGATTTGGGCCTTGGCATTTGTTATGAAAAGGAGATTTGGGCTCTTTACGGTGTTAGCTTGGACACCCTAGTTTACGTTACCCGATAGTAGCCCCCGAGCCTATGGAGGAGTTGGTCACTCCTTTAGAGGCTTTTTCGTTTTTACTAGGGGTATTTCTTCCAAGGGTAGTATTGATGTCCTTGGGTGGGTGCGCGTGAGCGCTCTCACCGGGTGTAGCCCCCGAGGTCTTGAAGGAATGGGTCATTCCTTCAAGGGCTTTTGGTAATTTGGTGCATGTAGGGGAAAGTCATGTTCTGTATGTGAGCCACTTTTTGGCTTTATCCTTAGTGCAGGTGCAGTCCCCGAGCCCTTGCACATGGCCAAGGATCAGTTAAGGACTTCTTGGCTTTTTAACATTCCTCATTCATCCTTTTCATTCGAAGGATGGGTGGGTGACATCATGCTACCCTTGATGGGCGGGCTATGGTGCTCCTGTTGAGCTGCTAACGGGTTGGTCCAAGTGGAGGCGTGAGCCCCATTCGTTTGTGGTCGGCTAGTGGCCACATAGGCATGCTCCATGATACCCGAGGGCGGTCCTAGTGGATCTCAGAACTATTCACTAAGTTTCGAGGGCTTGGTGCCTCCCTCAATGGGATTCCATTAACGAGACACTCGCTTGGGTCTCAGACATGGTTTTTTGGGATGCACCATGCCTCTATTGTGCTTGGGCCTTGGCCTCATTGGGGCTCGTCCTCTGCCATCCCTTGCTTTATTGTCCTAGGGCAACTGTTGAACCCAACCATTAGGCCAGTCTTGGAACCCCTGGACCATAAGGGGCCGGAGCCCATGTTCCATTTACCTGGAAGGCACTACACTGGCTCGGAGGGTCGGGTGCTTCTTTTGAGGCAGTTTCCTCGGGGAGACAATGGCTCTAGCATCACCTACACATGGATGGGACAGTTCACCTGCCAAATTTAATGTGCGCTTGCGGTTAGCAAGGGAGTGGTAGTAGTAGGCACCTTGGTTACCATGATGAGTTAAGGCGTCCAATCCGGTGGTTCCCCCTTGGATTATGCCACATCGGTTGGCGCTCCCTGCTTTCCCTATACAAGCAATAGTAGGGCATCCTAGTTCCTTCCCCTAGCTCCTTTCACTCTTGGCTTTGCATTTCTCACCCATGTCGCTCGCCATTGTCTTCCTATGTAGGAGTGAGAGAGTGGGGATCATGTGAAGAAAGAGAAGTCCTCCTTCCTCGTCAGCTTTCACAAATGGTAACTGTCACCAAGTTTGGTGCTCTAGATCCGTGGCTTGCCTCCAACGTCAATGAGTGGGCACTGCAGGACCGCGTCGACGGTGGCCTCCTTTGTCCGCGTCGAGAACTGGACTTCCCAAAATGGATCATGCCTGCGGTGGATGCGAGGGAACCCAACCCACCATAGGTTATGTGGTTAGTTTCCTCACGTTCCATGACCGAGGCTTTGGGATTTTGTCGAGCCGGTTTATATGTGTTCTCACCCAATACTATTGGGTGGAGCTCCATAACTTCAACCCTAACTCCATCACACATGTGGCTATCTTTGCCATCGTATGTGAGGGGTTCCTAGGAATTGCTCCCCATTAGGACCCATGGGTTCACTTGTTCTTTGCAAACATGTCTTCAAAGTCCGACGGGTCAGGTGCGCCCAGAAGCCACTGAGGGTCGGCGGCTACACACTTCAGGTGCACCAATGTTAGTCCCAACTCTACATCCTTGCATCACTTCAACCCTTGAACCAGGGCTGGCAGGAGGGTTGGTTTTACCTCTAAAATGACGTTAATGGGTTCCCCCCTATACCAGGAGGGTACTGACGGAGAGGCCCAAGAAGTGGAAGTGGGGGGTCATCACGGTGGAGCAGTCGAGGCTAGACTCACTCCTTGCAGGCCTGGAAAAGGTAAGGAGCAAGGGGCTTATGGTTGTCAGCGTGGTAGGGCGGCCTTCCACAAGAAGAGGGTTCTTCCTCTCACGCTATGGCCTCTGTTCATGTACCAGATGATGCCATTGGTGTCTTTGGAGGGGACCATATCCACCGAGGCAATCTTCGTAGCAGAGGTCACAAGACACATGGCCTACACCATGGCACCAGTGCTGACAGATAACTTCATGATGTGCCATATGCACCCCTAGGAGGGCTATATCTCCCTAGTAAGTGTTAATTTGGTCCTTGGTTCTCCGCCTTTATTCCCTTATGCCCCTTGTTTTTTTGCTTATCCTTCTTTTTTGGTCTCGGTGTAGAATCTTGGTTAGTTTTGAAGTTCTTAGCCCCCGATCCCTGAGGACCTAGAGGTGAGAGACCAGAACCCGAGAGCTGCCGAGGAGCAGAAGCAAAAGGCTGACGCAACCAAAAAGAAACATGACAAGAAGATGTGCGAGAAAGAAGAACGAGAGAAGCATCATCATCAATAGAGGAGGAGGAAGAAGAAGAAGATGATGATGATTTCGACTGGTTGGAGATGACCCTAGAGGAGGGGATCACAACCCAAGAGGGTCTCATGGCCCCCGAGGAGGGGCACGTATACCGGGGGACACAGAGGGTGCCATTGAGTCAACTGTAGAGGGCCCTGAGGCTCGGGTGGCCGAGAAGTGTCCCGTGGCCGCTAGGTCCTAGGGCATCAAGATGCTGGCGCTTGCGGCGGAGCCCCCGTGGGTTGTTGAGGTTTTAACTCCCCTAGAGGTGTAGGGTGTTGAGGAGCGGGCAGAGGCTGAGGTCCCACCCTTGGCTCCCGTGGTGCCGGTGCCTAAGGCAGAGCTTCTATGAGCGAGCACAGCCCCACCCATGGCAGAGGCGTGCGGAGTCATAGGGGTCATGCTCACTCTCAAGGCTCGAAGAATTGAGGAGAGGGGAGAGGCCGAGGCCTCACTGGTGGCCCTTGTTCTGCCTCCGCCACCGCCGCCCCCAAGCACTAGTCCATGCGAGGGATCAGGAGCTCCTAGGGCACCAGAGTCCCCTGGGCGAGAAAAGCTTTGGTATTCTTTCTAGGTCCTTTATCTTTATTTCTTTGTTATAAAATGTTGCATCCTATGCTTTCAAATGGAAGCAGAAGGCCCTTCTAGCAGGTCTAGTGCCTCATAAGGCACTGAAAGTTGGGGCCTCGTCCATAGCATGGGCCACAGAGTGGGCATCCTCCACACTCATCATGGCCGACCCCACAATGGTGTGGTGGGCCACAGAAGCAGACACCATCTGCCATAAGGCTGAGAGGAATCATGCCTCATCGGAGGCACAAGTTGGGTCGACCGAGGCCCATGTTGCAGAGGGGGTAGAGGCCTAGGCTGAATCGGCGAGGCACAGGTGATCGTGGCCAGGTCCTCTGTGTTGTGGGTGCTTGAGCCGGTGAAGCATGAGGCTCCAATCGAGGCCGGGGAGGTGGCCTTAGTGTTGTTAGTAGATAAATACTCTTATTAACTGTCAACATAGCATGAGAAAGGACTAAAATCAGAATATCATCTAGCTATAGGGGTTATCACTAATAGAATTCCACAAGTTTTAGTGATTGTCTATTTTTGTAGGGGGGGTTATCAGAATATGAGCAAAAAGATGTCCACATGTCATATTACATAGAGGGAAGACCCCGTCGGTAACTCAAGAACAATCGAGAAGACTCAGGAAGCCACGCCTTGCAAGCTGGGGCCCACCTGCCATAGGGCAGGGGCGAGTGCCTAGGGGGCAGTGGCGGTTGCCCGAGGGTGTTAGCCAATCAGCTTCCACCTCATGGATCCTGCTACACTGCCTTTGAGGAGTAATCCTAACCGTATGTTTAAGTATGGTTGATTCGAGGGTTGTGGTGGTTCATAGGGGGCTATAAATACGACCCTCTCAATTAGATCTCTATAGTTCTATAGCATAACTACATAGGAATAGATCTACAGGGAGTCAAGCCTAGCTTGGAGTCTAGATCTATCTTCGTTCTTGGTAATTTCTTATTCTTTTTGTGATATTCATATTAGTTCTTCCTACTATGAATATGACTTTGACCTATTTGATTATATCAGAACTGACTTTATTCTATTTGCTTATATACCCAATTATATTGTTATTAGTCTATTTTGATTATATGCTTAGCGTAGTTAGATTAGACTTATGTTTATGCATAGGATCGTATAGCGCTTACTCATTAGGCCGATAGTTAAGTGGTAGATATTGTGTAGGCGAGGCGCCTAGACCGTACTTATCTGCGATTACCCCTTATAGTCCGGATCGTGAGGTAGATCGTGGGAGTGACAGTCCTATTGAGTCCTTTGTAGTCCTCTCGATTATAAGGCTTGTAGAGCACCATTATTACAGGGAAGTGATTGCTATGTTCCTGATCCTTCTTAGTAATATCACTATGCATATATAACCTTTTCTCATGATGATGCTAGGTGTAATTGCACTAATCATTGTATGCTTTGATAGTATAGTTAGAATAGTTAGGATTTATTCTTGTAGATCATCCTAATCTATGCTAGTGTTATAGACTTAGAGTAATCTATTGAGATGATTATCATATTTATATGTGGCTATGTGCTCTGATTTATCTCTATCACTTATTATTCATATTTATATTATTTATCTTATGTGACACTTACCCTGTGTTGACACTTCTAACACTACTTAAGCTAAGTTGTCATCCCTAGCATGGCTTCAGAAGTGTGGTATAAAAACTGTCCACTAATAAAATAAGTATAAGATCCGTAAGCGTACATATTAAATACCATCATAGCATTTCACCGAGAAGTATTCCAGCTATCATTATTTATATTTAGCTCGAGGGAAAGAACTAAGGACTTAAACAATGAGATCACCCTACAAAACATGACTACTTATGAGTGATTGGGTTGCATCATCACATACTTGGTAGAAGTGTAAACCATGAAAGATATATGATATAAAATATAGAAGCCCAGGGAATATAGAGACTAGATATAGACTACTCAGCTTAATATTAGGCAGACATCCGATTAGTTCAAGAGATAGAAAATCCTACGTAGTTCTAATTTATCAAGTCATTCATCTATCCTAATACTACACTATCATATATAGCACAAACGACTCTTCATTTATAAAAAGCCAAGATAGAGCTGGACTTCCTATGCAACTGTGGTTCTACATGTCCTACCAACAGGGGATGGAGTACAAAGGACTCAACGGAACTGTCACTTCTGCGATCTACCATGCAACCTGGCTAATAGGGTGTAATTGCAGATAAACGGCATCTAAGCACCATGCTTACATGACATCTATCACCTAACTCTCCCGTGAAGAGGGCTAAGCGCTTTGCAAACATATACATAAACTTATTATCAGTCATAACCACACCAAATGTAGAACTAGAATAAACTAGGAACATATTAAATAGAAACATAAGGATATTTAGAATAAAGTCAAAAGAGAGAAAAAAGATGAGACCGATCTCTGATGATGAAGATCCAAAAATTTCAAGCACAGGCGCCTGACTCTTCCTCTATCTAATATAATCCTATGTATAAGATGAAGATTAGGAGTAGCTAATCTATCTCTAATCCCTGGCTCTAATGGATCCCTTTAATTCTCAGATGAGAATAAAAATATAATTCTATTTTCTCTCTCAATTCTGAGCTCTCCTCCAAGACGGGTCAGGCTTGTATTTATAGCCCTTGGATCAAACCGACCTAATCGTGCGCTTAAGATTAATCCTCAAAGTCGGTGGAGGTAGGATCCACGAGGTAGAACCTAATTGGTTCTTACCCCTAGCGGCCGCCCCTGCCCCCCTGGGCGCCCATCCCTACCCTATGGTAGGTGGGCCCTAGCTTTCAGGGCACGTCTTCCCAAGTCTTCTAGTGTCTTTTGGAGTTGACATTCAGGTCTTCTCTCTATGTAAATCTTACATGTGGACCTTCTTTTGTTATTATTCTGATATCCCATACATAAACAGACATTCACCAAAACTTGGGGAAAATTGTCCGTAAAAACCTTAAGCCTATGGTGATGTTCAGTTTTTATCCCCTTTCTTCTCCTTGGTTGACATATAATTTTGATGGTTAATAACAGTCAACAAAGTCCCCCAACTTAAATTTTGCTCGTCCCTGAGCAAACAAATACAAAGGATGGACCAGGAGTTGCTACAATGCCTTCACACTTCACAAGTACACATGCTTTAAATAAGAACTCATCCCTAGACTAGAGTGAACTATCATAACTTCCAAACTTATGTTTCTTCCAACCATGGGACTTTTACCTATACTTGGGTCTTGAGCAGTTGAAAGACAGAACAGTTAAGTCAAGCACTATTGTCTCATGCTCTATTGTTCTACCTATGTCTTGGAGTTTTTAAAATTTTCAAAATAAAACTCAGAGTTCTTTATTATGATTCTTTCAAGTCTCTCATTATGTGGTATTTTTGGATCCTCTCTAAGGCATTGAAAGGAGTAATGCCTTATCTCTTGCTCTCAAGATATGTAGTATTTATGGCACTAGGCATTTATATAGCTTCACTCTTTCTCACCCTATATCTAATAAAGCTTATGTGGAGCTCATAGGTGTGGAGATAACTAATGCATTGGGTCTGATCGAACCATGGATCCAAATGAACTCACCACATAACCAACTGGTTTGTGCATGTGTGGTTTTATATGTGGATGCTAAACTAAAGAATATTTGTGGAAGGAAAAGGGGTGCAAAATAATTCTAATGCTCCTTTACTTGAAATGAGCCCTCTAACTTTGAACCTGAAATTTTGATAATAAACTTGGGCTCATAAATCTTTCTTTCTTTCATGGAACTTTTGTCCAAGAATTTTATTGCAGCCCAACAATTCTTTTTGTAACAAATATTTTGTAGAGGAATAAAAGATAAAACTTGGAGCATTGAACTTAAGATAATTGGCTAGCAAATAAGCAAGGGAAATATTTTTGGTGTTCACTCTCAGTGTAAGAGTGGAACATTTTTGGATAGGTGAATATGGACTATTTATGTGGTGCGTGCTTCTAGAGTAGAAGCAGCAAAATGGTGAACATGAGTGTTTGTGATATCGGGATTAGTCACATGATGAGTTCCTAAGGGTCAACACAGCTCGAGCAAACACAAAGCCCTACATATATGTGGAGGCTTCCTATTCTAAAATATGGCTGTGGTAGAAATTTTATACTCTCTATTATACATAGACCTCATCATGAAGCATTTTAATTTTCTTAAGATAAATCTCTAGAATTTAGTAGCACTAGGAACATGATAAACAACAACTCAGACTATATCATATCATATTCATCAACTACCTAGACTTAGTTTAAGCATATGCTCCCATAGGTTTGAAGAGTAGAGTAAATTCAGTTGTCTAATAGTATATCTAATCCTTGGAAGGATTCAAATTTAAAACTAGGTACTTGAAAAGGATTATGACATAGCAACTATTCATCATTTCCATCATGCATTCTTCATCTCTACATATTTTATTTATAGCAAACTTAACAGAAAAAGAAAGCTATATTACACACTCTTTTTATTTGGTTTTCATTTTTAAGCAAACTCAAACTTAAACAAATTAAATAGCAAATATTTATTTGGTTTTCTAAATTTATAATTGAATAACAAGAAAGGAAATAAATCGAAATAAAGGGAAAAGAAAACTTACCTTGATAATTGGGTCCTCCCCCAAGCTAGTCTTCTTTTGGGATCTATAGGAACGCAAAGATATCACTTAAAGTGTTGTTGGCTTGGTCTTGCCCTTCTTGAATAGAGGTCAATGTCTGAGTGGCGTTTTGGTTCCACTGACGCTGGTCATTCCAATTCTGCTCGTTGTGAGCAAGAGAGGTGTGGACGTAGTTTTGGAATGCCATTTGTTCATGGTAATGCTGCTCAAAGTCTTATTCCTCATCGTCTGTCCTTTCTCCAGGTACTGAATGAATACCTTGGTGCTTCTCCGAAGGGACCTTCTCCTATAGGGACGAATTGTAGTGGTTGGTAGTACCCATATGGATGGTAGGCTGGATGGAACGGGGGATACATCCTAGGGTTCAGTGCACAGTGCTGGTGTGCCTGCCATTCATCATAGCTAGTGTGCGTCTGTGCTTCATGAGTGGGGTCAATGCTGAGCCATACTGGCTCATGTTGATGAGCAAACCTCTCAGAGGCTATCCTTTGAGGTGTCCTCTCAGAAGTCTCTCCCTGAGCTCCTCTCCTGTTCATCGGTCGTGCCTAAAACTCAATGTGCAGAGTTTGGACAGAATATAATGCCATCTCTGGGTTAGGTAATCAGATCTTGGCGTTCCCATATGTCATGTATAAATCCACTTTTATTTTCTTCACAAGGTGCGCATGATTAAAATGTTCATACCCATAAATTTGTCTTTGTGTATCAATAAAATCCAATGAGGCACCTTCAATTAATTTGAGCTTAAAACCTAAGTAAGTAACAATGGAACAAATTGCCACATCTCCTACTTTATAATCAGGAATGCTTAACCAGTGATCTACTAAAGCATGGATAGGTGACACTCTTATTTTCTTAACTGCTGCATAAATTAACTGTAAATCTATGGCTCTAATTTTACTAGCATCATCTCGAGGGAAGAAAGCTATACCTAACCACTTGTGCAAGAACCTAAGTGTAGGGTGCTCTATGTCCCAAGTACGATTGCCATGGAAGAAAGGCTCGTTAGAAATTTCAATCCAAAATTTATGGGTGTCAAAATCTTTTAAGGCTTTTGTTAAATCTAAACGTGCATTTGAAGGAAAGCCTAAAAGATCGCTAAGAACTCTCCATGTTAGACAGAATTCTTGGGTAAACAATCTAAAATAAACTCCTATCTGGGTGAGTTGAAAGGTGCAAAGGAATTCTATGGTTAAAAGCTTGGACCCTAACTCAGTAATAGATGCGAAAGAACTCCAACCAGGAAACTAGAAAATAGTATCGAGTTTAGTTGCCATACCTATTTCGTAGAGGAACACTTCATCCAAGACCGGTGTGTGGACAAAGCTCCTACTATTCAGTTTGTTGTAGATGTTCTTTTCTCTCGCATCCCTCAAGGCAAGGTGTGTTGTCATGAGGAGAACCCTTTGTGGTCCAACAGAGGAAGATGGTGGCTGAGGGTCAGTGGGAGGATCGGTGCTGATGTCGAAGCCAGCCCTCGATGAGGCATACCGAGATGAGCTCCTTGTGGTCCTTCATGTGACCTTGTTGGCGATTCCCTTTACTCAGCTCTTCATCCTGCAACAAATGCTTATAGACAAAAACAACACTAGTGCAAGGGGTTAGTCAAAGGTTACAAGTCAGCCGTCTCAGGTCAGTCGTTGTTTCAAAATTGAGTCTTGTTGCTAGTTTGAATTTCGACAGAACCTCCCCTTGATTTTAGATTTCTTAGTTTCTAGTTGGATCACACTTCCACTAATTTGTCTATGGAATTCTTTGCAGCACTACCCCTCTTTCACTAGCCCTTGAGCTCTTGCTCACTCTCCTTGATTCACACCCTCTTCTCTCTTCTTTTTGTGCTCTCCTTCTCTCCCAAACTCTCTCTGGACTGCTAGAGGCCGAGAGCTTAGTGTTTGTCTATTGAAACTACTTGTGTGTGGTGTGTGGAAGTTAAGGGAGGAAGGGCTTTTATAGAGGAGGAGGTGGTCGGGCGGGCACCCAAAGAAGGTGGGGCGGCTGCTCATGTGCTGGCTGCTCTCCCACTCAAATTTTGTGGCTGCCATCTTTGCTTATTGTTAAGCAAAGTGAGTAGAAGTTTGGTGGATTTGGCCAGTGGAAAAGAGGAAGATGAGTGGAGGAGAGTAGGTGGTGATGTGATGTATAACAGGTGAGGTCTATGACATGTGGGACCCATGGTGGTAGACCCCCCATGTAAGAAATATATATATATATATATATATATATAATGCAACAATTAAAAATGAGAATAAGCTAACAATAAATATATAAACTAAATCAATCTTTTTATGCCACCACAATAAATATTTTTAATGGGTTGTTACACAATAGAAAAATTATTTATATGGGGCGTAGAATTTTTATAATGTAATGCTGTAAAGTAATATTTATAAACTGAAAAGTAAGTGTGGGTAAATAACGAGTTACCTTTCGGCGAGGGTTCAAAGTTTAACATCCTTCGAACTGGACCTTCCAAATTATTTATTCCGCTGATGATTCTAGAGTGGGTGACTCTGGTGATTCTTTTGGCTTGTCTTGATCTACCATCTTTGTACAAGAGTTGAGCTCTTGTTTTGGCTTGAATGTGAACTGCTCTTCTTGACCGTTGATGGTGAATTTGATAGATCCTTTCCCAACATCAATGTGTGCATTGGTGGTGCTCAAAAGTGGTCTCCCAAGAATGAGTGACATTCTTGAGTCTAGATACATATCTAGTACTACAAAGTCTATTGGTACGAAGAAGTCTCTTATCTTGACTGGAATATTTTCAGTGATGCCCAATGGATATCGGACTGATTGATCGACCAACTAAAGACACATTGATGTTGGCTCAAGTGCAGTGTGATTAAGCTTTTAGTAGATAGAAGCGGGCATCTTACTGACACTTGCTCTAAGGTCACAGAGTGCATGGTTGAAATGCTGATCTCCAATTGTACATTCGATGGTCGGACATCCCAAATCCTTTTTCTTCACTGTCGACGAAAGCTAGTCGGCAGTCTACCTTGGGGTATACCCACGGTAGTAGTTTATCGGTAGACGGTGCGCAAACTACGAACTCGGTGGTGACGCAAGACACGGACAAGCTTTTTATCC
>Ga0182004_10004273_pt1 | contig 11508 bp, 13 predicted proteins | sample Sormic07211540_1_FD_120479 | JGI IMG/M metagenome (GOLD analysis project Ga0182004, IMG submission 120479) | Endophyte microbial communities from Sorghum bicolor roots, Mead, Nebraska, USA - 072115-40_1 MetaG | ecosystem: Host-associated > Plants > Roots > Unclassified | place: USA: Nebraska...
AGGATGTCTTGATGGATTTCTAGGGTCATTATGAAGTTTAGTAGAAGGAGCATAAAAAGATTTATTGGGGTCAAGGATGGGTTTAGAGATGGGTTCAAAGACATTTAATATGGGCATAGAAGGAGACAAGATAGAATTTATTTCTAAGTGGCTTGGCTCTCCTTCTATGGCACTACTTGGCATGCCATCCTTGAATTCTTCGAGTGCCTTTTTAGGAATGAAAGGAAGATGATGATGCTTTTTCCAAGATGCTCTTTATGAGCATCTTGGCTAATTGGAAGTCTAAATCATTAAAGTGCAATTTTAAAGGTTTAGGATTGATAGCTAAATCTCAAGAATGATGTGATTGTATTTTAGTTATCAAGACTTTGGTTTTTAGTTTAGATAATAAATCCTTTTCTTCTTTTGGGGAGTTCAGAAATAGCTGGAGCAACTCTTTTGAGCATAAACTCTTGCATTTAAAACATAAGAAAGGACTCTCGAGAAGATAAATCAAGGGATTCCGTGTAACCCTTGGTAAGACCCAAATGTTGAATAAACATGGGGCCTAGCAAACCAAGGTTAGGATTAATGATCCTATGATATATTTGAGAAGGCTTTATTATATTATGTAGACATGGGCATAGCTTATAGATATTATGATAAGGTTTATGCTTTAAGCTTTTGCACATGCCATAAAGATAAATAGCAATAGAATTAAAAACGTCCATAAGGACGAACACAAAAATAATGAAGAGACTGGGATAAAAACAGGAAAAGATAAAAGTATAATACAAGACTAAGCTAAACTAAGTCAAAATAAGCAAACCATTCCCTCGCAACGGCACCAAAAATGCTTGTTCGTATAAATTAATTGCACTCCATTTAAATAGATTTAAGTAAGATTATCCACAAGCACACAGTTATCATACCAGCGTCACATTTTACCCTGAGGTTTTAAATATTGAATCCACAGGGAACAGTTGTGATTATGACATAGTATATAGAAATAACCATACAATTAGGCTAGATCTTATCAAAAAAAGGAAATAGCTAATGCACTCTGGTTCCGACTCCGGTAAACTTTCTATAATACCGTCTTATCAGGCAAGTAACCCAAATAGGGGAAGAATCAGAGTAATCCCCTATCAGGCACCTATAAGCCTATCAATCCTATCAACAGGAAGTGGACTACAGAGGATTCAACACAGGTGTCACCTACGCAAACTACCACTGTACGGCTGATCAGGGGATATTCACAAGTAAACCTAGCCTAGGCACCATGCCTACACTACAAAATACTACTTCAACCAAGTTACAACCAAGATCAAAGCACTCAATATGAGTTGCAAACCAAAGAACAAATAAGAACAAGATGCTTACTTAAACCAGAAGGGTAAGTACAAAAGTACCTTAGAACGTAGCTGCAGGCAAGGGAACTGAATCCAGACGAATACAGCCGTGAAGAAGCACCGACAGGCCAGAACTCTTCCAGAATTTCTACTCCTCAACTTAATCTCTCTGGTCCATAAACAAGATTAGATCTAGAAGGACTAGTCTCTCCTAATTGCTACATCTAGATGAACTAGAACTAGTTCAACTAGAGGGACCCTAACCATAATTATGTAGAGAATATGAAGCGCCGGGGTGTAGAATGCCTCTTGGGGAGAGTCTTGGGCGTAATTATATAGGCCAAGGTGGAGTAGGGGGCAAGGAACCGCCACGTCAGCGATTTGCATCTTCGTCTTGTGTTCACCGGCGGATCAAACAGACTTAAAATCGATGGAGGGATACTTTACTTGGCTTCCAAGTATGCGTGGGAGGAAGACTCCAGAAGGCGGCAGACATCGAGTGAAATAGGGCACTGACCGGCCCCAGGGTGGGGTTGGCTGGCCCCAACTGTTCCTCCTCTATGGGTCTCGTTCCTTCGGTTGTCTTCTAGACCCTTCCTAAGTCTTCTTGTGATATTTTCCGGTGCGGATGAGTTTCATGGAAAATATGTACTTGGATCCCTCTTTTCAGCTCTTTGTGAAATAAACCCTAGAAAATACAAAATATGCAAAACTCGTGGAAATTGTTAGATAAATCCTAGACTAATGTATTTTCATGTGTTCCCTTGTGTCTAAAGTTCTAATAAATTTTGATGTTAACGACGGTCAACAACAACCACCCTTTTAATTTTTTGTAAGTAGAAAGAATGAGGTGGTTTGAGATCTCAAATGTGAAAAGGTTGTAGAGACCAATTGAATTGGGAGGTGTCTCATACGAGCAAAGACTTGATGAAGTGTTTATGAAGTAGCTTCCTTGCTCATTGAAGTCTCTATTATTTCAAACTTCCAAGGATGCTTTGTCATAAATGTACAAAACTTCCCTTAGATTGCCTTTCGAATTGTTCTCATATAAGTCCGCGTCCACAAATCCAATGGCAATGGCATATTAGGTTTTAATGCTATTTTGCCATTGATGTTGCTCTTCGCGATCCTCCTTATGGACTAGATGATTCCTATGCATGGGATATTTAATGGATTTCTAGAATCATCAGGAGATTTTAGAGCATAGAACAAGCATAGTGGTCAAGGATGGGTTTAGAGATGGGTTCATATTTTATATCTAATGTGGGCATAGAAGGAGACAGGATAAGAGTGGCTTCTAGATGGCCTTGCTCTCTGTTGACGGTCACTAACGCACACTTTTATCCTGCAACTATTGCTTGTTATGAAATTATATGAACCACAAAGCATAGTTGTATGGTTTGAAACTAACAAGCTCCACGAGTTTTGGTGAATCTATGTTTTATAGGGCTTAAAATGGAAAAGGACCAGAATAACCAAATAGAAGTATCTGAACTGACGAATTGGAGTGAAGAGCTCATTGAGACATATGAAATAAAGTTTTGATTCACCCAAATCGGAGTCTACATGACAAAGTTACGCCTTCCAAAAGATTGCAAATGGGCTTCTAGAGCAGTATGAAGTAAATTAGTCATACCTCTCTCATCCGGACTCCGTTTTGAGTGATCCATGACTTTTTGGAAAGCTAACAAAAAGATCTATCAACCTTGAAAAGTGGGGTCACTTGGCAAAGACGAAGGTGTAGGCTCCCACCTGTCAGGGGCGGCCATCCGGCGAGCTAGACCAATGAGGGTATACCTCGTGGATCCTCCATCCACAGCCATTGAGGAGTAATCTTGAGCGTACATGTAAGTCGGTTTGATCCGAAGGCTATGGTGCTTCCGTGGGTGCTATAAATAGAAGCCTGACCCTCCTCAGGGCATATCCTTCATCTTCTTCATTAGCTACATCTAGAGCAAAAACTAGGGTTTCATCAAGTAGAAGTAGAGGTCCCTCTAGTTCATCTAGTTCTAGTTCTAGTTCATCTAGTTCTAGTTGTATAATTGTATATGGATTAGAGGGAGAAAGAAGGGGAGAGAGCCAAGGAGGAGCTGGATCTGTCGGATCTTCCTCAACATTATATATTGCAGAAGCTTGACCCTCCTCATGGTGCTTAGTCTTGCAATTACCTAGAACTGCACCCAATCCAACATATTGTTGTGGTAGCCCCAGGATCATGACAGTCATGACGGCCGACGTATTCTACCATGTTCAGATTGGTGTTGTAGGACCATAGTCAGAGCTTCTTAGCCCTCATCTCATATCTTTTGTGTGGTTAGTGTTGTGATGTCCCAAGATAATTAACCTTAGAGTAAATCCTGATTCCTAGATCAACCTATAGAACTCTTAGGAAAATTCCTCTCTACCCTACAAAATTATATATATAGTTATCCTTGGGCGATCTCAAACTCAACTAGTACACTTTACGTTCCCCGTGGAAAATCGATACCTTGGAATACTCCCAACTGAAAGCTACGTTGGTATCCGTGCGTTTGCGGATTTTTCTGTGTGTGTTTAAAATATCCAACCAGCTTTCTGGCGCTGTTACCGGGGAACGGTAGCTGTTCTAGAATGAAACCAAGTTTTTCCAAGTTTCCTTTTTCATTTACCACCTTTTTAAGTTTTTACTTCTTTCCAACAATAACCTAAATGCCACACCCATTTATCAATATGCTACACCCATGTAACACCCAAAATTCAATTTTCTATATAGGATGAAATTAGTTTTATTTAAATATTTTGGTGAGCATTTAATTTAATAAATAAATAAATTTTTGTTGAAATTAAAATGTATCGTAAGGTTAGAAACTTGTTTATCCGTTCATGCTGGGGCATAATTTTATTTTGTATTGTGTCCATTGTTTTAATTTTTTGTTGAATTCAATTTCTCCTTTGAAAAGCTTTGGAAGATAAATTAGAAAAAAAGACAACATCTCACTCGTTTTGGTCGAAGCCTTTCCCTCTGCGCGCGGCCCATTCTCAGACGCCTCAGAGCCAGGCCGCAGGCAGGTGCTGTCTCCCTCCCCTCTTCTTTCTCTAGCGACCGGGCGCCGGCCTTTCTCCCACCGTTAGCATGGCCCCACCCATCAACCGGTCATCTTCCTCCCATGTGACCGAGATGGATACCGAGAGCACCGAATCCTTCCCAATCCCGATTTCTGTGGGATATGGTCACCCCGTGCTCCTTTAAATACTCAACTCTTTCCCCTACGACCTCTTTTTCCATCTACAGTGTCACGGAAGCCATCCTAGCCCTTGGTTCGTGAGTTTGGATCTCATCGAGTCACCGGTTTTGAACCCCGGCGCTGCGAGCTCTCCCCGCACCTCCTCGACCCAAACAAGATATTCCAGTGAGCCCAGGGTAAGCTCCTCCGTGTTTTGGTGAGTTTCTTTCATTGTTTGGCGCTCGGAAATGCTGTATCGATGAACTCCAGTGAGCTCTACGGTGGTGGCCATCGCACCACCGAGCCGGCGCTCAGTTTCGGCCGGCAGTCGGCCACCGCCAGTGCCCAGATGGATTTCCAGCCGCTTGATCGTAGATCCACGGCTAGAAACAAAAGATACCCTTCCGGGTGCGACATTTGTTAAAGAGTTCCTAAACTTTTTCATAATAGAACCTACCATCCTTTGACGTATTCCTGATATACGTTTTCTGGTTTTCAAAACATATTTCCTCTCGGGTTATGACAGAATATGCTTTCATATAATTACAAGATTGCCACTTATTTTAGATTGCCCATAAAATGCTCATTTTAATTCCGATTTGACTCGTTCAAATTGCGTTAGACTCATCCTGTCGAGACCTACATGATAGTTTTACTATTTCACCAGTTTGCAACTTTTTTTATTTCATAGTACTATTTAATTAATTATCCCTTTCATGCTGGAACTTTTTAATTACTTTATAAAATTCATAACTTTTGTGTTTTAATTATGATTTTCGTGATCTTTACGTTTTTTTGATCGTAGCGCTGCGTAGAATGTTTTTATAAACTTTTATATTTGTTTTTCCACTATTGGTGTATTGTTCTAATTATAGCTTGTTGCTTTGTGTATGATTGTCTCTATTGGAATGCGTGTTGTTGATTGATGATCAAGTATAGACGGTGAGCCGTATGTTGGTGAGCAAGATCAAGTCTTTGACGACTAGCAGGAGTCTCAGGAGAGCTTTGATCAAGCCAAGTATAACTTGGGACTATCCTTGTTACCTACACTCATTTAAAATAATATGTCATATGCATGTGTCCACCTTGACAACCTTAGGGAAAATCATAGATGATTGTTACTTCCTTGTTACCTATTTGATATGCATTTGGTGTAGTTATTGCTAGTGCTTGATGTAATCCATGATCCTGTAAGGTAATTAATAACTATGCAGTGGACATAAAAAGTTGACATATAACTGTATGAGGTATTGTCTGTACGTGATCATCTAGGATAACAGTGCAACCATGAGGGCTATAATAGCTTTGGCTTTAGCTCAGTATGAAGACCTTTTCTAGCTTGTTAGAGGTTACGCGAAAGGGTGCTAGAGGGGCTTGCTGTTTTGGGTATAGTGTGGCCTCTGTCCTTATGTGTATAGGCTACGTGTCATTCTGCCATTTGGGGGCTCTACATCTACACAACCGAGAAACCTTGCGGCCATAACATGTTAGACAAACTTTTGAAAGGCTTCATGGTGATCCCTGCCGACCTTCCCTGGTAGTGGGTTAAGAGGCTGATCACCTCGTATTAAAGGGTAAATCAAGACTCATGTGTAAATATGTACAACCTCTATATTGTGTTAAAAACTAGTATACTAGCCGAGCTCATGGTCAGGAGCGGCCTTGGAGACATCTACATTAAGATGATGACGCTTGTTATGTTATTATGATCATTTACTTATCGTTTATGTTTAGTATTAATTATGCTTACATTTGATCATGTGGTTATGTAATTTATTATGCGGCTTTGACTTCTGTTATCTAAATATGAACATGCTTCATACACATTGAAGCTAAATGCAGTTAAGCCAGTGTCAGCTAATTGAGCAACCTGAACCCATGGTTATACTTGTTGAGTATGATATGTGCTCACTCTTGCAATTTCCGAACACCTCATGTTATGCAAATGATGATGACTGAAATGAGGATTATCGATATGAGTACTAGGTTTGGAGTCAACCAGTCAACATTTGTCCCTGTGTGGTGCTTCTGCTGAGAGAGTTTCTTTAATACAATTATCTTCATTGTATAAGACTATGTGATTATTATTGTTCCGCTATGTAATAAACATTGTGATGATACTCTTGAGATTTGTCTACTTATGTGTGTGACTGTTTTTGGGGTGCACAAGAGTCTTTTATGCATCCTATTTGATCACTGAAATTTGGGTGTGACAAATTGGTATCCAAGCTTTGTTGACTGTAGGACGCAACCCTAATTAGTAATGGACAAAATTTAGGTCCTTTACTTTATTTGTTTCATGCTTTTTACTATAGCCTTGTTATTTGCTAAAAGTTTTATTTTTATGCTTCTTCATCTTATTCTATTATAAAAATTATTGCATCTATCTGATCTATGTCTACAAAAACTTTTGTATATGCCTCCGCGTACCCATAGTGTTGCACGCATGACTGCTGAGAAGTACCGTGCCCTGTTCAACCCAAGGGGACAGCATATGGAGGATGTTCCTAAGCTTGTAGATGAATAATCATAGGTAAGAGGAGCTCAGGAGGAAAATGCGCCCGACGATGAAGAGATGTACGACCAACCCCAACCCTATCCTGCTCAAATAACTAATACATAGATGGGTTGGACCACAGTGGTCTGGTTTCCAGAGTCAGACCCCAAAGCTTTCTTCCATGAACTACTGGTGCTAGCATTGGATCACTACTACCCAGATTTGTAGGCTACACTAGAGTATTGTTGCACAGAGTACAGGCATCCCCTCAAGGAATCACATTGGGACATCGAGCTGACAATCAAATCACTAGATGCTACCACAAAGATTCATAGGGTGGAGTCAAGGCACCTCTCCTGGGTCAGTCGGGCTACTGCAAAGGATAGTATGGCGGATGCAGCATACCACACATTGGTCTATTATCGTGGCACACGCTTTGAGGAAGCACAACATGACTCGCCATATCATTGTCCTCACTACGTGCCAGAGGAAGAGGTTTGGACCATAGAGGTTCCAGATACAACAATATCGAAGCTTCAGGCGCAAGTACTGCTGACCTCCGAATTAATTTACAAGGTGAGCGGCTTCGAGGACGAACTGCGTCATGAGAGATAACTCCTGGAGCAGGATTGAAGGGAAGCGCATGATCTTCGAGCAAAGCTAGGCCGTCCCAAGCTTCATGAGAAGATTCGTTCAGGACCCATCATGAAGGACGCTGCTCCAGAGGAATAGGCAACCCACAAGTAATAGGAACGTTAGTAGTATCGTGAGTCAAGTCGAGTTTTTTTAGTGTGGTGTGAACTTGGTGTGCTTGCTGAATTTGTTATTATGATAATGTGTGATTTGGAATTTTGTAACGAGTGCTGGAGCTTTGTGGGCATGTCTACAAGTTCCCTAGTTAAGGACCTTAAGTAACAACATGAATAAATAGTGGGTTTGGGTCATATTCAGATTTTGTCCTTTGTTGATTTCTAAAGCAGTGTGCAATGATTCTGATATATTTCAATTTCTCTTCGTGCAAAGTTTATCACCATTTTCTGGGAACAATTAGACTTCTGTATCTTTTCAATGCCGCAAGAATGACAGTATTATCTATTATGAGCTGTGAGATATAACTGTTCAAAGTTGAGGTTTCTGCACAGTCTAGGATTCTAGAATAGTTTAGGTTATGCTCAGTTTTGACTAATTTAATTATAGAATCTGTTAATATTATCTAAATGGAAGCTGTAGATAATTTCTTTATCTTTGAAACGGTGTAAAGTATATGTTGGAGTTCTGGAACTCGAGATATAACTGGTTTTCTCAACTGCTGATGTTGGATATCGCCCAGAAAAATTCAGATTCAATTATCACTTATACTTATCATGTTGGATATTACTAAGATCTATTTCTGTACCTTGGAATGCAGATGGTAGCAAGGGGAAGAGGCAGAGGCAGAGGCTGCGGCAGGGGTGCCAATGCCCTAATTTCTATGGAACAGCTCATGTAGACTCAGAACGAGATGAGCATGCTTTTATGCAACACCTTCAGCATCAACCTATACCACTGCCACCACCACCACCTGTCCATGTGAGGGATAAGTGTCGAGAATTTATGAAGGGAAGACCTCTGGTGTTTACTCACTCCATGGACCCTATGGAGGCAGATGACTGGCTGCATGCTATGGACAAACAATTGAACATAGCACAATGCAATGATTTTGAAAAGGTGTTGTATGCTTCTGGAGAACTGCAGGGTGCAGCTCAGACTTGGTGGGAGTCTTATCAAGCTACTTGTCCCAACAATGCCCCTGCGTCACTTGGTAGGAATTTTGTAGAGATTTTAGAGCATGACATATCAATGAAGGAATGATGGAGCTTAAGAAGAACGAATTTAGATCTCTTAGAATAGGCTCTATTACTGTCGCTAAGTATCATGATACATTTGAGCAGTTGGCTCGCTATGCCCCAAATGATGTCTGGGAAGATGCTGATAAGCATAGTCTGTTCATGAAAGGTCTTTTCTATGAACTCAGGTTGCAGTTAGCTGGAAATACCTATCCTACCTTCTAGGCTCTTGTGAATCATGCTACTGTGTTAGATAAAATGCGCAAAGGTCAGGATAAGAAGAGGAGGATGCTAGAACAAGGTTCTGGTAGCAATAACTGCCAGCATTTCAATTCTCAGCAGGGTTTTCAATAGTGGTTCCAAGGACCAATTAGTCAGTGGAACTGCAACCAGCACCCTCAATGTTTCTAGAACCAACCATAGAATGGGAATCAGCGCCCTCCATTCCAGTAGCGTAATCCTAATCAATAGCAGAGTGGTCAGCAAACATCTTGTTTAGGAATTTCAAATGCCACCCCTATGAAGAGTAGTGCTCCCAATACTCGTAATAGGTGTTTTCATTGTGGGAAGGAAGGACATTTGTCATATAACTGCCTAGAGAAGTTCAACCAGCAGAACAACAATCAAAAGTCTACTTCTTATGCGGGAAAGGTGAACCATGTGTCTGTAGAGACGGTTCAGGGGGGATCAGAACTTATGATGGGTACGTTCAGCATCAACTCTATCCCTGTTATCGTTTTATTTGATTCTGGATCTTCACATACATTTATTTCACAAGCATTTGTTAGAGTTCATAGCATTCCACTAGTTGCCATGAATACCTAGTAAACTCACCGGGAGGGACTATACAAGTTACTTATTATTGCCCCTCAACAAGTCTTTCTTTAAGGGAGGGTAGATTTCCCTATCAGTCCTATGGTTATGAGAACTTCAGGCATAAATGTGATTTTGGGTTTGGACTGGATGGAGAAACATGATACGGATATTAAGTACAAAGAGAAAGTAATTGCTGTGACAACACCAAACGGAGAGCGAATCAGTGTTCATGTGGTAGTACAGGCTTCACCCATAGGCACAGTAAATCAGCTGGATGATGATGTTTATCCTCAGGACCGTGTAGTGAATGAATTCCTAGATGTTTTTCTAGATGAATTGCCAGGTAAGCCACCTGACCGAGACATTGAATTTATTATTGAATTACTACCTGGTACTGCACCTATAGCTAAAAATTCATATAGAATGGGGGTTAATGAACTAGAAGAACCTAAGAAACAAATAAAGGAATTGCAAGATAAAGGGTTCATTTGTCCTACCTCTTCACCTTAGGTGCTCCATTTATTTTTGTTGATAAGAAAGATGGTAGTCAAAGGATGTGTGTGGATTATCGGTCACTTAATGAGGTTACCATCAAGAATAAGTATCCCTTGCCTATAATTGATGACTTATTTGACCAATTAAGAGGTGCTTGTGTGTTCTCTAAGATTGATTTGCATTCTGGTTGTTGATATTTGTTAACGCCATCAGGAAATGATCCACAAGCACATGGATATCGGTGAGCACTTCACCCGGGAGGTTATCCAGAGTATCCTATTTATAATTTTACCACTGGGAGAAAGCGTGCATCTGACTAACCAAATCTATTGCTACTACCCTTTAGGCTACAAATAATGTGATTGGATGTGAGTGATGTATAGAGAAGACTACAACCACACTCTCGTTCTAACCTTGGTAAGGATGATCTACTGTTCTATTGGGGAGGCTCACGGAATCTAGACACCACAAAGGATGTTTGACCCGCACCTATAAACCCTACCGATCCTGCTAATGGGATGTGGGCTACAAAGGTAACTTGGAAATGTCACGTTCCTCGCTACTACCACGGTCCAGCTAGACAGGGGATATCTATGAGTACCCTAGCACAAACACCACGTTTACGCTAGCAATGATTACTCTAAACTCAACCGGAAGATATTAAAGTAAACTGATAAACCAAAGAACAATAAGAACAAAGAACTTACTATAATTTAGAAGTCGAAATACTAAAGAATCCTAGGAGCAAGCCTCGGGTTAGGAGACTTGATCCTGCAGGTACAACCTCGGAGTAGACACCGACAGGCCAGGCTTCCTCCGATCTACACCTCCACTCTATCTCTCTCAATCTAGTAGAAATAGTTCTACTCTCACATTGAATGCTAAGCCCTATGAGGTGGGAACCCTAAGAACCTCTCTCTCTGAATCCTCTCTGGAAAATATGCTAATGAATAATGAGGATTGCCTCCTCTAGGGGCCAGGGGCCTTGCTTATATATCCCTTTCAAATGAATCTGGGCCGTCGGATCAAACCGACCTTAATCGCACAGTTTTCCTTGATCCTTTAGGTCGATGGAGCATAATCCGCGAGATGGGACCTGATTGGTCTCTGTAGCAGGGCGGGCGCCCGAGGGGGAGGGCGGGCGCCCTGCCCCTGGGCCCGCTCGGCCTCCCATTCATTCTTGTGGCTTATGGACTCTTCTAGATGATAGAAAATTACGCGGCACGTTAATATCTCTATGTAAACCCGACATGTGGGCCTTTCCTCCATATTTCCTGATAACCCCCTACAGAAATAGACAAACACCAAAACTCGTGGAATTCTGTCAGATAAAACCCTAA
>Ga0182004_10004274_pt1 | contig 11507 bp, 8 predicted proteins | sample Sormic07211540_1_FD_120479 | JGI IMG/M metagenome (GOLD analysis project Ga0182004, IMG submission 120479) | Endophyte microbial communities from Sorghum bicolor roots, Mead, Nebraska, USA - 072115-40_1 MetaG | ecosystem: Host-associated > Plants > Roots > Unclassified | place: USA: Nebraska...
GCCGGTGTGGGGGGGGCCCCCCCCCCCGATAAGGAGGGGGGGTTTCTCCCAGGGTTTAAAAGGAACCCCGTCCCCCCCCCCCCCCCCCCTTCTGCTGGGCTGTTTGCCAGTATCTGTACCACAAAAAACAATGCGATTCGTGTTGCGCTGGTTACCTGTATGTTAAGAGTAGTGTGCAAGAGCACTGAATTAAGGGATGTATGAAACTGTTTGGTCTCAGGTTATTGATTGATTGTATGTCTTTCAAGTTTCGATCAACATGACATGCTCAAATAGGACAGACTGCTGAACTTGAAATCAGAAATTGATGAGGATAATTCGGTGCAGTTCTATATGAGTGTCTGGTTTGGAATTAGTTGTCTGTTGATGAGTTATGGTACCTCTGGCAGTGTGAAAAGAGCAGTATATGAAACATTTCAGGAGTTTTGGGCTACCAGTTAAATTTGACTTTCAAGTTTCAGCAACATGAAATTCTCAAATTTGAAGTTGTGCCTTGCTGTCTTGGTTTACTTTTAGGATGGTCTGTTGAACTTCTCATTTGAAGTTGATGAGTGATTAGGCAGATTACTACATGAGCTGTATTTCTTCACACTCCATGTCCTCCTATGTGTTTACATACACAATTCGGGTTTGCTCAGTGTTACCGTTCTCTGAGTGTTTAATCTTATTTAATGGCCAGAGGATGAGGAGAAAGAACAGCTTGCAAAAGATGTCGCAAAAGATTGGAATGCTGGTGAGTTTCTGATGACGTTTTTCTATGCACTGGACAAGAGTATGATCATTGGCAATTTTGTTTATTGCTGCCAGGATATTGTTGTTACCCCCTCTCTCATTATGACTTTCTTGTTTCAGTCTTTGAAAGGAGCATCAATACATTGTTTTTGACTGAAATGGTCCGTGGCTTGATGCTAACTCTCAAGTACTTCTTTGACAGAAATGTTACAGTAAGTGGTGAATTTGACATATGACGTTATCTGTATTGTAGTTGCATGGTTCCATTGACTGTGTTTATCTCACCACATCTCAGATTAACTATCCATTTGAGAAGGGTCCTCTGAGTCCCCGCTTCCGTGGTGAGCATGCTCTCAGACGTTACGAATCTGGGGAAGAGCGTTGCATTGCTTGTAAACTATGCGAAGCTGTAAGTTGTACTTATGTTTAAAGTTTTCTTACTTTACATGATGAACATCAAATACAGCTAGGAACCAGTTGTTTTCCTGTCTTACCTTAGTAGTTGTCAAATCAAATCCCAAAAATACCAGTTACCTACTGGTATCTGTGCTGCCAGGGTCTGAGATTTTTAGCTAAACTGGAACGCAAACCCTGATTGTGGGTCCTTTTGAGTTCATAAGAGTTACTGTGATTTTAATATTTTAATGTATATTGTCATGAAAATATATTTGAAACGCAAGTCACTTGAAAGCAAAATCATTTTTGTCATATTGCTGCCCAATGTTTTAGGTGCTCCTTATCATCTTCCAGTTGTATATGGAGCAAGCTCATATAAGGTGGCCGTGAAAATTTTGGAGGGAGTGTTTTACATTCAATTGTGAAATACCAGTATTATTCATTCAGTTACGAATACCAACAATTCATGATATAAAAATAAAATTTGAAAGGCTCCTTGTCTCCACTAACTCATACTAGATTTACCAAACACTTTGGTATATGTTTGTTTCAACATATGGTGTTTCTGACTAATTTAGTATAGTGAAATGGCCTTTGTTATACTAGTGTAGTGGGGTAGGTTTGGTTTATGATTGTTGGATTTTTTATGGTTCTCGTAGTTACTAAGGTGGCAGTTATTGATACATAACTCTGGCTATTTGAGAAAAAAAAACCATTGCTCACATGGTACGAACGATGTCCAGATATGCCCAGCACAGGCAATTACAATTGAGGCTGAAGAACGTGAAGACGGCAGTCGCCGAACCACAAGGTAATCAAAATGAAAGCTTTCTCTCTTTTTTGTCCAATATAGAACTATGATTTATTCACTGTGTTCTGCAATTAAACTTTAATCTGAACTTGTGTTGCTTTTATCTCATCACAGATATGATATTGACATGACCAAATGCATTTACTGTGGGTTCTGCCAAGAGGCTTGCCCAGTCGATGCTATTGTTGAGGGGCCTAACTTTGAGTTTGCTACTGAGACACACGAGGTAAACTGCTTGATTCCACTTTAGGTTTTAACTCAAGTTTTTGATGTCTTGTTGCTAAGCCTTGACATGCAACGATGCAGGAACTACTGTATGACAAGGAGAAACTGCTTGAGAATGGTGATCGCTGGGAGACTGAGATTGCTGAGAACTTGAGATCTGAGAGCCTTTATCGCTGAATCTGTCTTCCATTGTGGTTGATAAACTGGGTTCTTCCATTTTCCATATTTTGGTCAACTAGCTGATGAATAAGCAAACGATATATCATAACTTAGATACCAGGTACCATGTTTATGTACCTCGGCACCATCCGTCTGTTTTGTTCATTGCCTTGCTAAAGGTGGCACCGAATGTTCTTTAATGGGAAAATTCCTTCTGTAGCACTGAGCTGTTTTCAGTCAGACCTTATTTTGTATACAATGAAACAGGATACTGTGCTCAGGGCTCAGTGATTTGGTGAATGTTCACATGCGTGTTTCTCACTCTGTTTTTAAACAAACAACGTTTGAACTAATTATCTTGCTGTAAATGTCGTTTATTTAAAAACAAACGGAGGTGGTACCAAAATTTTGAACTTGGGATGTTGCAGGATACCGTTGGGTCCTGGAGGGTAGTCTATGTACGTGTCTTCGTATCTATGACCTTGCAGATCATGAAGCGGTGAGGAACTTTTGTATGGTTTTATATCTGAGAGGTGGTGTCTCTTATAATATCCATTGTGTACTAGCGTGTCTTCCTATCTGTCCTTCAGTCCTTCAAATTTTGACCGGTATATGCATTGTGTATTTTTTTAAAGACTGTAGTGAAGGTATGTCTAACATATATATAGTTTAAAATTTTTAAACAAAAGCTTTCGTAGCTCAGTTGGTTAGAGCACCCGTTTAGTAAGCGGGAGGTCTTGAGTTCGACTCTCAACGAAAGCAATTTCAATTTAGTTTTTTTGTATTCCAGCTGTTTTTTTGTTTTTTCAATTCAGTTTTTTGTTTTGCATTTTTTTTTTGCAACTTTGTTTTTTCTTAGTTCAGCAAAGGCTTTTGTTTTGCAAATTTGTCTTTTTTCAGATGGGCAGAAGGGTGTTTATTTATTACTTAGTAATTTTGCAACTTTGTTTTTTAGTTTAGCAGAAGGTTTTTTCTTTATTGCTCAGGCTTTGCAACTTTTTTTCAGTTCAGCAGAAGGGTTTTTTTATTGCTCAAGCAAATTTCTTTGTTTTTGCAACTTTGTTTTTTTTTTTTCAGTTCAGATTTTTTTTCCCTCTTTTTTTAACAGTGCGGCCGAATAGTTTTGCTTTATTGCTCTTCTTTTTGTCAAGCTGAGGTTGATAGTTGGTTGCATATGCATTGTATATGAGACTTTAAATAGAAATATCTATTTAAACTAAATATCTTATTCTTTTTCAATTTGATTTCACCATTGTATTCTCATTAAGATTTTAATCTACAAAACAAGACCATACATGTCTATATTCTAATGAAGACAAAAAAAATGACAAACTCTACACATGGTTGCGATAAATATTTTAGCTGATACTGGACAAAATTTGGCATGATTATGAATCAAACAACACTTGTCTGTGCCCCTGTTTAGGCATGGCTAAATCTTAGATTGCCTACAACCAAACAAGTCCTAAGTTTAAATTCAATTTTGGGAGATATCTACGCGCTAAGCATAGAGCTAGTTTTCGGAAGGGAAAAGGTATTTAACAAGACAGACCGGCAAGCGGCAATCTAGTACGTTCTATACGTCGAGCATCAATTCTCCTTTCACAAGGAAAAGCAACATCGTATTGTTGTGTTTGGTTCGGAGACAACGTGAGATGTGATCATGTCTCTAGTTTCATGGAATGGGATGGTTTAGTTCTTATTTGGTACTCCCTCTATCCATAAAAGAATGCAATCTAAAATAGTGTCGTGTTTTACTATATCAAGTTTGACCAATTATAGATAAAAAAATATATATACTTATAATATCAAACAATACTATGTTGCTTTTTTTTACAAAATGTATTCTTATAATAAATCGACTTAGAGTCATAAATATAAATACTATTTACTAGAAATTTGGTCAGCCATGAGGCACTCTAACTAGCACGCAACCTATAGTTGCATTCTTTTAGAGACAAAGGTAGATGGCATTATTCTTTTTTTTTCTGCTTGGTTGGGGATGAATGGAATGATTGATCCGTCTTTGTTTGGATAAAAGGATGAAGACGGTATAGCTAGATGTGATTACCTCATAAAATTATTAAGGTTACCTCCTCACGTAAATCTCTCACTTATGCTTATATTAATTAATCACATTGATTATGACTAAAGCTTGTTTGATACACATGGCTAGTTCCTAATTAGAGCTAAAAATTAATCTAAATTAGTTACGCTTGGCTAACACCTAGTTGAAGACTTATCTAAAAAATTAATCCGTCTATAAGCCCTCCTTTCAAGATGCGCTAGAATTTAAGCAAATTCTTAGCTAGCTATTAGCAATTAGCTCTTGTATCGAACAGGTCTTAAAATAAACCATATTTTAGGTAACATTTTTTTTTTGGAAAAACTAAGATAAATCAGCTTTTGGCCCCATCTGTCCTGGTGACCACCTCTCTCTTTAATCACATGCTTCTCCAACCCCACAGCCTCCGCTCGCACGGGTGTCTCCTCCGCTCGACGAAGCGCCCGCGCACGTACAGTCGCCGCGCGCTTCGCTCCGATGAGCCCATGACAGAGTTGCGGGATTTTGGTGGTGCGCTTGTAGTAGTAGGGCAGCGCGGCGACGGGCGTCGCAGGTCCGCTCGTTTCCATTTGTTGAGTTCAACTCATGAAAGAGGAGATCGTCCCATCCCGTCCACGACCACGAACAAGCACACCCCAAAAGTACACACATATCTTCGGAACCAACAGTGCTTAAGCGACATACTTCAATTATGACATGCAACTACTACAGCAGTTCAGCAAGTGACATGAAAGCAAAAAACAACACTACCCAGGACGCAAACGGAAAAAGTTTTTCGACACCGCAACCTCGCTCGACAGCCAAAGAGATTCATGCAAGCAGATCAGTACTCCTCGTCTTCCTCACCGTCATCACCACCGCCCTCTGCAGCAACCTCCTCGTAGTCCTTCTCCAGGGCAGCCAGGTCCTCGCGTGCCTCGGAGAACTCCCCCTCCTCCATACCCTCGCCGACGTACCAGTGGACGAACGCGCGCTTGGCATACATGAGGTCGAACTTGCTGTTGATGCGGGAGAACACCTCGACGACGCTGGTGGAGTTGGAGATCATGCACACGGCGCGCTGCACCTTGGCGAGGTCAGCCCCCGGCACCACCGTCGGCGCCTGGTAGTTGATGCCGCACTTGAACCCCGTCGGGCACCAGTCCACGAACTGGATGGTGCGCTTCGTCTTGATGATGGCCACCGCAGCATTCACGTCCTTGGGCACCACGTCGCCACGGTACATCAGGCAGCACGCCATGTACTTCCCGTGCCGTGGGTCACACTTGACCATCATGGAAGCCGGCTCGAACGCGCTGCTTGTGATCTCCGCCACCGACAGCTGCTCGTGGAAGGCCTTCGCCGAAGAGATCACCGGCGCGTATGAGGAGAGCATGAAGTGGATCCTCGGGTAAGGAACCAGGTTGGTCTGGAACTCATTCACATCCACATTGAGGGCACCATCGAACCTCAGGGAAGCAGTAAGTGATGAGATCACCTGCACACCAAAACAGTTTAAGGCATACATTTTAGCATCGGTTTCAAGGATGTATGAACAAAATCAGAGCACATATGTATGAACAAAACCAGCACATCCCCCAGTATAAAGCAATTGTTCTACCTGAGACACAAGGCGATTCAGGTTGGAGTAGTTGGGCCTCTCAATGTCCAGGGAGCGCCTACAGATGTCGTAGATGGCCTCGTTGTCGAGCAGGATGGAGACATCAGTGTGCTCCAGGAGGGAGTGGGTGGAGAGCACGCTGTTGTAGGGCTCCACAACAGAGGTTGACACCTGGGGAGATGGGTACACAGTGAAGCCCAGCTTGGATTTCTTGCCGTACTCCACAGACAGGCGCTCAAGGAGGAGTGAACCAAGTCCAGAGCCGGTGCCACCACCAACAGCATTGAAGACTAGGAAGCCCTGAAGGCCAGTGCAGTTGTCAGCGAGCTTGCGGATGCGGTCAAGGCACAGATCAACAATTTCCTTTCCAACTGCAGGAAAAAGAGCATGATGCATCAGTAATCAATCAACCATAAATGAGTTGAGATGAGCTAATTCTGTGGAACAGGCAAAGTTTTTAGATGGTCAATTACTTGTGTAGTGGCCACGGGCAAAGTTGTTAGCAGCATCCTCCTTGCCGCTGATGAGCTGCTCAGGGTGGAAGAGCTGACGGTAAGTGCCAGTGCGCACCTCGTCGATCACAGTGGGCTCAAGATCAACGAAGATTGCACGGGGCACATGCTTCCCTGCACCAGTCTGGCTGAAGAAGGTGCTGAAGGCATCATCGTGGTGTCCCGCAGTCTTGTCTCCAGGCACTTGGCCATCAGGCTGCGAAGATCAGAAAGGTATTAAATGCAATTCAGATCATATCGTGAAGGATCAAAGTTGCGTTGCAAGGGTCCAGCATACCATCGATTTAATTAGTATTAGATTCAGTTCAGAGGAACAAAGTGGCAACTCAAATTAATAGGAAATGGAAATTTCAATTCCGCCATAGTTGCACAGCACAACCTAAAGCGGCATTCCTATATTCTCATTTGGGATCAGATCTAAGAAATGGAAAGAACGTAGGCAATTTTACAGAATCAGAGCTTGATTCACGAAATAAAAGTACAATTCAATCAACTCCTAGACGACAAACAGAGATTTCGCAGTTCATAGGAAAAAGAAATTTCATTACAGTTAAATTACAGTTGCACATAACAAACTAAAGCATCACTCCCTTAGACCAATTTGCAATCAGATCGCAGAAATGAAAACAATATGACTAAAATTTACAGAATCAGAAATCGACAATAACAGATACAGAAATCGCGCAGTTCAGAGAGAAATTTTATTTTATTACAATTAAACAGCACAAACTAAAGCATCATTCCCCTAGACCAATTTGGAATCAGATCGAAGAAATGAAAACAACATGAGTAAAACTTACAGAATCAAAGCTTGATTCACGAAATGATAATGAGAATTCAATCAACTCCTAGTCGACAATAACAGATACAGAGATAGTGCAGTTCATCCACGCACAAAACAGATCCAAACCGACCACGGAACGGCCGATGACTAATTACGACATCGCAATCCGACTGAGAATAGGCGTGACCACCAACAAACGGGAGAATACGAGATATAAAATTCGATCGGAACAGCATGTTATTTCCGCCGCAAAGTATTAATCGCAAACAAAATCCACAATACACCCAAACACATGATGATCGCAGTTTAAATCGCGCAGGAAATTTCAAACCCTAGAGCTACCAGTACTACCAACAGATCTGACGAAAAAATAACCTAACCACTTCACCCCGATTCGAGTACTAACGCCCTGCAACTGCAAATCGTAGAGCTCCTCGACAACATATCAGAAATCAATCGAAGACGATGATGGGAATGCATAGCGAGGAGGACAACATGACGCGATCGAACCTGGATGCCGTGCTCGAGGCAGTAAAGTTCCCAGCACGCGTTGCCGACTTGGATGCCGGCCTGCCCGATGTGGACGGAGATGCACTCCCTCATCTTCCTCCTCTTCTCTCAGACAACCGCTCGTCGATCGGGGGAGGACGGGAAGGGGAATGGTCGAGGATCGATCGGGGGAGGACGGAATGGGGAATGGTCGAGGATCGATCGATCGAGAGTGGAAGCGCCGGCGTTTGTGAAGACGCCGAGGTGAACGATAAATGCCGCCCAGCCCCGCGGCGGCTTTTATAGGCAGAGTGGAGAGGCGGCCGCGGCCGGCCCGTGATGGTGTGGCGCGGCGCGGTAGACCTAGCCGCCGTCTGGTTCGGGACTGACGGTGTGATGGTGTGGCCCACGGATCAGTCTCTGGGTGGTGGGCGGGGCGGAGGCAACGAGGGGTTAACGACCGTTTGGATTCGAACGGCTCTGAGGCTTGCGTGATCGGCGGCCGGCAACGGTGGGAATGAGCTGTGGCGGGCGGGTCCCGCGGAGCCGGCGCGCTCGGGGTCTCGGCGACATTTACCCGGTCGTGGATGTTGTGACACGGACATGTGGGACCAACTGATGGGCACAAATATTTGAGCCCCCTGGAGCATTGATGCGGGTGAGATTTGTAGTATGTGTGAGGCTGGGGAGCCTATGGGACGACGTCAGGGGAATGGAGGGGAGCGGCCGCCGGCGGGTTCTGTTGGCCAGCCGTTTCAAATTTTGAAATTTGAAACTTTGTATCGTACCGTCGCGGGAAAGTACAGGGTTACCCTTGGGCGCTTGGACCTGCTGACTCGGCCCCTATGGAATGGCCGGTCAGTTGCAACCGTAACGGCCAAGTGTCTGATTCTAGGCCTTGTTTACTTTAAAAAAAATTACAAAATATAAATAGTGTTACTTTCGTTTGTATTTAACAAATACTATTTAATCATAGACTAACTAGGCTTAAAGATTCGTCTCGCAAATTACAAGTAAACTGTGTAATTAGTTATTTCTTTTATCTATATTTAGTGCTTCATGCATGTGTCACAAGATTCGATGTGACGAGAAATGTGAAAAAATTTGCAAAATATTTTAGGAACTAAACAAGCCCCTAGAGTGTGGGAGCCAAAAGAAAATCAGGTCCCATGGTAACAAAAACAAAATAGAATCTCACTTCAAGTGCTGTGATGCGAAGGCATCACTAGCTGCCCATATGTGACATGATAAAAAGAAAACAAAGTGAAATAACTAAATTCCGCTTGTCTTTCTCACACGCAGCTCCATTCTTTTTGTTCGATTTCTGATAGTCCATGCAAGACAGCTCATAAGTTAGGTCTGCAATCGTTGATGGTTGTTTCCGCTATAGACCGGTGAGAAATCGAATATCTTTTGCAACCACATTGATCTTGATCCTATTTTCTCATTCGATCAAACATCCAGAGAGTGATGCTAGAGAGTCGTGTGTCGGTGCTTCTTGCTATTTGTCGAGAATCTGTGTTGCTCATGCCATCGCTATTTGAATCTGCATTGTGCACTACTACAAAATTCTTTTTCTGAAGCTATGGGGACGCTGCTCCAGTACGTGTGGTTTTTCTCTAGTCTAATTTAATGAACTAAATAAACAACTTCTTCCCTTATTTTTTTATTTAGTTCATTTAGTTATACTAGAGAAAAACCACGGGCCACTCGTAAGGTCATCTCCATCCTTATCTGAAGCGGGCAAAAAGGATTTTCCGATACGGGCAAGATAAATGTCTCCAACAAAAGGTCACGGTTAATCAAGCATTAACGGAGGCGATTGCTTACCCGTCTCGATAAATAAATCAGAAAAAAAATAATTAAAAAAAGCCCATCGACGAGCCCATTTAAATCATCGACGGGCCCACCAAGCCCAGTCCACCATTGTCGCCACCCTGCTGCTGACGCACGGGCTCCGACGCCGCCATCCTCATAGCCTCACGTCGGTTCTCGTGCAACGCCGCTGCTGGAGAGTGTCGGGGTGGCCAGGGCTATGGGGCTGGTGAGGAGCCGAAGTAGGGTCTCAGGACGCCATCGGAGGAGAGGCCGCACCACCCGCGCCACGTCACCGCTAGAGGAGGGGGTCGTGTTCCCATGCGCTGCCGCCGGAGTGGGGAGGGCCACACCCCCCACGACGCCACCAAAGGATGGCTAGGAGAGCAACCGCTCTCGGTTGGGGAGTGAGGTGGCTGGGGAGGGAGGGAGTGAAGGGATCGGTTAGCTAGGAAACCCTAACTTATGTTTATGTACTACTCGCTCATATCGGGCCTCGTCTCTGATATTGGGCTGAGAATTTGTAGTGGGTTGGGCTAGATTTTAGGAGGCGGGCAATGTAATATAACCGCCTCAGTTAATGATTTACTAAGGCGGTTGCGTTATAATGTCCGCCTTGGTTAATAGGCATTAACCAAGGCGGTTATATTACATCACGCCTCGGATAATGGATTTTAGGTTATTAACTAAGGCAGTTCCAAATTGTGCCCGCCTTCGAGGGGGTTTCAAAAAGGTCGTGGTTAGGTTATTTTGTAGTAGTGGTGTTGACTCCTCTCTCCAACCCATCGCCATCTACTTGACCCCCTTGACACCGCTACTAGATTCATGTGTGTGTGAGAGAGAGAGAGAGATGCAAATAAAAAGGGGAAAGGAACAAAGAGGATGAGGATGGGCTCACCTCCACACACGTGGTGGCAGCCCGTGCGTCATACGCCAACGGGTCGCGCATGGGGGCAGCCATTGCTGGAGCATCATGCATCAAGCGACGACAAGGCAAGGATCACATGTCGGTGCCTATGCGCCGCTAGGTGCCTACTTGCCCTAGCAGGGGCGGACCCATGGGGTATGTCAGGTGGGCCACGGCATACCCTGTGGGTAAGCCTTTTACTTAATTAACAATGTATTAATCTACATATAAGAATTTGCAACTTTAATTATCTACATGGCTTGCTAACCCAATGGTAAGACTTTTGCTCTTTAACCAAGAGGTCGCTAGTTCAAACCCTTGCAACTGCAATTTTGTTTTCATTTTTCCGTTTTGCATTTCTTTATTCTCTGTTTTTTGCCCCTTTAAAAGTTAACTGTATATAATATATTTTTTCTTTTAGTTTTAATATTTACCCATCTTATTGTGTCCCATAAAACCTCATCTGCGAATAGTTTAAAATTTGTAGTCTTTTATCCCCTCTCGATATTAATAACTAATATAATATGTTTTGTCCTTTACTTGCTAGTTTTATTTATCCCAAGTTATTGTTTCTCACGAGACACATCATGAAAACGAAATAATGAATAAAAGTAATATAACTTCGGCATTGTTTCATGAGTAAAGTCCACCACCGGTCCCTAAACTTGTGCTGTCGTGTCATCCCGGTCCCTAAACTCACAAATCGATTGTTTAGGTCCTCAAACTTTTTCATCTGTGTCATCTCGGTCCCTAAACTTGTTCAATTGTGTCATCCCGGTCCCTAAACTTAGAAATTATCCGTTTAGATCCTCAATGTTGTTCACTTGTGTCATCTCGGTCCCTAAGCTTGGTTTTAAATCTCATCTGGGTCAAAACAAAACGATCTAATAACTCTATATCAAAAAATAATTCATAACTTTTTCATATGAACTCAAATGAAGACAAATTTTATACCAAAGTTATAGTCCTCAGCACAATCTACAACTTTGTAGTTGAAAAGTTTTTTATTTGA
>Ga0182004_10004275_pt1 | contig 11505 bp, 11 predicted proteins | sample Sormic07211540_1_FD_120479 | JGI IMG/M metagenome (GOLD analysis project Ga0182004, IMG submission 120479) | Endophyte microbial communities from Sorghum bicolor roots, Mead, Nebraska, USA - 072115-40_1 MetaG | ecosystem: Host-associated > Plants > Roots > Unclassified | place: USA: Nebraska...
GCATGAGACCCTGGCTGAACAAGAACTTATGAAATGAACTTTGGAAAGTGTGTGTAACTATTTTGCTTCCGCTACTTCGAACATGTGTTGTAATAACTAAGTAACTCCGATGTGGTGCCGCTTCGACGGCAATGAATGACTGTGTAACAATCGCTGTGTTATGTTGAACTATTACGATCTTAGTTTGTTGCAAGTTGGTTTGAAGTCCTTCGTGATTTCAGTTGACTACCGGGATTATATGGGCTTAAGTTTGGAAACTTGATTGCTAGTCGATCGTTTCTACACTTGAACTCTTATAATTTAGTCGGTTCTGTGACAGTGGCCGCCACAGCCGTCACCGCAATCGTCGTGGTCGTGGCAACCGTCGCACTTGCCATGGCCACGGCAACCGCGCCCAGCGCCTCATCGCCAACAGCGGCGCCCAGGCTGAGCGGCGCCTGCACCACCACCGCCAGTCGCGACTCCGCTGTCATCACCGCTGGCTGCGCCTGCAACTCCTCTTTGCCTGCCGTCGCCGACCCTAGGGTCCTTCACCCTGGCAGCCGGACCAAGGGACGGCCCTGCGCTGTACGCATTCCAGCAGGCTGGCCAGTTCGCGGCGAACTCCAACATCACTGAGCACAGTGCTGCCGCAGCTCCAGCAACCGTCCCGGCGGGCCTAGAACCAGCAACTCCCCCATCAGTTTGGGCACGTCGCATCCGCCGCCGCCTGACAACTGAACCCGTGGAGTATAGCCCCGGCCTGCATCGCGGTTCCTGGACTAACACCTTCCAGCACCTCTCCAATGGAGTGCTCCCCAACCGCTTCAATGGCGAGGCTGGTCCCTACGGCGGGGGGGTGGGGGGGCTACTCGCCCAACTAAGCGGCGCAGGAGCACTAGAAGAAGGCAGAGGCAGCAATGGTAGACGACGGAGTGACCGAGCAGGAAGACGAGTGGAAACTTCTCAACCTTATCCCCGCTAGTATTCTATTTGCGTCGTACTGCCCCACGAGTCGTACAGGAAATGTCGACATCATGTGCTCATCCGAATAAAGTTACCTCTCCCATGTGTGTCGTCTAGGACTTGTGATTATGTTTAGTACTAGTGACTAAAGTTAGTAGAATCAGCAGCCATTCACTTCAAATCCTTCGGGGTTTCCATGTAATTAGTGCTGCATGTTGTGTTAGGACTCGGTTAAATGTTCAAAGTATTTGTTCATGTGACAAATCCAATAGCATTCGTTCTGGTTACTATATTATTGCAAATATTTATATTATTTATATTTTGTGATATGACACAAATTTTAAGTCTACTTTAACTATGCAAAGTTAAATACTTAAATAAATGTCACAATCACTTTGCGTGTAGCATAAAGAATATATATACTGGACATTTAAATTTACTTGCCTATACAAATAAACAACTCATTTTATAAGGTCTATATAAATTATGTTATCACATAATCATTGCCTATAAAATGTTTTCCCATATTTTAAGTTTCACATTAAATAAGTCATTCTTGATTCAAATTTAATGTGCCATTTTACGGTTCACAATTAAGTTTTAAATTTTTACCTAAATATTTTTTACATATATCTTACAACACATCAAGTGCCTTATATTAAAACATTTATACAAATGTAGGAAAAATGTCCGATGTTGGCAAATTAAAAGAAAAGGAATTTGACCAACTTGCACTTGGACATAATTTTTCAACGTGGTCAATAGACCTCAAAGTTAGCCTCTCTTTACGGGGATTTTATCATGCCATTCTTCCACCAAAAGAGGGCACTTCGGCGCCCGATGACAAAACTAAATATAGTGCCTTATATATCACAAGGTCTCATATACATCCAGACCTCAAGTCTGAATATTTGATGAAAGAAGATCCACGCACTTTGTGGAATGCTCTCCAACAACGCTATGAACAACAAAAGGCAATTGTCTTGCCTGAAGCCTTGCATGAATGGAACCATCTCCGTCTATAGGATTTTAAGACTGTTGGAGAATACAATCATGCAATTCACAAACTTTGTGCCAAACTCAAATTTTGTGAGAAAGAGCCTTCTGATGCAGACAAAATAGAGAAGACTTTGTCTAATATGATGCCAGCAGACAGAATCCTTCACCAACAATACCATGAGCGAAATTTTCAAGTTTATTCTGAGTTAATTAATACTCTACTTCAGGCTGAACGGCATAATGAGATCCTTCTATGGAACTCAAATAAACGCCCATTGGGTGCTGCCCCATTACCTGAAGTACATACAACCACTCAGAACACAAACAAACAGGATGGTACCAACAGGAAACCATTCAGGAAATTCAAAAGCAAAGGTAAAGGGAAAGGACAAGGTAACAATAACAAGCGCAAAAGAGAGCAGAAACCGCGTGATTCTCACAAGGGTAAGGACATTCCCAAAAATAATTTTGCCAAATCCAAACTTTGTCAAAAATGTGGTTGTTACAACCACATCACTAAGAAATGTCGTACCCCCCTTCACTTGGTTGACTTGTACTTAAAGTCCATTGGTTGTGATCGCCCAAATCAAGGACAGAAGTATGAAGCTCATTTCAAATTCCAGAATGATGTTACAATGCAAGATGTTGCTCCGTACAACTTCCCTAATGACATCAACAAGGCAGAAGCTAGTTGCTCCAAAAGTGTCCCCAATACACTAAGCAACCACAAGACTCTACCACCTGTGGAAGACGACTTAATGGACATAGACAAAATGCTTGTAGAGTTTGCCTCTACTGATATATTTGGAGATCTCAGTTAGACTCCCATAGTCCTTAATTAGTACTATGTACTCATTATGTTCCAACAAAGTGTTGTAAATTATTGCTAAGTATAGCAGTCTTATAAATATTTGTGGCTCGCTTGCTATATCCTATATATAGCATATATGTACCAAGCACAATCGATATTCAATAAAGTATGTATAATTATATATATGTCATTCTCAGATTTTTAAATAAATTCTCTTTCATATATATAGATTTCTACGGGATAAATCCAATGGAGGAGGAAATGTGCCTTGTAGATAGCGGTACTACAAATTCTATACTAAGGGAAACTAAATATTTTCAAACTCTAACTAAGAGACAAGGAAATGTTCTAACAATCGTTGGACGCGATGCAACAATAGTAGGCTCTGGTCGTGCCACTATTACACTTCCCATGGGTACTCAACTTACAATCGAGGATGCATTACTGTATCCCGATTCAACTCGTACCTTACTTAGCTATAGAGACATCAGGAAAAATGGACTTCATGTGGAGACACATGAAGAACAGAAAGAGGAATTTCTCCTCTTAATTAAAAATACCAGACATAGCAAACAACTTCTTGAGAAAATTCCCTCTTTACCATCTGGAATATATTACACATACATCAAACCCGTACCCCATGTTGCCTATAAAATAATTTTTCAGAATGTCAATACATTCCAAACATGGCATGATCGCCTTGGTCACCCTGGCATAGGGATGATACAAAAAATTATAAGCAATTCCCATGGTCACAACTTAGCTAATTCTAAGTTCCCAGAATCTACTGATTTTGCATGCACCGCATGTGCCACTGGGAAATTTATTTTAAGACCATCTTATCTTAAGATCAAAGCTGAACCATTTAAATTTCTTGAAAGAATTCAAGGTGATATTTGTGGTCCTATCACTTCATCATCTGGACCATTCAAATATTTTATGGTTCTAATAGATGCATCTATGCGATGGACTCACGTGTGCTTATTATTCACACACAATCATGCTTTTGCCAAAATAATAGCTCAAATTATTAGACTTAGAGCAAATCATCCTGAACATTTGATAAAATCTATTAGAATGGACAATGCTACTGAATTTTCCTCAAAAGCTTTCAATGACTATTGCATGACTCTAGGAATTCAAATTTAGCACTTAGTTCCATATGTCCATACTCGAAACGGTTTAGCAGAAGCTCTTATCAAAAGAGTTAAGCTAATAGCAAGACCACTATTACAGAATTGTAATCTACCAACTTCATGTTGGGGTCATGCAGTCTTACATGCTGCAAACTTACTACAATTGCGACCAACTGCTTATCATACAGCTTCCCCGCTACAATTAGTACGTGGAAATCCACCAAGTATTTCCCATCTGCGGAAATTCGGTTGTGCTGTATACGTACCGATTTCACCACCAAAGTGTACATCTATGGGTCCACATAGGAAATTAGGGATCTATATTGGGTATCAATCTCCATCGATCATTAAATACCTGGGGCCCCTTACAGGGGACCTATTCACGGCCCGGTACGCTGATTGTATCTTCAGTGAGGATCATTTCCCGGCATTAGGGGGAGATTACAAGTACAAAATGCATTCCCGGAAATAAATTGGGATGCACAAGACATCTCCACTCATGATCCACATACACAACAATCTGAACTTCAAGTCCAGAAAATCTTAAATTTGCAAAACATCACAAATAATCTGCGAGACGCATTTACTGATTATAAAGGTGTCACTAAATCCTATCATCCTGCTAGGAATGTGCTTGAACGAATAGAGGTACAAAATAAAACTATTCAAATCCCACCTTCAAAACCAGCTCTAGGTAAAGAGGGGGAGAAGTAAGGCCATCAATCAGGATGTGGCTCCTAAACGCCAAAGGAAATAGAATAACAAAAATTCTAAATCACTAAATGTGACACAACAACAAGTTGTGAGACACCAAGTGAATAAACAAAATTCACATCACACATCAACAGTGCACTCAATATCTGATGTTGGGACATCGGAATGCCCTGACGCTATCGTATTGGGAAATAACGAACCGTCACGAGGGGTACAAGAAATTTCCATAAACTACATTGATTCTGTAAAATCATATGACCGAAATACTACAATTGTTGACATATACTTTGCCGAAATAATTGCTAAAATAATCCAAAGTGATCTAGATCCCAAGACCATGGCAGAGTGCAAAAAGCGCTCAGACTGGAACAAATGGAAAGAAGCAATTCAAGTAGAGTTAGCCTCGCTCACAAAAAGAAAGGTATTCTCATTAGTAATACCTACACCTTCAAAAATCTTCCCTGTGGGATTTAAATGGGTTTTCGTTCAAAAACAGAATGAAAGCAATGAGGTGGTGAGATACAAAGCGAGACTTGTAGCACAAGGGTTCACGTAGAGACCCGGTATTGATTTCAATGAAACATATTCTCTAGTTATAAATGGAATAACATTCTAATATTTAATAGCATTGGCAGTTCAAAATCATCTATCTATGCAGTTGATGGATGTAGTGACAGCATATTTATATGGGTCACTTGATTCGGACATTTACATGAAGGTTCCTGATGGAATCCCTATTCCGAATCCTAAAGCAAGTCGTGCCACATATTGTGTAAAACTTAATAAGTCACTATATAGCTTAAAACAGTCGAGACGGATGTGGTACAACCAACTAAGTGAATTCCTTTTACAAAGAGGATACATAATAATGATGATTGCCCATGTGTTTTCATAAAGAAATCCCAAATAGGATTCTGCATTATATCTATATATGTGGATGGTTTAAATATCATTGGCAACCCACATGATATTAATGAAGCACGCAATCTCTTAAAGACGGAATTTGAGATGAAGGATTTAGGTCGAACTAAATTTTGCTTGGGTTTACAAACTTTCGACCACCTTCACTCAGGAATTTTAGTGCATCAATCTGCATATATCTAGAAAATGCTAGAGAAATTTAATATGCATAAATCATATCCATCCAAAACTCTCATAATTATTCGAACTCTAGACATGGAGAAAGATCCATTTAGACCAAGGGACGAAGATAAAGAGGTACTGGGGCCTGAGGTCCCATATCTTAGTGTCATTGGAGCATTAATGTATCTTGCAAATCAAACTAGACCCGATATTGCATTTGCAATAAATTTACTAGCTAGATATAGTGCTGCTCCAACTAAACGTCATTGGACGGGAGCCAAACAAATCTTACGATATCTCAATGGCACCAAAGATCTTGGATTATTTTTTCAAAGAAACCAAGATCCAACTATAATTGGATACACTGATGCTGGCTATTTATCTGATCCCTATAATGGCCTATCCCAGATAGGCTTTGTATTCCTATATGGAGGAATAGCTATATCATGGAAGTCATCTAAACAAACTTTAGTAACAACTTCCACAAATCATTGTGAAATTTTTGCACTATATGAAGCATCAAGGGAGTGTGTATGGCTTCGCAGAATGATTAATCACATACAACAATCTAGTGGGATTGGTCCCATTGAATCACCCACAATTATCTATGAAGATAATGTTGCTTGTATTACACAAATGGAAATAGGTTATATCAAAAGCAATATAACTAAACATATTTCTCCCAAATTATTTTATCCTCATGAACTACAAAAGAATGGAGAAATAAAAATCTTGCAAACAAAGTCTTGTGATAATCTTGCAGATTTATTCACTAAGTCATTACCAGGTCCCATGTTCCAAAATTTTGTTCATAGTATTGGTATGTGATGACTTAAAGACTTGCAAGTTTCAGGGGGAGATACTCTCTGAAAATAATCATTTGTGTTTATTATATTGCACTCTTTTCCTATTTATGAGTTTTTATAAACTTTCTCATAAATAAGGTTTTTAATGAGACAATATCAAATATATATAATATGTCATATTTTCTATTTTCTCATAAGAGGTTTTTAAGGGGAATATCGAAGGCATTTTTTTTCCTCATATTTTCCCATGTAGTTTTGGAGGAAGATATGGTCCATAGACCATTATATTTTTCTAAACTAAATTATGGATTTTTCCTATAAAGTTTTTTCCGTATAAGTTTACAATGGACAATAATCTAAAATATGTCATATCATTTCTCTTTATTTTTCCCACTGGGTTTTTAAGGAGTTTAATGACATATCAACAAACATTATCACCTCATATTTTCCTAAAAGGTTTTTTGGAGGTTCTGAAGATATTGATTGATCTCAAGACTGGATGTGATCAGGGGGAGTGTTAAGAAGCAATCCGTGGCAACAGGAGATAGACCAATAGGATTAGAGGATCTCATCCACAAGGAACAATGACATGTACTAATCTTAACCATAGAATATAATCCTACGGATCAATTGTAAATCTCCCTATAAACAGTAGTTTCCGTACAGACTACTCCACCCATAGGAACCGGCGTAGTGTTGGAACCGACTTCGCTGGGAAGGATATCCATTGCGGCCGCGTATCCGCGTTCCCCGAACGGACATCTCCAACTCCCATGGCGTCCATTCATCCTGTATAAATATCAAAGTCAATCAATGAAATAGGCAGTTCAATTCATTCTTTCTCTCTTGATTACCATTGCTTTTAGACACAACCGATGCATGCATCAAATCCCATCAAGAAAGTCCCAAGTACAACAATGGCAAGATCAAGGAAAAAAGAAAAATGATGAACAATACTCCCATTATTTGCTTCAGGTGCAATAGAGAGGGTCATCATGTGAGAAATTGCTCCTTGAAGAAAGAAGAAAAACACATGAGCATGATCCAAGAGAAGATGAAGAAGGCTCATGTCAAGTGCCCCAACAAGAAAAGTGAAGGTCTTATGTTATCAAGAAAGAGGGTCATTGGCAAAGAAGCAAGCAATATGCAAGAAGAGAAGACATCCCACAAGATCAAGCAATGCCTTTGCCATGCTTTCTGAAGAGAGGGACACAAGATTAGTGAGTGTCCTAACAAAGATAACATCTCATCAAGGCCAACCCAAGTACAAGTGAGCAAGAAAATACAACATGAGAAGGCTAACAAGATCAAGAGCCACATATGCTACACTTGTAGAAGAAAGGGACACCTAAGTATGGATTGTCCCATGGGTAACACTCCTAAGCTATGTCTATTAATGCAAAATTGCTTAGGAGAACCAAAAATGACACTTGTACTAGAGAGGTGATTGGTTCATCACGTGCTAGCACAAAGGTCATTTGGGTGCCTAAGTCTCTTGTGACTAACCTTGATGGACCCATGTTTGGGTATCAAAGTGTGCTTGATGAGTGTTGTAGGTACTTGAAGGTGATATAAAACCTTGGGGTGCTTGAGAAAGTTGATTGAGAATATTTACTCAAGCTATCAATCAATTCATATTGTATTTTATTATATGGTTGACCCAAAGATGAATTAATAGAAATATTTCAAACTTCATATTCACCTCGAAAATGAGGAACCACCTTGCAAGGCAATCAAGCAAATGTCCATAGGTGATGTAAGATCAGTTGATGCTACTAAAGATGACTCTCAACTCCAAGCTTTAACACCACTCCAAGGGCTAGTTGTTGTTCTAGATCCTATGAATCTGTAGGATGTGGAGGCTCCGGGCCTAAGCATGGAGGCTCTAGGGTCTAGGACAACAATCAGTAAGAGGATGATCGTACTCACAATATTGAGCCTCAAGCTGATAATGACAATGAGATCAACCCCTACATCAACTTTCCAATAGATCACCTCACCCAGTAGTGTATCATAGTGTACAATGGGACCACCCCATTGAAATGGTAACAACTAACTCAAGTGCAAGATTATCTTCATATTTTACTCCTTTGCATCTTGTGTAGCCACTTAGGTAAAAGAAGCACTTGAGAATATAATTTGGTGGTTGGTCATGAAAGAGAAGTGTGATAGGAATTGAATTGATCATCCACAACAAGCAACATAGATGACTTGAGTTTCCATTGTGGACTTCAAACCAAGAACTTCAAAGTGAAGCAAGTTTATGTTATGCATACTATGAGTTGGTTTGAAGGATTTGGAAAGTTGGCTTATATTGAAAAATACAAGTAAATTTCAAGAAGGCCAAGAATGAAGAATCATGCTCAAGTAAAGTAGAACTAAAATGGTTGTATCTCTTGGCATATTTCAATTTGATTACACTATTGCTACCACGACCTAGACATAGAGTGAAAATCCCAAGTTCTTAAATGAATAAAGTGTTATGTGAGAAATTCAAATACTTAGAGCATTTATCAAAGGGAATTTACTCTATGACTAAGAGTTGTGAGACTAACCATTTTTTCTAAGTGATTTATGTAGTCTCACTAAATGAGAATGTGTTTATCAAATGGAGTGTGCTATCATTTGAAGGTCATCAATCCAAAATTATGTGATGTATTCTCTCTCTAGTTGATTTGAAGTTGATTTACCTAAGCTAGCCACTCACCATAACATGGCTTAAATCTACCCTTTAGACTTAATTGACCAGCTATGCATATTCACATGTCCATTCCACTCAAAAGAGTGTGCATGAGGCATCAAGGGAGATTTATCTATGTTATGAGGTTTCTCTATTTAGTAACCCATTTGCCTTCCACACATAAAGGATTACTAAATGAGAAACTAGTACTTGTGTTACTAATGCCCTCTTGTGCTTGAGCTTATCCACAGAAAATTCATGAGAAGATGGTGTGCTTTTCTTAATTGAATAATTCACATGTTTGAAGGTTACTCTTCACCTAAAGTAAGATGTTGCTGCAAGAGGTTATATAGATCAAAAAACTGAATTTGAATGAAATCAACTTTGAGGTTAAATTGGATAAGCTATATTAGAGGAATTCACAAGATTACAAGTATTGATAAGAGGACTGAATGGAAATTACATCTTGTGAGCATTCTCAACCAAATTCACCTCAAGATTGGATAAGAAGCAAAGAAGAATTATGAAATATCAAATCTGTCCAGAAATTTGAAAATATAAATTGGCTGCCTTCAAGCATGGATTTGGAAGTCCAAATATTGATGAATTAACCTAAAACTTTGTGAGCTTGACATAAATATCTAGTACTTGTTTCTGAGCAGTTGGCATGAAGATTGGTTTAGAAGAAAATCAGTTTTTGGTTGAATTCTGTCAGCTTCAGCATTGCAGTTTCAGATCTAGCAGTTTTGGTAGAAAATTGATTTGAGTGAACAAATAGAGTCCAGATGAGCAGAAATTTTTACAGATGTTAGAGGACTCATAGGTGCACATGTCTACCAAATTTCATGCATAGTGGACTAGTAGTGTAAGAGATACGAAATTGTCTCTGAGGATGACAGAATCTGAAAACTGACTGTTTGAAATTTGATTGCATTATAACAACAAGATTCAGTTGGCTCTTAAGTTGGTCATGAAATATTCTTTCAAAATGAGCAACATCAATTTGGGCTAAAAGAGTTTCATTGCAAGAAAAGGACTCACACAAGGGTCCAAATAAGTTGCAATCAGATTACAAGCAACATCAAGTTTTTGCAACTAGTTGAGCTAGAAGAATTCAATGCAGACTTTTAGAAACAGCAGCTGAGATGGATGAAAACTAGATAAAACTAGTTGACTTTAGCAATCAGAAGTAGCATCAATGAGTTACAAGCAGTTGAAACCTTTTGAAATCAATTGGAAGCAACTGAACCAGCTGAAGCTAGTTAGATTACAAGCAGCTTGAAAGAGTTTGAAACCACTTGGAATGCAGTGTAGACTTCTCCCTTGACCTCATGGTATTGATATGCATGATTGTACTCAGTGTACTCTTGTATGCACAAATTAAGGGGGAGTTTAGACTATATCTTGTGGGACTATTGGTTTCTTTCAAGTGCATGTGCAGTCCCACATATGGGAAAAGGAGGATGGATGGTTCTAATGGATTCTCTTAGTGCTTCACAATTATTCTAGGGTCTTGGTCTTTATAAACCAGGTGCTCTCGGTTTTGTGTTGAATGCCCCAATCCATTTTTTTCTCGAAAACGCAGGAGAGCTGCGCTTCATTATATTAAGAAGAGAGTAAAGGGCAAGAGCCCAAACAACGCCACAACACACACCCACGCACACACACACCCACACACACACACACGCACGCGCGCGCACGAACCCACACTCCCCTTGATTGTCTAGGATCACATTCGCACCCGAGACAAGACAGCACAAGGCGACCACTACAAAATAAAAGACTCTTCTAGCTACCAGGGAGGAGGGCAGTCAAGAATGAAAGCCCTCGAGCCCTAGCCGTAGACCACAGGTGACATTCCTCACCAGCCCCAATCAAAGCACGACCCAAGTTTGGAGCTGCTCCGTCAAAAACGCACCCATTGCGGTGGTTCCAAATAGTCCAAGCTCCAAGGATAATGAGTGAGTTAATTCCTTGCCTTGTCAACTCAATAGTGGTGCTGCTGCTAGCTTTCTCCCACCAGTCCAAGAAAGATAACTCTGCAGGCTGAGGGGTTAAGCTCTGAAGACCAACCTGTCTGAAGAGATTAAACCAGAATTCCCTCGCGAAGACACAGTGGACAAGAAGATGATCCACAGTTTCCTCTTCTTGGTCACACAAGGGACAAAACTCCGGATGGGGTAGCCCACGACGCGCCAAGCGATCAGCTGTCCAGCACTTATTGTGCGCAACCAGCCACATGAAGAAGTGACATTTGGGTGGTGCCCATGATTTCCAGATCCTTTCCCATGGTCCAAAGAGAGTAGAACCCAAAAAGAAACCCTCATAAGC
>Ga0182004_10004276_pt1 | contig 11502 bp, 12 predicted proteins | sample Sormic07211540_1_FD_120479 | JGI IMG/M metagenome (GOLD analysis project Ga0182004, IMG submission 120479) | Endophyte microbial communities from Sorghum bicolor roots, Mead, Nebraska, USA - 072115-40_1 MetaG | ecosystem: Host-associated > Plants > Roots > Unclassified | place: USA: Nebraska...
ACGCCCAGTCGAATGACCTTTCTAATCCTCCTTCTAAGCTGATAGTCATTTAAGCCCTCTCAACCCTCCTGAAGCCCCGAACCCTAACACCGATGAGATCTTCGTCTCTGGCTACGGTGAGGTCATTTCGCTGCTGCAAAATGACGAAGACTATTACAAACGGCAGCGAGCCCCAGGGGGTGCCAAGGGCCAGGCCCTACTCCCAACAACTCTTATCACTTTGTTTAATCTTTATGTTATATTGTTATTTTTGGATTAAAATAGAAAAAAAATATTGCTAAAATTTGCTACAAATTAGTTATTTAGTACCTATTTTGTCTAGTCTCGTTACTTTGGTCATGACCAAGATTGAACCGCATTAACTGAGACATAACTTGCTTACTCCTAAGTTTTAAAACTAATCAATCAATCTTTATTTTTTGATAACCAAACTTTCGAAATGACCGAAGAACCAATGCGGCAACCAGATCTGTACAAGAAACAGGTGGCAGTACAGCCTTAGTTATCGAGTCGTCCCACAACTGATTCAACATGGAAATTTGCAAAATTTAACCGAACAAAATTTAACATCATTTAACAGTTTTACTGAATAAAATTTAACATCCTTTAGCAGTACATTATTTAGAAGTTTAACTGAAGAAAATTTGCAAGTATATTTGTTTCATGGAAGGTATATGTATCACATCCTCCGACAGATCAACATCTCAGCGCTTTCTTGATGTTGTCCAGTGTGCGGAACACCAGATGCGCTACGTCCTTCATCGCATTTGCCGAGAGCGCAGCATCCGTCGCCGACGAGCTAAACAGCGCCTGGAACACCATGGTGACCAGCGACCCGGCGGAGTCCACCGCCGTCCTGTCCTGCTCCCTCGACGTGATCAACGCCGGCATCACCACGAAGCCGAATGGCAGCACGGCCACGGCGCTGGAGTCATGCCCATCGATCACCGGCCGCAGGACCGCGGCGTCGATAGGCGCGTACGCGACGGTCGACTCGCAGGGGCTGGCACTGCTGTCCTGGAGGATCCACTTGCCGCTCAGCTCCTCCACGGAAGATTTCATGGCCTGACGCACGTCCGAAAAGCAGCGGTGTGAGTGTGACTAACATAGTGACATGGACAATACTAAGGTACACCCTTTACCTTTAAGGAAGTAATATTTTAAATTAATCTGAGCCTTTGGTTTTTCTAATTTTATAATTTACTTTAATAAATTAAAAAATTTAGAAAAGAAAAATTAATCCCTCCGGATTCGCTAATGAGGGAAGAAAAGATCTTAGAGAATCTTCTTCTCCATGAAAACATTGGCGGTGGACCCCCCCTAAATTATGCGCCCCCCCCCCCACCCACCCAAAAAAAAAATACGCGAGACTAGATGGGCCTTGCCATTTAATGTAGACCTATTGAAATAGCAAGAATGTTTATTATTTTAAATGCTAATAAAAATAATTATATATACATTGTTACTGGTCTGCTGTAATAAAAATAATTATATGACACATTTTTTAAAGAGTGACATGACATGTTACATGTACTACATGGATGGATAAAAAAACCTTTCAAACATGTATTTTTACTACTAGATTCAAAATTTGTAAACAGTAATTCATTACATGCACTGACTCAGTCAACACACATGCAAGTAACGTTAACAGCCTCTCATGTAACACGTAACACACACATGTAAGTCACGTACACATATTAAGTTACCGACCACTCACTAACACGTATACACACGCTACACACATATAAGTCACGTACAAAAATACATGGTAATCAAAGTATATAGTAGGGAAAATACCATATTTGTCAAATCACACATGCATCAATTAAATTTAGAAATATCGAAAACTTTCTTTATTTATCTTATTTTATAATTTTTTTTAAAAAATAAATATATATTTTATGTATTACCTCTTAGGAAGTAATAGGTGATTATAATCAAAATAAATAAACAGTTCACAGTCTACCGCAGCAAAGGGCTAGTGACATACTACATGGCACGATTCCGTCGGAGACGAAATGAAACTTACGTATGCCGTGACGCAGTTGCCGTCATCCCCCTTGCGCACAGTCACGTAGCTCTGGACAGATTGTCCATGCATCATCAAGTCCCACTCATGGCGCCGTGACTTGTCCAGCAGGTAGCCGAAGATAGCCGCCGGATTCACCGGCAGCCACTGCGATAGCACCGCGCAGGCGACAAGCCCCTGCGGCTCGCCACCCTCGCCTCTGCTCTTCCGGCACATCACCCGGATCTCACAGGGTCCGTTGTAATTCAACCTCTTCCTCCATGACCGGACCCTGGAGGCACCGATGGCGCGATAGAGGCTGGATGTCATCCGCTGCGCGAGCTTCAGGACGCTCTGCCTGCCTGACACTGTGTCGACCCCTACACTAGCACCCTGTCATTAGTACTATGCTGCACTGCGTGCATAGCGTCAGTGTTAGCTTGACTGATATGGTAAGTAATGTTCGTTGATTTGTTACGAGAGAAAAAACATTGTTGAATGATTCGCAAATTCAGCATATAAGCTCAAGCGAACAAGCAAGCATTACTTACCATTCAAGCCCCATGTCAGGACGTTGGTCGCCACTGAGAAGACCATCCTCTCGCACTGCAGCTGGAGTGCCGCCACCCAGCGCCTTGCACCGAATGCCAGGCCGCTCGTGGTCACCGTCTGTCGGTACATCGCCGGAACCGCGGTCTTGCGGCATTTTACATTCTCAACCCAGGTCACCTACTTCGCACACAACAGATGAGTGAACGAATCCTTAGTACTTCCATGGCGCATGCAGTTCGGCTGAACCGGCATTGATTTGTTCGAACCATTTCATGTTCGTGGAATCGTGTTACCTTGCAACAACGGGCCAAGCTCTGCTCTTCTACAATGCATCCTGAGGGCTTCTTCAAGCACATGCAAAGCGTCGATGACGTTCGTGCACCCGGTTCAAAGTTGTCCAAGGAGACATCGACGATAGCCCATTTCTGGGCACCAAGCTTCTTGCAATGGCGAAGGAAGTGCAGCTCCCTTGTAGGTATCAACGGTGTCAGTGTCTGGATCTCTGCAGACATCTAAAGCCAACAATCGGTCAAGTTATTATTATAGACAGATCATTCCTCGATTAAGAGGATTACATTATGAAGGAGTTGTTGGATTACCAGTTGCATGATGCCATCTAGATGATCGCTCTCGCCTGCACGGATCACTTCCAGCGTCGACGCCTTGGTGACCATGGAAGGAAACATCTCCTTCCACTGGTTCTGCACAAAAGTTTAGAGTTTGGAGATGATGATTCTCTGACTCAGTATAGTTGGCAGTAAGATTGAATGATTGGTGGTATATATACCACGTCCATGAAAGTGTGCACAAGCTGCGTCACGCCACCGTACACAACGGCAGTCTCCCTTGACACCTCAACCGACCACACGCCCCGCCGGTCGCCGGAGTCATCATCGTGGTGCCGGAACAAGCGCGCATACTCGTTGTAGTTCAGATCGTCCCGACCGGTCTCGATGCTACGCACCCAGAGTGGCTCCCCAGAGGAGCACATCATCGTCAGCTCATCTAGCGCGCGGCTGGCAAGCTCCAGGAACATTGTCTTGTCGTCGTGGCCAACATCGACATGGTCGTCCAGTGAGTTCCTGCTTCTGATCTGGATGCCCCCCATAGAGCACGACGACGAGGTCGAGAAGGTGGCTGTGTTGTTCTCTAGCGCCATGTGGAGCCTCTCAACCTGAATGGCATGGTGCTCCACACCCGCCGTGTGTCAGTATTTGCAACCACGCGCAAAGGCTAAAGAGTTGAGTTGGAAAGATGATGGCGGCGCATGCAAACCTCGGCTTTGAGCTTAGTGTTCTCCTGGTGCATGAGCAGCGAGTTCTCATGCCGCTCCTGAGTTACCTGAACAAAAAAGAAAGAAAAAGGGTACTCTAATAGTCTCCATGACGCTGTTGAATCAGAGATGCAGCGATCGGCATGCATGTAATGCGTTAAGCTAATTTACCTTTGTCTGGCATCTCCGGTTCTGGAACCAAAACTTCACTTGGCTTGCAGAGAGGCCGAGTTGTTCACTAAGCTGTTGCCGCTGCTTCTCGTCAGGATGCGGCGATTCTTTGAATGCTCTGGTCATTTGATCAAATTCGAGAGAAAAAACACCACTACCTCGGTTAGCACTGATATGCAGGACCTCAGTTTAGTTTAGTTTGATGATGAGTAGCAATGTCCCATGTGGCATAGCCGAACAGAACAAAATACCCACGCGGAACTATCCTAATAATACCATCGGCCTCAAATGTCTCGCCGTATCCTGGAATTTTGGAGCTCTGTGCCCCAAGGACTTCATGGGGCGACCCAAAAGAACACAACACATTGGAACCGAGAGACAATGGTGACACGAATCCATGGCGGCTCTGGCCTCTGAGTCATTTTCCTCGCTCACGTACCGCAATCTACTTTGAATATTCCTCACAGATTCCTCTCGCCCTCATGGGATTTACCATTGTTGAGCGAGGTCTTACGACAGAGGGTGACGAGGAAAGGTTATTGGGTTCTTGTCTGATTCCACATCACACGGATTCAAACACACAGTGGCGGCAAAGGCTTAGTGAAAAGCTTAAGGATACAATGATTGAGCTTCTATGGGCTCGCCATGTCATCGAGGTCAGTGCAAAGCTTAAGCATACATGAAACAATTAAGAATAATGTGGGAAATCAATCTCCTTTACCAATGAAATGGTATCAAGATGAATCCTCTAAATCAAAGGACTTCATTCTGGTGGAATCTAAAAAGAAGTAAAAGAAAAATAGAAAAGGTGAAAATTTCACCAAATCTTAAAAAGGCAAAACAAGATCAAATCCTAGCTTACACACACTTAGATGCAGAAGCAATATTAAGACCAATACTTCTAAGAATATAAGAAATAAAGAAAATGACATTACAATGACTAGTCCGGAATTGTATAGGCCTTAAAAAGAAAGGAGGTACATTATAAAAAAAGTCTTACCTAATAATATGGTTTTAATTTCAGTGGTCTTTAGTAAACTATGTTAATTGATTGTGCAGACTCCTTATTAAGAAAGTTTGATTATCAACAAAAGTATCTTTGGATGTGGGATCCCACCAGAGTTGATGGTAGTCAGAAAAGTGTTTTATGATGCAAAATCTTTTAAAGGCTATTTTATGTTACAAATGAATTTATTAGATAAACAGAACAAAATTAAGTAGATCATGCTGGTTATTTATCGGAAAATCTTTAAGAAAAATAAATTGACATTTATGTGTGAGCTATCCAAATTCTGTTCAAATAGTATTGAACCTATCTTGACTAGAGGAGACTTTAACATAATTAGATATGCTAAGGAATGGAATAAGAAGAAGATATCCATAGACATTCTAGGATGTTTACCCTTATCCACTTTCATGAGTTAAGGGAGTTGCTGATGACTGATGGTTTATACACACGGTCAAATAATCAGAACTTTCCAAGTTTAGATAATTTGGATAGAATTTTAGTCTCTAAAGAGTGGGAAGATATCTTCCCATATGCTATTGCTAAAATACTTCCTAGAGAGGTATTTGACCATAACCCTCTTATCGTTTCCTCTGGGCCTAGTAATTTTGTAAAGCATTTACAGCTCATATTATAGTTGAGTTGGCTGAATAATCATGATTTTCATGGTTTAGTGAAAAAAGTTGTGGTCAAAACCTTGCAAAGCAAAATCAGTTTTGGATAAGATTCAATAGAAATTAAAACTATTTAAACAATACTTCAAATGCTGGGGTTTTAATTTGCAAGGTGATATAAGGAAGAGAAGGAGAGACACTCAAAAGGAATTAACAAAACTAGAAAATACTAAAGATGTAAAAGGCTTAGTAGATGAACAAAGAAAAGGAAATCATGGTTGCTTAGTGGTAATTTCAACCTACTAGAACAAGAAGAGTTAATAGAAGTCATGATATTTACTTAAATCAGATTGTAATACTAGCTTCTTTTCACAAGATTGCTAGTGCAAGAAAAATAAGAACACAATTTTAAGTCTAGAAAAAGATGGTAATTTAAATGAAGGAGATAGAAAATTTGTTAACACATGCCACTAGATATTACAGTAAACTATTTGGTCCTACTCTTGAGTTCAATATTAACATGAACAACAACATCTAGAATGAGATCAAGTAGTTGTCTGAATTAGATAATTAAGATCTATGCAAACCCTTCTCTGACTTAGGGAGATCAAGGTTACTTCTTTCCAGAGGGAGAAGAATAAGGTGGTTGTCCTAGATAGTATTCCTATTTCTTATACAAGATGATAGCAAAGACTCTAACTATATGACTTTAGCTATATGCTGCAAAGTTGATACACCCAACGCAAAATGCTTCTATGAAATGGAGGAATATTATGTCTAATGTTATGTCTTTACATGAAATACACCATGAAACTAAAAGGAAGAAACAAACTGACATAATTCTAAAACTAGACTTTGAATAGGCTTATGATAAATCAACTAGAATTTTTTATTTAAATTAAATGTTTAGAGGCAATAGTTTTTTTTCAAGAAATGGTGTGGGTGGATTAAACAAGTGCTCTCTTATGGGACAGTGAGCGAAACATCACACCATACATAAAAAACCATAAGGGAGTAATGTAAGTGGATCCATTATCACTCATTCTCTTCAATTTTGTTACTAACTGTTTGGCAAAATTGGTCCTTAAAGCCCGAGCTGATGGCCCGATTACTAGACTCATTGTACATGTACATAACGATGGCTAGCCTAAAAATCAATTTTAATAAGAGGGAAATCCTTAAAGCCCGTTTTATGCCGACATCTTTTCCAATTTCATATCGCCGATTGGCTTCCTTTAGAAGAAAAGAATGTGAAAAGATTAGATGTGTTGAAAGGTGGCACCATATTTATAGCTAGCAAGTCCACTATAACATGTCCATTTACCTATCACCTAAAACAATTATCAAGAGGGTTTATAAGGTCATAAGGACTTTCTTATAATAGGAAGAGGTATAAAGAGAAAATATCATCTAGTAAAATGGGCCAGAATTTGTAAAAGCACGAGAAAAGGGAGTTTGGGCATTAAAGATGGTACAAAGATGAATTTGTCTTTTATGCAAATGGTGGTTGAAACTAAAAAAGGAAGATGACTCATGGCAGTCAAGACAATATCTGACTTAATAAATACCATAAAAAGAGAGAACTATTAACTCTGTGAAACACAAACTTAAGGATTCCTTCTTTCGGTAGATCTTTTAAAGTAAGAGGGGGTTTATATGCAAGGTAGATCAATCAAAATTTAAAATAGAAATAAAACACAATTCTGGCAAGATGCTTGTGATAAAGCTCTTCGTGATTTGTTTCCTAGCTTATATAAAATTTATGATGTGAAGGTTATTTGTGTTAGTCAAGTAAAAGATGAGACGCTTCTCAAATTACTTTTAGCAGATGGCTTGTTGACGAGTTGAGAAACAACTATAATCAAATTTGCATCAACATCATGATTTTTTAGCTTCTATGTGAGCAATATGTTTTTCACTTGGACGCTTAAAGCAATAAAAACATTAGTGAAGTCCCTTTACAATGCCTTAATAGTTAATGGTGTTGGACCAATTTATAAGAATATTTGGAAAGGGAAAATCACAAATAAAGTCAAGGTCTTCTTATGGTTAGTTGAAAATAATGTTTTTTTGACTAAGGAGTAAAGACAACATGAGTAAAACTTGTCTCTGGGGTTGGGGAGAGGGTCCTAACTGTTATTTCTATGACCAAATGGAAAGTATATACCACATTTGTTGTTGAATCGTAACATGACCAAGATTATGTGGACAATCATAGCTCAGTTCTTTGGAGCAAACAAGGTTCCTAGAGAGCTACACCAAGCTCGGAAATGGTTTAATCTCTGGCTTCCAAGAGGACATAAATTCCATGATTTTGGGAATTGCATTGCTTTGATGACCATTTGGAATTCAAGAAACAAAGCTTGGTTTGAGGGCAAAATTGTGAAAACTCATGTTGAATTTGTACGTTATGCATGCGTTCTTTTGTGTTATTGCCTTATTGGGTAGGTCTCTATTGTGAAGTGGACAAAGAAGGGTCGCCGGAAGGTGAGATCATTGTTCTATAGATTGTGTCAAAGCGGCTCGCTAAACCAAGGTATTCAAGGGTGGTGATGAAGCAGTACTTGCCAGATGTTGAACATCAGGGTGATGAAGATTAGGGGACCTAGCAGTTTTACAAGAAGTCGGTGATGTATTTGTGTTTTGTTGTGTCATTTCAACATGATCTATGGTGATCACGATTATTCATGACTCATAAATGTCTTGCGCAAGTGCAGTGGAGTTTGTTGCACTCCTTCTTACCTTCCTCTTTAGAGCTTGCTCGGTGGCTGTAGCGAAGTTTGTCGCACTTGTTCTCACCTTCCTCTTTAGAGCCTGTTCGGCGGCTATAGCCACAACTATTTTTTCTACAACAATTAATGAGTAGAGAAAAGGGGATGTGGCCGTTGCGTTCCCCACCGCAGCCTCTCCCTACCACTACAAGAAATCTGTTAATCCATGACAAAAAAATTCTGTCACAGATCATCAAAAAACCGTCACTATACAACATCTGGGATGTGGCCGTTGCGTTCCCCACCGCAGCCTCTCCCTACTAGCTCCCGTATTTTTTCGTACTCTCCATCATCGTCCTTAACCACATCTTCGTCCAATCCGAGCTTCTGTCCCGGATTCGGCGCGAGCACCCCTGTCTCTACTACCTCCTTGGCTACAGCAACTCATTGCAGCCTTCGCCGCTACCATCGCCATGCTAATCTTAATTTCCTAATTCTCTTTTTTATTTGGCCGCCTCTGTATTTTTGACTAGTCTCAATCACGGCGGTGGCCCCGCCGCTCCTATATTACCGTATCAACCACCACCACGCCCAGTCGAATGACCTTTCCCAACCCCCCTACTAAGTCGTAGTCATCCCCAAACCCTAACGCTGATGAGGTCTTCGTCTCCGGCTATGGCGTGACTCGGTGAGTTCTCTTTCTTTTTCGTCAGAGGCTAAAGTGCAAGCATTCGCATGCTCGTGCGAACGGAAGCTTTCACGTTCTTCTAAGTTACGCGGGTAGGGATCGGAGAGTGAGCACTCACGCTTCCAGGATTCTGATCTGCTCAGGAGTGTGCTTGTGGCAGCTCTTCCTCCTCTTGTTGCCCCCCGCATCTTCATGGCTTGCTTCCTCCCCGGACTGGCTTCCCTGCCCCATGTTCTCGCTACTGATCTCCATGGCCTCGCCAGATCGAAGGCCGCCGCCTCTTATCCCGCCATGGCCCTCGCTACCATTTTCCACCTCATCACCCAGAGCCGCCACTGGTTCCTTCCGGCCGAACGGACCTGCCTGCACAGCAGAAACAAAACGGCTGGCATGTTAAGAAGCTACAAGGTCGCATTCGTACTGCTGTGCTATTTCCTATGTGCATGATGAAGAAGATAGAGTCGATCGCCGGCGACGTACAAGAGAGAGCGAGAGCGTCAGATCAGCTGGGAAGATATTCGGCGGGGTGCGCGGTGGTGGACGGCCGCTGGATCCCATATGCCCAGCCTTGGAGCGGCAGAGTTAGCTGGAGACGGTCGTCGCTATGTTGGGAATGCCAGAAAGCAAAGGGCTGGCTATATAGTGCAGGGATGAGCTCGGGGGCCGACCCTCGTTTATGTAGGCTTCAGGGCAAGTTTGACCGGCTTGCTCGATCGGTTGGCAGGAGGGGGAAGGAAATAAAGAAAAATGATGTGAGATATCAGCAAGATGCTTTTAGCAGATAGAGATAGAGTGTGTCTCTGTGCATGCCAGGAGAGACCAGTGGTGGACAGTCTGTTAGAGATCGAATGTTAGCTACTATATATGTGTGCAGATGACGACGGTGCAGCTTGAATGATGATTTGTAGTGGCTGCCTTGTGGCTGGACTGGAGCAAATAAACCACTGCTTGATAGGCGTGCTGCGCGCCATCATAGATGGTTCTGATCTTGTGGACGTATTCTCTCCTAACAGCGGGCTTTAGTTCCAAAAAAGTTTGCAAAATTTTTCAGATTCTCCGTCACATCGAATCTTTAGACGCATGTATGAAGTATTAAATATAGACAAAAATAAAAATTAATTGCACAGTTTGGTCGGAATTGACGAGACGAATCTTTTAAGTCTAGTTAGTCTATAATTAGACAATATTTGTCAAATACAAACGGAACTGCTACAGTGTCGATTTAAAAAAATTTAGAACTAAACAAGGCCCCCACACCTGCTCTCGGCTGTTGTAATAAATAAGCTCATACTGTGCATTACTTGCTGCCAATATGGACGTGGCCTTTTTTATATTTTAATCATTTTTTAATAAATATTCTAATATTAATCCTCTCAAAAAATATACTGCATCACATAACTCATTTGGTCACGTCAATCCCGCTGGTGCGACCGTCACATACGTTGGCGTAACAAGATACGATACATTCGACGACATTTTCGATGTGAAAAAGCTTGTCGCGCCACATGCGTTGGCGTGACAGTAATGTCTTGTCGCGCCACTGAAAATGGCGTGACAAGACCAAACTTTTGAAAAATCATAACTCTTCGATATGACATCGGATGAAGATAATTTTTATACAAAAATTGGAGATCTCGATGAGATCTACAACTTTCTAGTTTTAAGTTTTTTTTTCATCTAACAACATTAAGATGCTCAAAAAAATTATATAAAATTTTAGCATCATAATAATTATGTACTTTCCATTAAAAAATATTTTTTTATATTATTAAATAAAGACAAACTTTATACCAAAATTGTAGCACTCAAATAGATCTACATGTTTGTAGTTTTACGTTTGTACATTTGAAGTTGTTACAATGTTCGAAAAAATACATAAATTATCAACAACTTAATATGTTGTTGATACTTTATACTATTCTCTCGACATTGTAACAAGTTCAAATGTAAAAACTCAAAACTTGTAACATGTAGATCTGTTTGAGTGCTATAATTTTGATAAAAAAAGTGTCTTTATTTGACAACATACAAAAAAAGATATTAATATTCTAATGCGACAAGCAGAAGTACGTGATTATTATGGTGGTGAACTTTTATATAATTTTTTTGAGCTCATCAAATGAAAAAACTTAAAACTAGAAAGTTATATGATTTTTCCAAAGTTTAGTATTGTCACGCCATTCCTGGTGGCGCGAGAAGACAGTGCTGTCACGCTAACGCATGTGGTGTGACAAGCTTTCCACATCGGAAATGCTTTCGAATGTGTCGTATCTTACCACGCCAACACATGTGGCTCGACTGTGTTATTTGGTTGCGTCAGCGGGATTGGCGCGACCAAAAGGACTATGTGATGCAATATTTTTTTGAGAGAATTAATATTTAAATATTTATTAAAAACGATATATATATATATATATATATATATATATATATATATATATATATATATATATATATATATATATATAAAAAAAGA
>Ga0182004_10004277_pt1 | contig 11500 bp, 14 predicted proteins | sample Sormic07211540_1_FD_120479 | JGI IMG/M metagenome (GOLD analysis project Ga0182004, IMG submission 120479) | Endophyte microbial communities from Sorghum bicolor roots, Mead, Nebraska, USA - 072115-40_1 MetaG | ecosystem: Host-associated > Plants > Roots > Unclassified | place: USA: Nebraska...
ACTAGATCAAAGCCCCTCTTAATAGTACGGTCAAAGGAAAACAAAGTCCTAAACTACTCTAAGTGCCCTTCTTCACCATATGACACTTAGACCTAGTCTAGTCTTGACGATGTCCATCCATCCTTTGAAAATCGAAATGATTTCCACTATTAAGTAGGCATGTACGTCCCTATCCATCGAGAACCTATTACCATGACCTTACCTATGACTTTGCCTCTGCAAAACACACATTAGTCATAGTAATCAACATTGTCATTAATCACCGAAATCACTAGGGGCCTAGATGCTCTTTCAGGGTTTTTATACAAATGACTCTCGAAATGATAATTTAGGGATTGAATTTTAAAAGACAGATGCTCGTAGAGGCCAACAATATGGACGGCTAGGCATGGCCGCATAGGTAACAATGGCAAAGGAGACAAGCACGCAGCTCAGCCGTAGTGAATCAAACCAATCCCGGCCACCATCTTCATCACCGATTGACATAAAAACTGAATCCCAGCCACCGTCGTCATCACCGATCGACGACCTCCGACCTCCTCCGCTCCTCGTCCACTGAGATTGGGCTCCGATCACCTCCACACAGTGAGGCTCCTTTTCCTTGTGCCTACAAATGTGGGCTTAGATGACGTGCTTGTTCATGAGCTATTACACTAAATTGTTCTAATTTTAATCAGTTTTTGGCGGTGAAATTTTAGCTTGTTAATAAGCTGGTATACTAAGGCCTTGTTCGGCTCCACAGGAACCATTTCTGCCCTTAAACAGTTCCGAACCAGGATCAAGTGGATGCACTTCCTTCACTCATTCCTCCACTTGGGCTAGGAACCAATCCGAATGGTAGAAGGTCTGGTTTCATTCCGGGTCATGGAGACTAGAAAAAGAGAAGCCAGTTTTTGTTTTAGGCCAGCTTTTGTTCGAGGCCAGACCAAAATGAATGCACATTTTAGTTCCCTAGTTCTCATTTGGATTGAAAATGGGCTGCAGTAATTCACCTGGAATAGGCCCGGAAACAGGTCGATCCGATAGAAACGAACAAGGCCTAAAATGTTCCAATTTTAGTCAGTTTTCAGCGGTGACATTTTAGTATACTATAAATTCATCCACTATGATTCTTCTTTTTTGACGATGAAAACTGATGAATCCATTTTGGAACAATTCTCAGACAAATTTGGTCAAAGATTGAAACATTTTCGAATACATTGTTAAGATTGGGCCGAGTCATGGCCTAATTTGACCCACAACGAGCTCGCCACGTTGACTGTCAATGGCGGATATTGACACATTTCTATAGTGTAAAAAATTCCATCAAACACCCAGACTAGTACTCCACTCATTGACGAATCTATATGCTGCATTCACGCATACCTGATCATCACAACAGCACTGTTTCCAGCAACACAAGCACATGTTCAACGACAATATCAATTAAGCAAACGTATCCAGGGCTAATAGTGAAGAAAATGATACACCACACTGTACATGTCTAGACTGATCACAAACCATTTCAAAACACTCACATCTGCAATGGACAAATGTCACCATTTTTATTTTTCACCGAACAATATATACTGTGATGTACTTGTACCCAGGAAATCTAATATGCAGATTCCAATATTATACGCAGAGATATCTTCTATAATAGAAAATACAATAATTTGTAATGCTTATTTTAACTCTTTCACACCACCTTCTCTACCATGAAACATTCATTATTCGTGCCAGGAAATAACTATTTCCCCAGCCACTCGAAGCAGCAACAGAGGCCCCAGCAAAACTTTGAAGGATAGTCCCTTATGAAAACATCCCTGCTGTAGCCGACAACATAGAAGCTAAATGATTTCTTCCGATGGGCCATTGTGACACGGGTTACAGGCACAACTGAAATGATGTGTCTCTCGGAAATAACCCTTGCAGATGGTGGAACTGGCAGCCGGCTAGCAATGACTTCTGAGGAAAACTGGTTGAGTGGGTATGAATCAGCAAAAAATGCAGGAGTACACTGATATGCCTGTATGTTGCATAGCTGCACCCCTTTGGCTCTGTGAAAAACTTCTTCAGGGACCGAAGCAGCCCCTCTAGCTGCGCTAACTTTTCTAGCTGACAGCGTCTTCCTGGAAACAGAATAGTTCAAGTTGGATCAATATATCAGGCGATTACTGTAACAGCAATGTGAAGTAGTTTCTTGAAACCAAATAAAATAAATATACAAAAGGATAATCCATGCTAAGTGATAACGACCTGAGTGACAACTGACAACTGGGAATTCTCTAACTGAACCTCCCAGATTGTGCACATGCATCTTTCTGCAGTTAATATCTGTTGGTATTTGACTTGACATGTTATAGAGCATGGGAAGACTAACGATTTTGTTGCCTCAAGTCTTCAACACCAATGAGTCTCTAACTCTCAATAAATTATATTTTATGATGTAACACTAAACATATATTTACAAAGAAAGCATCAGCTGACAATATCTGCTACTTCCTAACTGCTCACTTACCCCAGAAGTTTACATGATTATTAAACAATAAGAATGATTTTTTAAATTATCAAACTAAACATCAATTTTCACATCAGATGTTTTGGCTTTTTTCTGTTCAACAATTTCCTCAACTTAGAAACAGAAACCGATATAAAGACTTAGAAAAATGGGCTCAAGATTACCATTGAACATGAGCCATGCTTTGTGCAAGGAGGGAACCATATCCAGTACATGTGTTGCATGTCACCAAGCCACGTGATCCACATGCTATACAAGGTAACATTCCTTTACCATTGCACATTCCGCATCTGTGACAAAAAAGTATATAGAAGCATAATGAACATATGTGACAAGTAATATGGGTCTATGTACTATGCTGAGATAAAATAAGCATAATAACAAAATTTAGTTCATCGTACAAACATCTAATACAATATCAGGTTATTTTTTGTATTTATACTCGATATAGATGACCAAATACAGATAAATTAGCACCCTTGTATAAATTACAGATAAACTCAATCTTCTATAAGCTTAAATAAAACAAAAGGACAAACACTGTATTTACGATACATGCGGACACTAAATGGGCTTCATCAAGGAATCTATATTAAAGGATTGAGGTGAACTACAAACTTGTCATGGGTCCAAACAGGCCTGGTAGTGGTGGGCCCAGTGGGGAACCAAAGAAGCCAACTTTGAACAAGATACAAAAGAATAAACTTAAATTATAAAAGATAGGGCTTGTTTAGAAAAAAAGGGGGGAGTCCAAATCTATAAGGATTCTACCACTAGTTTTGCTTAGGGAACAAGTCATAGCGAGTATAAATATATGGGACATGTAATCATATGGATCAAGCAAGAAATAGAGGATTATTATTACTCAAGCTCGCTGGCATCCTAGCTCCCCTGCGCCTGCCCTCTGACCTGCTCCGCTTCATGAGCCCTAGGTCACTCGCCTCCCCTTGTGTACGGGACCACAGGCCGCCCATCACATTCCTATCCTCCATCCTCCTACCTCCTTACCCAACAATCTACACATCCTACCACCTACCAATATAGACCTATCACATCTAGTATCCTTAGACCAGGTATCCATGGACGGTGACAACACCACCACTTTGAATGCCGCCAACATTAAGGCACTACATGAGAAAACTCATCATCGACTCCAACAACCACTTCAATGAGCTTTAAAGCCACTGGGACAATGTCTGACACGCGTCTCATCTCCATCGTGCAAGGCGGCACTAAGTCCACCAAAGACACTGCCGCTTTGACGGCCAAGGAGTGTGAACGTGCCACCAAGGTCCAAGGATCTTGAGGCCTAGGCAAAGAGCGTTACGGAAGACTTTGACCCTAGACTCCCAAATATAATCCAAGAGGTGATAAACAATCTATTCGCCATGTCATCACCAACGAATGAGTCATCTGGGTCGGCCTTCCTGGTGCTACAGCCACGCTGCCACAAGCTAACCTTCCCCACCTACGACAGCAAGGGTAACTCGCTGCAGTGGCTTAACCGCTGTGAGCAGTTCTTTAGGGGACAATGGATCTCCAAAAACAAAAAGATGTGGTACATGAGCCTAGCTCACGACAAGGTGCTCTATGACTGGGGCAACTTCGCTTGTGGTGTTAACGAGCACTTCGGTCCCCCAACGCAGCGCAACCCCCTCGTCAAGCTAGCAATGTTGTGCAAGACATGCCCCTTGATGTCTACAATGAGTGCTTCCTCGCATACGTGGCACGTGCAGGACCACTCAGCAAGCTTGTAGTCAACATCTACATAGCAGGACTGATGGAACTGCTGAAGAGGGACGTTGAGCTACAGAACCCTAAGGACAAAGACATCCATGTCCCTTGCTAGAGCATATGAGCGACATGGTTGGTTCTGGCTGACTAGACAAGTCGGTGATCATCAGGGCACCAGAATGGCCACAACCCACAATCTACGTCCAAGCCGACGCTATCTACCTCACCAACATTTCCAGCTCCGACGACAATTACAACAACCCCGATGACTTCACCACCCCGTAGATTCAAGCAACGCATAGTGGAGGAGATGGCAAAATGACATCAAGTCCGTTTGTGCTTCAACTGCAACAAGCAGTTCACCATAGGGTGTAGGTGTAAACACCTATTCGACATTGCCATGAATGACTATGACCTCAATGACATCAAGCCCAACCCGACATTGACAATCAGGAGCCAAGTGTACGCAATTAGCGCACCATGTACCTAGTAGGCGCCATCCTTCGCAGTGGAGCCCACATCTTCATCGTCATCAGCGCCACACATAACATCATTGACGCCCGCATCTAGGTTTGCAGGACTCGCCAAATGATGCATCAATACATCGATCATCATCGACAATGGTAGCCATGTCTCATACCATGGAGCCTCCTTCAATGTGTCGATCCACATCGACAACAAGACAACAATATACCGCTCCACATCGACAACGGGACACTCAACAAATCCACACCTTCTTGGTGGCTCTTAATGTCGATACATACGTCATCCTTGGTACACCTGGGTTGGCTTCCTCAATCTCATCCTGTGAAAATTTGCCGAAAATTTGCCACACTTCAGATGAGCTTCAAGAAAGATGACTGCACCGTAGCATTCACATGAGTCCACGGTACGCCAACGCCACAAACTGTCCTAAGACATGCAACTAAACCTGATTCGCCAACGTGGGCAAACATCCATGCAACAACACCTTTAGCATAGTCTCATCCTGCCTAACTGTATTCACATACATTAGAATGGCAATCTAGGAAGTATCGAAGCTTTGCTTCATCGTTGACACCAACCACAACAGCACAACCGCCCGAACATGGTCCATTGATAGCGGAGTTATCTTCTTAGATGGTAGCTTCTACCTTTCGGCATGCTCACCATTACTACCAAAACTCTTAGAGTTCTTTCTTGTCGTAGATATGCATGATCGACTTCGCCTTCTAGCAGCTGACCTCCATGCCCTAACGACAACGACAATGCTACCTCGTACGTTGCCAGCAAACATCATGGTAACGCAAGAATGGACACAATTCCTCACCATTGACCACATCTTCCTTGGTCCAGATACCATGAGATGTTGCTTGTCCATCTCGTAACCAACCTACAACTACGATGACATCTTCTTTGGCAAGCTCATCAACATCACTGCTACCTCTCTTGCAGAGAACTACCTTGTGCTTAGGATGCCAGGCTACATCTTTCATAAGTTAGGCTAGGAAGTGTAAGCCATCAACTAACCCCCACTAGCTACAACAATGCTACTTGTCAAGATGGGCGTTGCTCGTGAGATCATCAATGCCTTAGGGACATCAATTGTTCGCCACGATATGACATATGACGACTCCAACCTCCCATGGCTACATTGGGTCACTTTGCTACCACCTCCTCGACAGCACAACCCACAACAATCCCTCGCCCATGGTGGTAGGGCGATTACAAGTGCGCTTGGAGAAGCGATAAATGGCGGCTCCCCTTCCTCTCGATGACACCTCTAGATGGATTATGGACGCAATAGAAGTCAAGGGGGAGTGATGTCATGGGTCCAAATGGGCCCGTCAGTGGTAGGCCGAGCTCTTGAGGAGGACGGCGACCACTCCTAGATGGTCAGCCCCTCCTCCCAAAGAGGAATCCATGTCCAATTAGAGCTTGAATAAGATAAGAAACAATAAACTCAAATTAGGAAAGATAGAGCTTGTTTAGGATGAGTCCAAACCTATAAGAACTCTACGTCTAGTTTTCTTAGTGAACAAGTCATGGGAGTATAAGACATATGCACATATGGATAAAGCAAGAAATAGAGGATTGTTCCTCAAGCTCTATGCATCCTAGCTACCCTACGCCTACCCTCTCCTAGCGTCACTGCCACCCCCTGCATCTGCCCTAGGCCACCAGCCTCCCCTTGAATACAGGCGACCACAGGCCGCCGTTGCCTTCCATTCCCTCGTCCTTCTACCTCTGTGCCTACAATCTACACAACACCTCCTATCAATATAGACCCATTACAAAACCATATCTGTACCAAAGGAAGTAGAACAACTAACATTGTATCAGATCCATCTTGGTGAGCAAGTAAACCTCGACCATGACATGCACCACACCGGGTCATCTGATTTGCCTTATAAACCCCGTGCTCCTGACCAGCATTGCATGTAGGGCATGGTTTCTCTCCACGACCCTCACAATCTGTCAAAAAAATTAAACAACAACTAATAGCTTTTTTTTAAATGGAAAGAGAAATATGAAAAGAGTGACAACAGTTACCATGTTAGAATTAAAATAAGTGTAAATACATAGCAACAAAATTATGAAGAAGGTACTTGCTAAGGTGCCATGTGAAAAAAAGGGACACTTAGATAGGTGTTCTAACTTAAAACAATTTTAAGATTAGTATCATGCGTGTGTTCTTACAACCTCTTGGTGGCAAAAGATAGCACAATAGCAGCAATAGTAAGTAGGTTTACGGCCGAATGCACCCATGTTAGTTATTATGACTTTGTATGCGAGGATATGAACTGAAAGGTATTTCCATCATAGAAGCATTCAAAATGCAAGATCAAAAGGCTATAAACCTACATAAGCAAATTAAGTTACTACATGAATGTATTTAATTTATTAAAGGAAAAATTAGATTTCTGCCACTGTGTTAATTATGGTGTCGATATTTTCCATTGCTCTTTTGTAACATTGAGACTCATGCCATTCGTTTCTGCCACTGCTGTATCAACTTTAGTGCAAAACTTGTTAGTCTTGGCACTACAAGTGGTATGATAGTGGTGTAAACATAACAGGTTTTTACACAGTGGTGTCATGAATCCAAATATTACAAAAACACAGGTTTTTACACAGTGGTGTCATGAATCCAAATATTACAAAAACAATGTCAAATATCATTACCGTAATTAACATAGTGGCACAAATCTAATTCTCTCGTTAAAGAAAAGTCAGAAGGCACTGAAAGCAAAATACACATAGTACCTGAGCATTTTTCAATAATATCTGAATGTGGAATCTTAACAATCACTTCTTCCTCTGGTACAAAAAGTGCAGGAAACTTAGACCTCAAATCTAGTTCCCATAATCCAAGCAAAGGACCTTTTTCTCTTCCATCTATATTCCCACTTTCATAGGGTTCCTTTTTTGTAATAATGTGCCTTTCCTCGATGAAGGTTTCCAAGGTGCCAACATAGACATTGCAGTCCTCAATGGAGGTAATTTTCCATGTGCGGGCAGGGTGACTTCCCCAACAGCATCGATGTCCAATATGGTCAATGAGCAGCTGTCGGATCTCCACCTCATCCAGTACATCCCTATCAGTAGATCCAACCGTTCCATTGTCAGCATAGAACAACAGTAGTGACAACAAAAAGACAGGATCACAGGACACAAGGGAAGGGAAAAGATGCGCGGTAAGCAACAGTGGACTTGTTTTCTAATGGGGGAAACGATGATAGTTATTAAATCTATTTAAGCTCAGTGCAAAACTGGTAACTCCTGTTCCTGACACCATTTAACAGTTTTAGCCTTCAGGTACTCCATCCAGCCAACTGATAACATGAGTTCCCTGGAGCCTTCAGTCTTCTTTTATCAACGCATCATCCTTCAACTGCATGGCCGATTATTCCTACTCCAGTCACTACTTGTTGTACACTTGAATTTGCTCGAACTCTGGTTGTAGAATTCAATTAATGTCAGTTAATTTAGGTCAGTTATTTTCAAATTCCTTTCAAATATAACAAATTGACCTTTTAGCTTTTGTCATAAGTCCTGGTGCAAGTTGTACATAAATGTGTTAGCTGGTTGTTGAGATGTGCAACTAGAACATCTGAACTACTAGTATTTCCAATATTTCATGTTTTGTAATCATTACGGAATTTACAGGTGTACTGAGGTGCAGTCGGAGACCGTTCCTGAGTCCTCTGAGCAGTTCTGAATGGAAAAAAATGATTTTCATAGAAATTTCAGATTGTCAAGGAATCTTCCATCTTTACACAAGCTTGTAGGTCCGCATGGAAAACATATTTATGGTCTATTGTAAGAATCAAATATTTTTACATCTATTATTAACAGCACTGTTCTGGTGCTCTCCATTTTTACTTCTAGAGGATGTATCTATTTAAGTCTTTACTGCAGCCAATACTAGCGCACACATTGTTGTCTCATTTATCATCATTCTTACAAAATGGCCTGTTTGCAGAGCTCATGGAGAATCTAGTTACATCAAATTGGTTTGAACTTTGAAGGATAACAGGATTACTGATATGTTGAGTGATAGCGCCATTTAAGGAAAATGAGAAATTGAAGTTAAGCATCCTCAATTATAGCTTGGCACTTCTGAGCCGCGCACAGGTTGCAATCAAAAGGCAGAAAGAACATACGACGAACATGCATTTCTTTCGACTAAAAAAAGCTCACCTCCCGACGCTCTCAGAAGGTTGGTAACTGCCACCGTAGGGATATGGCCCTTGAGGAACAATCGCCAACGCTTCCGCTGCAGCCCAGCACCAACAGTTTCAACAACTCCTTCAGTTGGGTGAAAAATCGGAAGGAAAAAAAGGACGACTATGTGGCGGCCGGTGGGGAGAAACAGAGCAGCGCCGGGGTCGAATTACCATTTGGATGCGGAGACGATGGGGCGTGAGATGGGGACGGGGAGAGCAAGGCGCTGTGGATGGACGGCGGGTAAGCATAGGCGTGGTCGCCGTAGGGAGGCGGGTAGAAGCCGGCGGCGGAGGAGAAGGAGGCGGCGGACCTGACCTCGTCGGCGCTCACCTCGGGCCCTTCCCAGCCCCCGCCACCGCCGCGCAGCACCGAAGAGCTGCTCCGGCCCAGGAACTGGTACTGCTGCTGGTGCTGGTCCGCCGCGGCTGCAGAAACGAGGCCCCCCACAGATGAGTCAGAGGATGAGACGGGCCTGACGAGACGGGATCGGGAGCAGACGGTTCCGCTCCGTTGGCGTTCACGACAGCGGCAGCGAACCTACCTGGCGGGGCGGAGGAGAGGAGGGGGCGGCGCTGCTCCTCGCCGTCGCGCTCCTCCTCCGCACCCATGGATCGAGGGACTGTGGTTGGTAGCGGGAGGACAGCACGGGGGCGACGATTACCGAGTCCAGAGGCTCAGCTGCAGCACAAGCGTAGGTGTACCGCGCGCCATACGCCGAGTGGAGTGGGTGTTAAATGCGAAGCAATAGCTTGCGATGGAGTCGATGCGAAGGAAGCGAAGTCCCGAATTGACGAGCCCGAGGCCTTGTTTAGTTGTAAAATATTTTGCAAAATCGACACTGTAACTTTTTCGTTTGTATTTGATAAATATTGTTCAATCATGGACTAACTAGGCTCAAAAAATTTGTCTCGTCAATTTCGACCAAACTGTGCAATTAGTTTTTATTTTTGTCTATATTTAATACTTCATGCATGTGTCTAAAGATTCGATGTGACGAGAAATCTAAAAAATTTTACAAATTTTTTTTGAACTAAACAAGGCCCCACTTTTGTCCTGGGCTGAGCACGCCATCTTCGGCAGATGGTTTGTGCAGTTTGACGTTGATCGGTTGCGAGAGGAAAATATTATTATTTATTAATTAGAAAATACAATTGATTTTAGTTGATAAATTATTTGTTTAAATATAAAGTTCTACAATATTATGAATTTGATTGGTTTCGTGCGCAAGTTGATAGATAGCTAGATACGTAGGAGTTAGTGCGTAGTTTGTTTGAATATGAAGTTTTACGGTGTTATACACAAGTGAGTGCATAGCTAAATACATAGGAGTTGGTTAAATAATGGGGTGCAGATTAGGTTTACTTTAGGAACAGAGATAGTCTACATATAGTTTTATGAGATAACCAAACAGAGACGAACTATATTGTATGGGCCTCAATAAGGGATTTTGTGGGCAACCAAACAGACCCTATGTGTTTGGAGATCTAGATTTTTTTCATGAAAGATTATCTATCCTGAGTGTATAATGTCCTGAATATCCTTATAACTGATGATGGTATCCCTTAAGTTGATGATATCTTGATTAGTTGGTGAATAGATATATACTGGAATTGGATTCTGGAGTAATTTTTTTAATTACCTTTATGCTATTAGTTATGTAATTTTCTAATTAAAATGATATTATTCTTCATATTTGGAGCAAATACACATGTACATTGGTTATGTAACCACGGTCTCAGCTTGGTGTACAAGACAAAATACAAAGCTAATTAAAGACATCATAAAAAAAGCTAATTAAAGACAAACTTATGCTACCAAGACGGCTACAAATAGATCATACAAAGCACCCATATCTGAGTCATCTGTTGAGCCACTTCCAACGTTTGTCGTATCTTCACTGGTCAGAGCACCATCTTTGTTGTATAGTTCCCAAAACATGCATCATGTATGGCACTATCTCTAATGAAGTTATGGAGAGGCATTACAACAACTATAATTTTTTATTGTTTGTCTATTGGATGACTAGAAAAGTCTAAGGAAATACGTCATTTCTTCTTCAGAACACTCCGAAAAAGAACGCTCGATCACATCCTAGAGGGATGAATATGCATGGTTGAACGCCTCCTTTGCTCCCATAGGGTGACGCTCATCATGACATCACTAATATAATACCTTTGAGCTTTGTAAGTGCAAGAAATCCCTTTCTGTTAGAATATGTAGAATCAAATAGATAATAGTTTTCTAAAAAAATGAAGTGTTATTGTGTTGTTTGATAGGATGCTAGTATGTTATAGAAAATCCATACATGGTATGGTACCTTCAGGTGGATGTGAAAATTGTTCCTTATATAGTTATATGTCACCATGGTATCCAATAGTTGTCGGGTACTGTATACCGGGGTACCCAAAGCAAGGGGCTAACAAACCTTATTACTGTAACACCCCGGAAACCACAAATACACCGGAATGCTACTAAACTACACAAACAACAGCTGCACACAATTAACAAATAATTTGGCAGCATCTCCTTTGTATTTATAGCAAGCGGAAGAATAAA
>Ga0182004_10004278_pt1 | contig 11498 bp, 12 predicted proteins | sample Sormic07211540_1_FD_120479 | JGI IMG/M metagenome (GOLD analysis project Ga0182004, IMG submission 120479) | Endophyte microbial communities from Sorghum bicolor roots, Mead, Nebraska, USA - 072115-40_1 MetaG | ecosystem: Host-associated > Plants > Roots > Unclassified | place: USA: Nebraska...
AAACCAAAACCCTAAGCAATACCTTTGCCTTGATCTCCATAGGGTTTTGTTTTTCTCTTTCTTCTTTTCCAAGTTGAGCACTTGATCATCTTGTGGTCATCACCATGATCATCTCTTGCTCCAACACATGGCATGTACCAACCTCATTAAGTCTACACACACTTAGCATAGAGGTTAGTACTAGGGTTTCATCAATTATCCAAAACAAACTAGGGCTTTCACACACTAGATCCCACTAATGTCACCACTCTAGTGCACACCAAAGTCAAGGTACCTGGCTAATTTTTCTCCCAAGTCAACACACTGATTGAGAGCTCCGATGGGCACTCTAGTGCCACACTAGACAACTCGAGTGAGTGCTAAAGAGCCCAACCAACAACCCTTCTCTCTCACTTTAATTTACAAGCTCCCAAATATTTTTGCCAAACAACTAAGCACTTGAGTTAGCAATTTTTAAAGTGCTTTCAAAAACATTTTTGCTTGATACTCACATTCACTATGTTTAATTTAAAATCATGTAAATCAACACCTAGTGGCACTAGATGACTATGTCTGCTCTTAGAGTTTCCCTCTTAGTGATATGTGCATCTATCCTAAACACGATCACACACATTATTGCATCTCAACTAGTGAAAACAAAACCCTATCATATACTTCTGGTCCTTTGCCTTTAGGCTTGGTTCCACCTCTTCGTCTTCTCCAAGTGTGAGCTTGCTCCAATTAGATTGTTCACCCTTCATCATCTCCAAGGCTGCTCATCATCTAGTTGTCTTAATTACCAAAACCAAACATAGGGTTTTCAACTAACCAAAGCTGTTTGGTGTTGCATGGGAGAGTGAACCAGAGAGTCTCTCCAAAGAGCATTTTCTTGGGCAAGTTTGGAGCTTAATGCGCACTAGAACCCTCTGGTGGTACAACGGAGATGTCACTGGATATCCTATACAAGTGCAACAACTAGTTTGAGTTAGCTATTGAACCACTCCAATGTGGGAACTCTAGTGCTCACCAAAGCCATCTGATGCACATGATTTCGATGTGGAAAGTTGCTAGTGGTTAGTTTCTTGAGTTGGATTATAAATAGGTAGTGTGCTCAGGCATGTATGCTCTCTTGGCACTCCCTACCAACTTGCACAACCTTTGGTGCTCAAGAAAGCTCTCCACTCACATTTGCTTAGTTAAAATTGCATTTTGCTGAGATTAGAGTTGATCTAGTTCATTTTCATTGGGAGTTCACATCTACTAGCTCTAATTATTGTGTTGGCTGCAAGATTCTTGTTACTCTTGGTGATTATCATCAGCTAGATGTCTTAGAGTAGTGTTGATCCCTTGAAGCATGTAATTGGAGGTTGTAAGGTGCTAAGGACTTTGTTTTTGAGGGTTTTTTGTGCTCATCCTTGCTGGCAAGGAAAAGAGCAACTCTTGTGTATTTCAAGGCTTTGTGGTGTACCTTGTGATCAATCTTGAGAGATCATTGAGCTAGTGATGGAGCAGTGATCCTTGGACACACCCCATTGAGGACATAGGCTATATTTTTGTGTCTCCTCTTTTGTGTTTTAATCTCTCTAAGCATGTGCTTTACTTTAGGCCTTGTTTAGTTCCCAAAAAAATTTGCAAATTTTTTCAGATTCCCAATCACATCAAATTTTGCGTTACATGCATGGAGCATTAAATATAAATAAGAAGAATAACTAATTACACAGTTTGCTTATAATTTGCGAGACAAATCTTTTAAGCCTAATTAATCCATAGTTGGATAATATTTGTCAAATATAAACGAAAGTGCTACAATGTTCATTTTGCCAAAAATTTTGAAACTAAACAAGGCCTTAGTGCATTTACAATTCCTAGTGTAGAGCTTGTAGTTCTTGTTGCTAAGGTGTTTGTGTAGCTTAGTTTACCTTTCGAGTGACATAGCTTTAGTTGATCTTTCCTTGATCACTAGATTGTATAGTTGTTCATCATAGGCTAAACAATAGCGAGAGGTAGTGCCTATTAGGTCCTTCTTTATTACTAATCAATTTTGCCTAGTGTTGTTGTTTTTAGAAAATTTTAATTAGGCAATTCACCCTAGTTTATCCATCTAGAGATCCTTCAGAGGACAGAGAGAGTTCACGTGAAGAAGAGGTGTCTCTAGCCAAGTAGTATCCCTATTCAACGGCCAAAAACCCATATGGTAGGACACGAGAAACCGGTGATGAAACCTAAAATAAGAATGTATTTATGGTTTATAAAGGAAGTAAGAATTTATTTTTTTCTTTATTTCATTGAGGCTGTTGTAGCAAGAACCCTCATCCTCGCCAATATAAACAACCTCTTCCTTTGTTGAAGCAATCACAACAAGAAACTATCCAAGCCTTGGATCCAAAATGGATCACTTGAACCCTGCTCTGCCACCAACACGGGCTTTGGTTCCATTCCAAGAGGGAAACAAGCATGTCTTCATTGTAGAGGAGGCTTATGATGAGCATGTGGAGGATCATGGCACCAGTAATGGCCATGATGGTAGCTCTAATCAGGGGAATCGCATCATGAGGAGGGGTCACTGGTGTCCTTCTGAGGATGACAAACTAAAAGATTTGGTTGCACGATATGGCCCCAAGAATTGGCGCCGCATCGCTGAGAAGCTTGAAGGAAGATCAGGTATGATTTCTCAAATGCTGCAAAGATATTTAGCTTCTCCCAAAAGTTTGAGTATTGCTAGAAAGTAATTATGATCTTTACTCCAATGAAATAGGAAAGAGTTGCAGGCTACGGTGGATCAACCAACTAGACCCACAACTTAACCGAGATGCATTCTCCAAGGAGGAAGAGGAGCAACTCCTAGCGGCGCGCCATGCATATGGAACCAAGTGGTCCCTTATCGCTCGCCTCTTTCCTGGCCGCACTGATAACGCTATCAAAAACCACTGGCATGTCATGATGGCACGTAAGTCCCGTGCAATCCAAGACATTAAGATCTCATCCTCATCTTGCCCCTCATCATCGACACAAGGGTCGCCACACTTCATGCCAATCATCAATATCTACCACAACTATGACAACAATATGCACCCAGAACTCAATGTCCCAGTTGAGGCGGCAGCAAGCCACATTTACCATGCCAATGAATTCAACAATTCCTCATCCACCAACACAACACACCTCTCCATAGGAGGTACTATCCCTTGCATCTACTAGAGTAGGCTTTGTTGTTTCTTGCTCTCCCTCATGGTTTCACATGGTGTGCCTCCAACAAACGATTGACATGTGATTTTTGTTCTATTTTCCTACACAGGAGGCTCTGACATGGCCCCTCATGGCAGGACACCCACTGCAACCACCGACAAGGGTGCTGACAAGTTCAGCCCACCATTCTTTGATTTCCTTGGTGTTGGCAATGCATGATTAGAGTCCCAGAAGGCAAAGACAATCAACTGGTGGGGAGGTGCAACCCTAAGATATCAAATCGCTAGTCATCAAGACAAACCAAAGTTTATAGTTAATTAGCGATAAGAAAGTTTTCTTAAAATAAAAACAATGAAATGGGAAATGGCCTCTTGTAACTTTTATCTAAATTTCATGTTAAGATAGTCTAATCATGCATGGTTCTCAAATGTGAGCTATTGTGTATGTACTAAAAGACTTGGAATCTTACATCCATGTAGTGCTACATGTAACTCGTGTTCATGAAACACATGAACTTTGCTAAATTTTACTTAAAATGGTTAACTCGTTGTTGGTAGCCAAATTTTTAACACTAGATAATCTAAAAGCCTGGACTATCTAATTTCCAAAGCCATAGCACTAGATTTTGGATAATGCCTAAATGATGTAGAGTCCAACACTATGTAGCTCTCATTGTGACAATGGAAAGGAACATGTAGATCACCAAATTTGTAGTGCAGATGTGAAAGTTATAGTAAACAAAAAAATTAGATGGTTTGGTTTTATTGAAGTAGTTAGTTTGAGGTTGGTTTAAAGATTGTTCTAATATATTTGAACTTGATATCGCACAGGTTATATGTATATGAAAAAGCATAGACAATTGATACACAACCAATAAAACCAAATCAATTTATGTCTTTACTCTTTAGCCTCAAGCTCAAATTTCTCTTTGAACATATGTTTCTATTTATCTCTTGATCCAATGACTATAGGCATGCTATAGGCTTCATAGGTAGCCTTGGGTAACCTAATGATGCACACACCCTGAAGAGGTCCAACCCAAGCAAGAGGTTCAACAATATTTTGTTAGTTGGCTTGTGAACTGCTTCTAATGATATCCAATTTCAAGGATAAGCACCGTTGTACTTCCACAGGGATACCTAAAGATAGGACTAAAATAAAGGATTCATATTGCAATAACTTTTAACTTGTGGAGTTTCAACATAAGAGAACTTTTGCCTTCTCCATTACAATGTCACCCTATTTATATAGAGGAGATCTTTGTCTAATCTACACAACTACATTTGAAATGTTTAGGGACAACAACATCTTTTTATATAACTATACAATATTGTAAGGTCACAATGTATGCTTGTCAAGGTCTGATTACACCTTGAGTCTTCACTTCTAAACTCCCTTCATGCCTTTTTGATTTGAGCCTTCATCCCATACTCTGTATTTGGGCCTTATCTTTTAGGCTTTGTCCAAGCTTTGGTCCAAGCTCAAGACTTAAATCTGAGTGCTTCAATCCTAATTCTCTTTCAATCTCATCTTTTGGGGCTCTTGATAAGTCCTCATTTGGGACTTGGCCTCATGATTTTGTTTGGAGACCTTTACAAAGGTTGTCTTTTGCACCTACAAAAAACAACACAAGAGAAACAATGAGAATCTTTGGGTGTGTTTGGCACCATGAATCATTCCCTATTCTTACAAGAAAAGTAGAATCTGAGTCAAACAACACACTGACAAAACATTTTTTTTCTCAAAATGAGTTCAAAATGATTCACACATTGTTGCTACGTATGTGAATCTGTGAAAACATGGTTTCATAGTGATTCTGGTTCTTCCTTCTCATGTCATATTTTCTCTGCTCAAGTTGTTCTTCGCCCACTGAAAAGATCAAGATCCCAAGAGGGGGGTGAATTGGGCTTCTCTAAAAATTTAAGCAACCTATAAGCTCCAATTCAACCCCTTGTGCCTAGTGTGATCTAGAGAGCTACTAGATAAAGAGTTTTGCAACCTAGTTCCAATCCTATTCTAGCATGGCAATTCTAGGAATGTAAAAGCTCAAAGTAATTGCACAAAGTAAATGCTAGAAAGTAAAGGAGGAGAGCAAGAAAGGGCTCGGCGATGTTTTGCCGAGGTATCAGAGAGTCGCCACTCTCCACTAGTCCTCGTTGGAGCACCCGCGCAAGGGTCCTGCTCCCCTTGGTCCATGCAAGGACCAAGTGCTCTCTACGAGCTGATTCTTCGACACTCCGTCATGGTGAATCGCCCACAACCACTCACAAGCTTGACACGAGCCACGCACAAGAACTCCGAGCGGTCTTCGTGCTTCTAATCACCACCGAACCATCTAGGTGATGGCGATCACCAAGAGTAACAAGCAAAGAACTCTCACTTGACCTAAACAAGGCACTAGAGAGTGGTGGATGCACACTTGACTCTTGGAACTCAACTAGAGAAGGATTCTCACAAGAAATCTCTCAAAACTCAATCCTCTCTAGGCTCTTGCTTCTCTCTTGCACCACAAGGTGATTCTCAACTGATCAAATGGGCAAGAGACCTCCCATGGGCGAGGTGGAGAAGTATAAATACTCCCCATCAAGTCGAAGAGCCAGCCAACCGTTATACACTGAAAACGGGAGCACCAAACGTTGTTGATGTTGCACCGGACACACTGCACCGAGCGTCCAGTGACACTCAACGGCTAATTGTACTCTCATATGATAGAGCACCGGACGCTCCCATAGAGTGTCCGGTGGCACCGTCTGGTGTGAGGGTGAAACTTACACCCTCTCTGAGTTTAGGACCGGACGCTACCCGGTGAGTCCGGTGCTAGCGTCTGGTGCCCTGGTCTTCTTTAGACCTCCCTGGGTATAGGACCGGACGCTACCTGGTGAGTCCGGTGCTAGCGTCCGGTGTCCTAGTCTTCTTTAGACCTCCCTAGGTATAGGACCGGACACTACCCGGTGAGTCCGGTGCTAGCATCTGATGCCTAACCCTAGGCACCCAGTCACTCTGACTCAAGTCAATCTCACCGGACGCACTCACATAGCGTCCGGTGCTACGTCCGGTGCCTGCTTAGGCACCCAAACTTCGTCGAAACATGATCTTTCCAAAATGAAGTTTGTTCCTCATGATCTAAGGACTATCTCTGAGCTGCCTATTGCTAGGTTTACCAAGTGTGCACCACACCTAAACCTAAAGCCTTGCCTAGGTCAAGCTACTAACTCAATGCCCCTCTTAATAGTACGGTCAAAGGAAAACAAAGTCCTAAACTACTCTAAGTGCCCTTCTTCACCATATGGCACTTAGACCTAGTCTATTCTTGACGATGTCCAACCATCCTTTGAAAACCTAAATGATTTCCACTATTAAGTAGGCATGAACGTCCTTGTCCATCGAGTACCTATTACCATGACCTAACACTAATGACTTTGCCTCTACAAAACACACGTTAGTGATAGTAATCAACATTGTCATTAATCACCAAAACTCATTAGGGGCCTAGATGCTCTTCAATCTCCCCCTTTTTGGTGATTGATGACAATGACCTTGAGTATGAAATAAGTGAGGTTTTCAAATGACTTGGTTTCTATAAGCATGAGACAATAAGAACACAAAAGGGATTAGGCATGCTTATATCAACCAAGTCTATCATCCTGCATCCAAATATGTGAGATGTGTACAACAGGATATAACAACGTATGGCTCATAATAAATCGGAGTAAAAACACGGAAGCAAAGTAATATGAGCCAAACACATGACATAAATATATCACAAAGAAGCACATGTCATGTCTCACAACCATAAAAGTATCTCACAAAGCAAAGTACCTCACACAAATGCATAAAAGGTAAATATGATGCATGAAGATGAAGTAGCACACAAAATAATCAAGACCCACTCTCTGGCTCCCCCTAACTCTATTATACTCTAAACTCTCTCCCCCTATGGCATCAAGCGCCAAAAACCTAAGACGAAAGAGGTGGAGGTGGAGCAGAGGAGTCGCGTGGCACGACCTTAAACTGAGCTGCATCATCTGAGCCATCTGCCGTCGACTCGAAGGAGGTGGAGTGACCCTTTGAAACTGCACAAGCTGGAGAAGCTGTCTGGGTCTACTCTGTGGGCTTTGTGGCTATCGCAGTCTATGCTGGAGGCTCAAGTCCTACTGAGGAGAATGACACTGACTCTGTAGCTATCACTGACGTCTCAGGAACTATAGACGACGGTGCTAGCTGCTCAGACGATGCTACGGACAAGGACAAGCGCTCGGTAGTGGTGACCGGCAAAGTGAAAGCTGCAGGAGCCTGTAGTGGAGGTGGGGTCGGCTGCCCGGTTAGAGCACTATAGGAGAACGAGATGTCCTGTCTGGCTGAAGAGTCCAACACAATCTGAAAGGCACTAGTTGACTGTGGTGTGAACCCTGAGCGCAGAGGTGTAAACTAAGACACCTGCTCAAAACTAGAAGAGATAGCATCCTAAGAGACTTGGTGCTGAGGCGTCGAGAAAGGCTGGCTCTGAGCAGGTAGCTAGAGCAGAGAATGAGACTAACTCTGAAACCCGCTGGGCTGTAGCACTGGAGTCTGTGGCGTGACAGAAGAAGTGCCTAGAACCTGCACCTATGGAAGCTGGATCCCTATTGCAGCCATGAGAGCGGTCATCATAGCTGTGTGCTGGGCCGGGAAAGCTAGCTGCTGCTCTTGGAAGGTCAGAAGCTGTCTCTGAAGCTCATCCTGCCTGGCCTGCATGGCTGCATTGATGGCAGCCTAGTCTCTGTCCCTCCTAGCCTGCTCCTCAGCTGCCCTCCGCGGATCTGCCCTCATCCCCTCAAGTATAGCAAGTAGTGCGAGGTCTGTGGCACTGGAAGAGCCTCCTGCCTCGTGGTCGTGCTGCCTCAGAGGAAGATCTGGTATAGGGAGATGATAGTCATCATCTGAGCTGTCAGTAGCAAACTCGATCTCCTCCTTGGCCTCAGTGTCTGCAAATGCCCCAATGGCTATGTCCTGCTCCTCCACTGTCTCTACGACTCCCCCTGAACTGCGGGTAGCCCTAGGTGAAGGTGGTGGCGCCTGGCCACGTGGTGCTGGAGGAGGTGCTAGAGCTCAAAGGTCATGGTGTGCTCTCAACATCTGGCGGGGGTCATAGTGTGGAAACACTATGTCGGTATCTATCAACTCCCTTTGGATATGAGCTGGAAGAGGGTCTGCCCTAGCATGAAGAATGAGCATGGTGTTCCAGTGTGCGTAGGGTAGCTGACGTCGACCCCTGAAACCCTCAGCAACTGTGTCCTCAATATCTGACACAATCAGATCCCATAAGTCAAATGGCCTCTGAGCAATCAGGTGGGCTATCAACCACTACTGAATCCTGGTGAAACCATCCCAGTAGCCTGGCCTGGGGAGAAGAGTCTTCCTCATCACAAAGTAGAGGATCCGAGCTGGGTGTGTAAGATCGCCCACTGTCCTGCTGGAGCCCTCACCAAATGGCTGACGGAAGCATTGAGAGACGAAGTCAACAGGAGGAAGGGCACCACCATGTGGTCGTTGAGGGGGCTCAAAGTTGCCATAGCAAAGCTCATGGATCTTGGTGTCGTATGCTCTCAACCCCCAAGTCTCTCTGGCCCTCTGAGCTGTCACCCTGTAGTCTGTGCTTGCCAGGGCATAGTGAATATAGCTATGGTCTAGAGCAATCCACACTGAGGCAAAGAACTCCCTGACCCACTCCTCGACGTAGGTGCCTGGAAAAGCAAGAAGACGTGGGAGACCTAGTAGGTATGTGAAGTACTGTCTGATATCTGCATCTACCACGTTCCCTAGCACCTCAAGGTCTAGCACCCTGTGCTCCCTGAACTGAGTCTCAGCATGGACAAATGCCATATACATATCCTCCTGAACAACTGTGTAGAATCTGGCGTGTGCCCTCTCATCCCGGGCTGCTGGAAACCAGGTGGGGAAAGGAGCAAACCTCAACTCCTGGATCTCACGAGTAGGTGCACGTATGTAGTCCTTGTGGATCCAGACTCGAGCTAGGCGAGTAGCTGGAGTGCCCCGAGCAGGAGTGGAGCGAGCAGTCAAGGAGGACTGATGCTGCATACCAGTCCTGAAGGTAGCCTGTGTACGAGTACGAGTCGACCTCCGAAGGGGCTGCTCCTCCTGCTGAACCTCTGTCTAGCCCTCTGCCTGGGCCTCTGCCTCTGTCTCAGCCTCTGTCTCTGCCTGACCCTCTGCCTCAGTCTCCTCCTATCCTGGCTCAGTGACATTTATCCTGACACGACGACCCCAAGCATGATGGTGCTAGGAGGGGTCCTGTGTCGCTGCTCAACCTAAAGTACAGCACGCCTCGGATCCAATCCTCAAAGCACCTGAGCGACCACCCCTCTCTGCTGCCTCTGCAGCTGCTGCCACTGCCTCTGCTACCTCAGCCTCTCTATCACTGGCCTTCCTCTTCTTGTCATAACCTTCTTCCTCTTGCCCTTCTCTGCAGCTGTCAGACGACGGGGCCTGTCATCTCCCCCATCGCCACCTGGAGTGCCACCACTGCCAGCTGTCGGACCACTGACGTTCTTGCAACGTGCCATTACAATAACACAACCCTAAAACACTGTCGAAAGCTGAGGAACTGACACTCGTTAGGCTTGGCCTCAATCCGTACTCGCGGGCTTGGCCCCGAGTTCAACTGCCACTGACAACTGACAAAAGGAGACCAACGTGCTGCAAGAGATAGAATAGATAGGGTATATATAAGCACACATAATAGCTAGAGATGAGAAAACCCTATAGATCGCAAGAGATAGATGAGAACGGATGCAAACTGCTTACGATCGGTCGACGAAATGCGTTTCGAATGAAGAAACGAGATCGAAGATCGCCGGAGACCGCAAACCAACTCCATAAGGTGCTACAAGGGTAGGACAGATGAGTACGTCGTCAGAAACTATGTTCTAGTCATTGGCACATAAGAACAAGCACCTTGCGGGCGTATGCTAGCAAACTCACCACCCAGCCCTAGATTCTACAAGGAAGAAGAACCAGGGAGCGCAGGGGGAGAAGAGCACTTCAGCGATCCTTCCTGACACCGGGAGAGAGAAGATCGCCTGAGGAAATCTCTGTTCACGGCGGCACAGGGAGTCGGCGGTTAGGGTTAGGTCTAGGCGCTGGGCGAGTTCACGGGAGAAAGAAGAAAGGAATCGGGTGAACAGACGCACGACCTCGGGTTTTATCCGCCCGCCGCGGGGGCATCGGACGCGTCTGCAAATGGCGCAACCACCGGATGATGGCCACCAGACGCTGGACTAGCATCCGGTGCCTTAGGGCATGCCTTGGTGAACCACCGGACGCGCTCAGGACACTGTGCGCGGGTCCAGTGAGTGTAGCCCTAGACACTCACCCAACCAGATGCACTGGGTGTGCGTCCGGTGCATCGTCTAGTGCACCTTTAACCAGATTTTCAACACAGAACTTTGCCCGACTTTTACCCAACCAAGTTCCAACTTCAAGAAGACTCAAATAAACACAAATTGGAACTGGCATGAGTGACCTCTCTCAAACCCTCAAATTTTCACAAATATTTAGCCTTAGGCATAATAGTTTTTTTATGAAAAAATAGTCAAGTGAAAAACACCAAGGAGCATCATGTGGCCATAAATCTAGGGGTTTAAATCAAGATGAGCTTTGAATGCTCCCCCTATCTATGGACGAACACAGCGGATGCTCAAGACATAACAAAAAAGAAACGGTAAACTAACAAGCATGCATATGATATGAAATGCAGTGCAATACTTGAAAGTAATCTAATGCTTGTCAAGTTTGATCCAAGGTTAAGCTTTTTCACACACTCATGGGGGTTATCTTAACCATGTTAGACAAGCCTTACTCACAATTCTTTTTGTATTTTTATTTTAGGTATGCATGATATGCAAAACAAAAGCTATTTACAAGGGCAACACACAACTTCATTTTTTAGTGAAGTTAGAAAGATCAAGCACACTTAGTTCATTTCTCAACATACAAAACCTAGCTTCATCTAGGGGTTTTGTGAAGATATCCGCCAATTGATTTTCCATCCCCACATTCTCTAAGGATATATCACCTTTAGCAACATGATCCCTAAGGAAGTGATGATGAATGTCAATGTGCTTTGTGCGGGTGTGTTGAACTGGGTTGTTTGCAAGTTTTACGGCACTTTCATTGTCACACAATAAGGGTACTTTGTCTAGTACTACTCTATAGTCTAGCAAAGTTTGTTTCATGTAAAGTATTTGTGCACAACAAGCACCGGTGGCAATGTATTCCGCCTCGGCCGTTGACAAGGCAACACTATTTTGTTTCTTTGACATCCAAGAGACAAG
>Ga0182004_10004279_pt1 | contig 11494 bp, 13 predicted proteins | sample Sormic07211540_1_FD_120479 | JGI IMG/M metagenome (GOLD analysis project Ga0182004, IMG submission 120479) | Endophyte microbial communities from Sorghum bicolor roots, Mead, Nebraska, USA - 072115-40_1 MetaG | ecosystem: Host-associated > Plants > Roots > Unclassified | place: USA: Nebraska...
CACCCTATTAGAGCTAGAGCAAAAAGCTTCGCTTTGTTATTTACTAACCTCTTGCTCTAGTGAGTTTGTAGAATTTTTAAATAGGCTATTCACCCCCCCTCTAGCCATATTAGGACCTTTCAGTTGGGCCTTGTTTAGTTCCGAAAAAATTTCGAATTTTGCTACTGTAGCACTTTCGTTTTTATTTGACAAATATTGTCCAATCATAAATTAACTAGGATCAAAAGATTCGTCTCGCGATTTATAGACAAACTGTGTATTTAGTTTTTATTTTTCATCTATATTTAACGCTTCATACATGTGCCGCAAGATTCGATGTGATGGAGAATCTTGAAAACTTTTTGGAATTCGGGGTGAACTAAACAAAGCCTTGGACAAGTAATTGTTAATTACAAACAAAAGTGTACTCTCTTTGTTCACAAATAAATACAAATCTTGTTTTTCAAGGAGGCAAACTTTTAGAATTTTGACCATATATATATATATATATACTAATATTTATCATATTTAATATATGAAATATATTTTTATAATATACTTATTTGCAAATATAAATATTGACATTATTTAATATATTTTGAGTCAAGAAACGAGACATATATTTATCTGTGAACGAAGGGAGGAAACAGTTTTTTACAAAAAAAAATTGACCAATTTAAGGTCTTGTTTTGTTCCCACCAAAAACCAAAAAGTTTTCAAGATTTCTCGTCACATCGAATCTTACGGCACATGCATGAAGCATTAAATATAGACGAAAACAAAAACTAATTACACAGTTTGTCTGTAAATGACGAGACGAATTTTTTGATCCTATTTAGTCCATGATTAAATAATATTTACCACAAACAAACGAAAGTGCTACATTATCGAAATCGAAAAACATTTCACATCTAAACAAGGCCTTAAGAGGTGTTTGGTTGATGGTGTTAAAGTTAACGTGTATTGTAGCATTTTCGTCTTATTTGACAATTAGTGTCAATCATGGACTCATTGGGCTTAAAAGATTTATCTCACAAATTACTTTTTAACTGTGTTTTTACTTTCGTAAATAGTCTATATTTGGTACTCTATGCATATATCAAACATTGATGTGACGTGAGTTAAAACTTTAACTGAGGTCTTGTTTAGATGCACTCAAAACCTAAAAATTTATAAGATTATTCGTCACATCAAATTTTATGACAAATGTATGAAACATTAAATATAAATTAAAAAATATTAATTACGTATAAATTATAAGACAAAATCTTTTAAACTTAGTTAATCTAAAATTAGATAATATTTGTTAAATAGAAATAAAATAGCTACAGTCTAAAAAATAGATCTAAAACGGGGCCTTAAACAGTACCCTTCTCGCGCGGAGCCATGCGGTCGGATCGGATTTATGAGAGAGGATGGACAGGAGAGGAGACCTGTCCGTGACGCCGCGCCGGCCATGAATTCCGGTGATGTACACAGCTGTACAACCTTTTGCAAGAAGACATGGATTCATACCCGCCCGTGTTTTCGCAAGCCATGACTGTTGCTCTTTCCCCCAGCATGATGATGATGGCCAACCTCTCGTATGTTATGTTTTGCAAAAAATTTTTGCAAAATGTGAACAGTAAAACTTTCGTTTGTATTTGACAAATATTGTTCAATTATAGCCTAAGTAGGATCAAAAGATTCGTCTTACAAATTAAATTTAAACTGTGTAATTAGTTATCTTTTTTACTTATATTTAATGCTTTATACATGTGCCGTAAAGATTTGATGTGACGGAGAATCAGAAAAATTTTGTAAAGTTTTTTAGAAACTAAACAAGTTTCAATTTTTTTTTGGTTTCAGGCACTACAACACTTTCGTTTTAATTTGATAATTATTACTCAATTATGGACTAACTAAGCTCAAAAAATTAATCTCACGATTTACTTTATATTGAATATTTTATGCATGTCCCGTAAGATTTGATTTGACGGAGAATTTTAAAAAGCTTTAGAATGAACTAAATTTGTTTAGTTTAGAAAATTTTTTAGTTTTGCTTACGATAGTTATTTTATTTGTATTTGATAATTATTATTCAATTATAGATTAATTAGGCTTAAAAAATTCGTCTCGTAAATTATAGATAAACTGTACAATTAGTTATTTTTTTATTTATATTTAATACTGATGCGGCCAAAATTTTAATGTGACAAAGTAATGTTGAAACTTTCTAAAAACAGGCATTGGCGAAATGCCCCCACCCACAGCACCGAGGGAGGGACCCACCGCAAGGACCAAAATGATTTGTCTGTGTCCGGCCCAGTACGGAAAGAAAAAGGGAACAAAAGTCGTGAAAAGTCGCGCCCGGCCCAGTGGACCGCGCCCACCCATCCACATCCACATCGGCCTGGCCCGGGTCCACGCGCGGCTCTAGCTAATAAACCCCTATAAAACCCCTCGGCCAGTCACAGCTTCCCGTCCGTCCCTCGTTTCCTCCTCCCACCGGAAACAATGCTCTCCATGACCATGACAGCCATGCCCCACCGCCTCGCCCGCTTCCTCCTCATCCTGCTCCTCGCCGCCACCGCCACCGGAGCCGGCGCCGCCACCCCGCGCCAGCTGTTCCTCGTGAGCCAGCCTCCCGTCACGCTCACCAACCACCACGGCCAGCTGCTGACGGGCAACTACTCCGTCAACCTGCTCTGGTACGGCCGCTTCACGCCGGCGCAGCGCGCCGTGGTGGCCGACTTCATCCTGTCGCTTTCCCCTTCGGTGTCGGGGACGGCGTCCGTAGCGGCGTGGTGGGCCACGACGGCGCGGTACCACCCGGGCGCGGCGCGGCTGTCGCTGGGCCGGCAGGTGGTGGACCCGACGCTGTCCCTTGGCCGCCGCCTCTCGGAGTCCTCGCTGGCGTCCCTGGCGTCGCGCCTGGGCCCGCACCGCGGCACCGTGGCGGTGGTGGTGACGGCGGCGGACGTGCTGGTGGACGGGTTCTGCCTCTCCCGCTGCGGCCTGCACGCATCGTCCTCCTCCTCCACCCGGAACGCCACCAGCAGCAGCGGGCGCGGTGGCCGCGGTCGGTTCGCGTACGCGTGGGTGGGCAACCCAGCGGAGCAGTGTCCCGGGGAGTGCGCGTGGCCGTTCCACCAGCCACCGTACGGCCCGCAGGCGGCGCCGCTGGTGTCCCCGAACGCGGACGTGGGGATGGACGGCGCGGTGATCACGCTGGCGACGCTGCTGGCGGGCGCCGTGACCAACCCCTACGGCGGCGGGTTCTTCCAGGGCCCCGCGGAGGCGCCGCTGGAGGCCGTGTCGGCGTGCGCGGGCGTGTTCGGCAACGGCGCGTACCCGGGGTACCCGGGGCAGGTGCGCGTGGACGCCGCCACGGGAGCTAGCTACAACGCCGTCGGGGTGGCAGGGCGACGGTTCCTGCTGCCGGCCATGTGGGACCCCGCGACGGCGCAGTGCTCCACGCCGCTCGTGTAGACGGTGAAGGTGGAAGGGACATTGCAGTCGGTGCGAGTGCCAGTGCTGGTGTCGTGTTGCCGTCCGGATTCTCGTGTCGTGCTCACATTGTATATATCCATTCCGTTCGTGGTCACAACTTGAAAACCAAAAAAAAATAAAACGTTGTGAACAAAATCAGCAGCAGGTTGGTTAATGTGATGTACCAGTATTACTGTTGTGTTGGCAGTCATCATGAGTACGTACTCAGTAATAATAATAATAAAAACACTGACTGTGTGTGTAGGTTTACGTATAGGCAATGGCATTGTTGGGCGCGTGTGGTTTTTGATCGCGTGTTTGGAAGCGTCAGATGCAACAGCACCCATGGCGTGAACAGTTTCAGTTTGCCATTGCCATTGGGAAAAAAAAAAAAGGAGCGTAAGGCCATGGCAAGGACAAGCACGGCATGGCAGCGTGCACGGGCACGGCGCATCGCTTTCACTGTGCGGTGCGGTGAGACGGGCAGAGCCGCGGCCTGCCCATCGCTGGCGCTGGGGCCCCCAAGCGAGCGCCGAGGAAGAGAGGGCCGTGCTCGTGGCGTACGGAAGGCGTCCCGTGGCTGCACGGACGGACTTGCTTGGCTGGCCCCTGTCCGACGAGACATGCCAGCAGTGGTCGCTTGCTTTCCATTGCGTGTGGTACGGTGCACTACTACTTCCCCGTCCTTTTTCTCTCTTTTTAAAATTGTAACCTCGTGATCAATCAGGCCTGGTTTATACCTCGGCCTGAAAAGCGAAAAGTTTTCGATACCGTAGCACTTTCGTTTGTTTGTGACAAATATTATTCAATTATGGACTAACTATAATCAAAAGATTCGTCTTGTGATTTACAACGTAATTAGTTTTTGTTTTCGTCTATATTTAATGTTTCATGCATGTGCCACAAGATTCGATGTAACGAGGAATCTTGAAAACTTTTTGGTTTTTAGGGTGAACTAAACAAGGCCCTCGTTTAAATACGCCCAAAACCCCAAAACTTTACAATATTTTCCGTCATATCGAATCTTGTAGCAATTGTATAAAGTATTAAATATAGATAAAAATAATAACTAATTACACAATTTATTTGTAAATTACGAGACAAATCTTTTAAGCCTAGTTACTCCATAATTAAACAATGTTTGTCAAATAAAAACGAAAATGCTACGGTGTCAAAATTCAAAAACTTTTTGCATCTAAACAAAGCCTTCGTTTGTGAAAATTTTGATTTATTTAATATTTATTGTCTAATTATGAATTAATTAAGTTTGAAAAATTTGTCTCGTAAATTACAATCAAACTATAAAATTAGTTATTTTTATTTATACTTAATATTATATATATATATGTGTCATAAAATTTAATATAACGAAAATTTTGAAAAATTTTGGAAACTCAACAGGCCTCATTTCTTCTTTTGCAAGCTTGCGGCCATGGCGAAGAGCACCCCAGAGCCAGGTTGTCTTCCACAACCTCCTCCACCCTCCAGTACTAGCACGAGGCCCGAGGAGAGTGGTAGGCCCTCCCCGGGCAGTCGCTCGAGGCCTCCTCCGCGCAAGCTGCACACCTATGGAGACGAGCGAGGCCTTGTTCCGAAAACTCAAAAGTTGGTAGCACTTTCGTTTTTATTTGACAAATATTATCCAATTATAGAGTAACTAGGCTTAAAAGATTCATCTCGTGATTTACAGGTAAACTGTGCAGTTAGTTTTTATTTTTGTCTATATTTAATACTCCATGCATGTGGCGTAAGATTCGATGTGACGGGGAATTTTGAAAAAATTTTGCTTTTTGGGGTGAACTAAACAAGGCCTAGGCGAATTTATAAAATAATCAATGACAACAACATAATAATTTAACTATTATAGTTTTCAGCATATAGTTTCTACATTAAAATTAGAGAAGTTTGTTCCTTAAATTAAGAGAAGCCATACATACTACTCCATCTATCCAAATTGTAAGTCATTCCAAGAATCTTGCAGAGTCAAACTTTTCTAAGATTGACCAAATTTATATGATAAAATAATTATTATTATGATACCAACTAAGTATCATTAGATTCTTCCTTAATTATATTTTCATAATATACTCACTTTGCGTTACAAATCTTAGTATTTTTCTCTATAAGTTTGGTCAAACATAAAAATACTTTGACTCTCCAAGATTTTTAGAACGACTTACAATTTGGGATGGAGGGAGTAATACTAATAGTTCTAAACTGACTTCACCAAATCATTCGATGATTCATCCTTAATAAAATTTTAAACAATTAACAATATGAAAAGGAAAAATAAAAAATGAAGATACCTGCAGCCCGGCGCAGGTTCTTAGGTTCCGTAAGTTTGTGAATTAGCGAGAGAGACGACCAGAAAGTCAGATGTCGACAATAGTAAGAAACGTGAGAAAGGCCGATCGTATTCTTATTGCACTTTGTGGGTTGTGGTTTTCTATATGGACTGAACCACACATGATGGTCCAAGATGTCTAAGATGTCTTCAACCTCCGTTGGATACTCTAAAAACTTCTTTTTATTTTATACTAATGTCTAAAATTTCCATAGAGTTTCACGTCAATCCCAAGAGAACCTAAGGCTGGCCCGCCCTGCTCGCCCTAGTTTCTATATTGCCCTGCTGCTCTTCTTCGCTCTTGGCAGCCTCCGCCTCTCAAGTCTAAACTGCATTGTTAAACATAAATATACTATGGTCTTGTTTAGTTTATTTTTTTATAAAATAGATATTGTAGCACTTTTGTTTGTATTTTATAAATATTTATCTAATTATAGACTAAGGTCTTATTTAGTTCATCTAAAAAAATAATTTTTTTAAAAAATTTCTCGTCACATCAAATCTTACGACACATGCATGAAGCATTAAATATAGATAAAAATTAAAACAAATTACACAATTTACCTGTAAATTACGTGATAAATCTTCTAAGTCTACTTAGTCCATGTTTGAACACTAATTACCAAATAAAACGAAAGTGTTACAGTACCAAAAAACAAAAAAATTTCGGAACTAAACAAGGCCTAATTAGGCTCAAAAGATTCATCTCAAAAATTACAAACAAACAATACAATTCGTTATTTTTATCTATATTTAATGCTCCATGTGAAGAATCTAAAAAAATTTGCAATTTTTTTTAACTAAACAAAGCCTGTATATCTTCCCCTCCGCTAATTTATAAAAACTCTCTACATAAACCTAGTCAAACGTCGTTATAGAGTTTGATCCGGAATAGAGCTACAGTTACATCCGGGGCTGTTCAACAATGTTTTTTTTTTCAAAATAAATTAGCTAACGGTACTTATGTTTTTGAGTCAAATATAAACATGTTCATAGTACTGTAGTAGTAGCTAGCTCTCCACAATCCATGCGAAGTATTATTAGCGCTAGTGCAAGTTCAAGGGTAGTTGCATGCATCAAATGCATGAATTATATACAGGATTCGATTCTTGGGGGCTGGCATCATTGACAAATGATAGTGGTTTGTGTGACTACTCCTACAGTACACCTCTTGACACGAGAGTCATGACGGAGCGCACAGGGGACAGACACATCTCAGCATGTGTTAAATGCCACTTAATAATGCAACAGTGAACGAGCTCCAGACTGGCGTCGCACTCGCACGCAGTGGTTTTAATGATCATGATGAGGTCGTCCAGAGAAGAAGCAGAGGCACGGAAATGCTGCACGCACGCATCATTGCCATGATGTCATCCTCCATCCAGAGAGCGAGCTTGCCGAGAGCACTCCCAAACCACAGTAGTTTCCATAAACATTAATTATTATAGTATCACCTAAGCATTTTATTGATGTGGCAAGGTAGTTATTAAAGAGAGAGAGCAAAAATCATAGAAACGGGGTTTAAGTTAGAAACCATATCTACGCAAAATCTAAGACATAAAGTGATATGATTGGTTGAGAATTGAGAGAGAATGAATATGATTGAATTAAAAAATTATTGTATAGAAACTAGTCATTGAAACCATAGTTTTTATATATAGTGTCTATAAAAATTAATATCTATAGAAACTACATGTAGGAAACAGGGGAGGCGATTCTAGGCGAGCGGGAGGACTCCTCTCCGGAGCACCGTCGACGGGGAATCTCCACACCGGGGAAGGGTCCGGAAGGAGCTGGGTGTGCAGAAGCGCATGCAGAGGAGAGGAATGTCCCCCGTCGCAGCCCCACCGATGGGACAATCATGCAATGGAGCAGGAAGGTTCGAGAGGTGGTACAGGGAAGCGTGAAGGCTGCTCATCGGGGTTCCACCGACGGGGAAACCATGCGGCGGATCCGGTTCCGGGAGGAACCTCACTCAGGTGTGGATCCCCTTCTGGATTGGGTGATGGAGCTTTTTCTCTGCTTCCGTTGACCTCGTCTCTACGGCGACGAGGATTGTTTGAAGACCTGGACAAGGAAAAATTGTCTGCTGGTGCTGAAACAATGCTGAAGATTGCGTTGCAATTGGTGGGTAAAGCTAAAGGTCCCCAAGATCAAGAAGTGATAAAAGGAAGAGATGACGATGCCGACGACAATTGAGTGCTCTGCGGTTCTGCAGCTGCTGTTTTGTTATCCTTTGTTCTGCTGAAGTAGCTAGATGTCTGTTTTCGTCCTGGATGTAATTCATATTGATGGCTTTCTTATGTCCAGTGGTTGTGAGGGGATAGTTGATAATACTGTAGTTCGTCTTTTTCGGGTAGTAGTAAGCGTCGTTTTCTGGATTTCTGATCCTCTCTAAACTCTTTGTATGAACTGTATTTCCGTTGATGGAATGGAAATGGAAAAGATCCCTCGTATCGAAAAAAAAATATAGAAACTACATGTAGTTTCTAGTATTGGGAGTGCCAGGCGCTATCAAATGCAGCAGCAGGACAAGAGCATGGGCATGGGCATGGGCACGGGCACGGGGACTGGGGAGGCTGGGAGGACGCCGGTTGCGGTACTTCAGGCTCCTGCAGCACTTCACGCATCCTGCTGCTCAAGTACACATTACTCTCCTATAAACCGGATCTGGTTTCCTTGTCCATCTAGAGTACATTACAATACAATTCTACATGCATACAAGAGGACGGTTAGCCGGTGAAACACCTCGATCTGAAAGGCTTGGACAAATGTTCATAACAAACTAAGGTCCTATTTGGTGGAGTTTTGGCTAGTTCTAGCTTCTCCATGTATAGTACTAAGTATTAGTCCTTTTCTATTTTATCTCTTTTTATCGAAATGAAGGCAGCCTGTTTGCTTGTTTGAAAAATTATGGCTGAAACTAATATTCACTGTTTTTTTGAAAGAAAAACACTGTTAAATGACTTACAGATTCAACAGGTAATTTGAAGTTAACAGCCTCTAAAAGGCAGCCCAATCTCATGATGAAACAGACTCAAAGCCTGTGGCGGCCACCTACGCAATGGCATTGTCATCGCCTGACGCCTGATTTTCCTTCCTGTTGACTAGCACTGTTCAGGCTTTTACTCGTGCAAGACCACCATGCTACTCCGTATCAAACAAGACCTTGCAATGAACGTCGAAGTGAGTACATTGCTACAGGCGTACAAGCCTAGAGAAGCAAACGGACAGTACTGAATCATTGCACATCATTACACATGTACACAGGAACATTGAACGAGATTAGTCCATCATCGGTGGTGTCCGTATCAATCAACATTTGCATGTCATCAATCAATGACTTGATGTATGTGGTTAGTACAAAGCCGTGGAAAAGCTATCGGTGACCAAACAGAAATAAGAAAATGTCACAGGGTCTTGTGAATATACACCAGCTTGCCCTGTACAATCCTCCTGGATTGTATTTGCCCACAATGTAGTTAGTGTAAAGCCCTGTACAACCAGCTGTGACGCTTTATAACCATTCATTCATGCTCCTCAATCTTCGCGGACAGAAACCAAACCGCTGGTCTATTCTGGATGCGTCCTGTTTCCATTTCAGAAGATAAAATCAGGAGTTGTTGTTTCCTCCTGTAACTGCTTCAGATTCTGCTTCTACTTGTTTGTTCTCCAGTTCTGGAACTGGACTTGCGCTGGAAGATCTAGCACTGTCTCCGTCTAACAAGTCTTGTTTGCCATCCAGTATCCTGCTTGCTTCACCAATCGCAAGGATTAGGTCAAGTTGCTTTTGCTGTTGTTCCTGCAGGAGAGATTACGTCTTTAGTCAAAGGTGAATTATTTAACCGACAGCAAGCATTACCTTCCAGTATTAGTAAGGAAAAAGAACTGAATTATCTCCGAGTCTTCAGCAAACAACGAAAATCACTGATCGGGTGGATAATTTCAGCAGGAAAGGTAATATATATCATGCACTGGAAGGGGGAAAATATATATCCCAATGATGCAATTAGATTTGGCGTAGGGTTTGATTTCCGGCCACAGTTGTGGTTGTGGCTTGCCACACTTTTTCTGCTATGCCTACGCCCCGTGATAGACTCATCTCTTTGCCAAACATTATTGCCTAAGGAGTGGTGAACAACACCTTAGAAAATTAATTTTAAGGAAGTGTGGCTGTGGAAGTCATCCAAACACACCAAATCCATCTTGTTTGTTATTTGTTGCCAACCTTAAAGGAACTAATTTCTGCGCCAAATCGGTGTGCCTGTACCTACTGTGTGGCAAACTCTGACCAACATCCAATTGATTTCTGAAACGCTGGTAGTATCTCGCTGTGGTATTATCATGAACTAGGTTCTACAATATACATGTGAGCATATGTAGTAGGAGGGGAAGACAAATTGTTAAAACCTACTCAAATATTTATCTCAACATATCGAATACATGTGTTCATTCTAACCATATGAATACATGTGGTGCTGTGTTCATTCTAACCATAACCGGCTAATGAACTAAGCAGAACCACAATATATATCTCAGCAAACTTTTCTACTCCCTCCATCCCAAATTGTAAGTCATTCCAAGAATCTTGAAGAGTCAAACTTTTGTAAGTTTGACCAAATTTATATGATAAAATAATTATTATTATGATACTACCTAAGTATCATTAGATTCTTCTTTAATTATATTTTTATAGTATTCTCACTTTACGTTACAAATCTTAGTATTTTTCTCTATAATTTTGGTCAAACGTGAAAATACTTTGACTCTCCAAGATTCTTGGAATGACTTATAATTTGGGATGGAGGGAGTAATAATAAAGATTACTCAAGAAATTGAGATTTTGAGAAATGTCAAAGCAAACAGCCAAGATACATCACCTGCATGGCATAAAGAACCTTTTGAATTGCACCAATTTCCTTTTCAAGGAGGTCTTCTTGTGCAGATAGCATACGAGTGGCTTCAGAGTTCTTCTGCGCTAAAGCCGCTGTCTGCGGAAGAAAGCGATAATAGGTGAAGCCAAATGGAGGCAATTATAGCAGTGCAAGCATGTTATGGTTTATTCAGGAACAATCACAGATCATCCCAGAAAGACTTGCGTGTCACTAAGAAATATGGCTGAAATAAATCATTGGTATTATTATCTCAAAGAGATGCTTCTTTTTTCAAAAGCAATTTGTGCAAATTGAGAACAGCTAATGATATTGAGAAAGCAAACATATGTCATGCATATATAGACCGGTCTTCTCAAAATATAAGATGCATAGCTAATAGTTTTATTACACCAATACAAATACACACAAGAAATAACCATGCTTTCGTTTGGCTGATAAACCATGGCAGAAAGTACTGTTTGCTGATTTATTCTGAGAGAAAAACACTGCTGAACGGCTTGCAGATTCGGCTGATAATCCATTGTTGGACAATAATTGTCAAATACAAACGAAAGTGCTATAGTGCCCGAAAACTTTTCACCCAGGGAACTAAACAAGGCCTTAAATGCTGTTTAGCAACCATCTACATTTCAAGTGCTTATTTTCTTACAGGCTTATACACATTTAATATTTCTCACAACTAAGGCCTTGTTTAGTTCCCAGAAAATTTTGCAAAATTTTTCAGATTCCCCGTCACATCAAATCTTTAGATGCATGCATGAAGTATTAAATATAGACGAAAATAAAAACTAATTGCACAGTTTGG
>Ga0182004_10004280_pt1 | contig 11488 bp, 11 predicted proteins | sample Sormic07211540_1_FD_120479 | JGI IMG/M metagenome (GOLD analysis project Ga0182004, IMG submission 120479) | Endophyte microbial communities from Sorghum bicolor roots, Mead, Nebraska, USA - 072115-40_1 MetaG | ecosystem: Host-associated > Plants > Roots > Unclassified | place: USA: Nebraska...
GTATTGCTTGGAGTTGTTCATGTTGCATGAGTTTTTGCTTCAACCATTCAGTCTTCAATTTGAATTAAAAGAAGGTATTAGTTATATCAAGATTATCAATAGTAATTCGAGAGAAAATGAAAAAAGACATGGGTTACATACTCTGAGATATTCTTTAGGAATTTTATTTGTTTCTACCATAACATACTCGCAAACGTAGTATCCACATAAGTTGTTCCTCGGTTCTTGTCTCAAGATCCACTGTAGGATGTAAAGATTCAGCTCGTAAAAATGACAAGATATAAGATATTCCACGTACATTGATGAAGGATAAACTTACTTGTAGCTGTATTAACTTTAGTGGCGCCCTATATTGACTTAGATGTTGCTGAACAATGAATCTTTCCCAAACCCTAAACCAATGATATATATGAAACAAGAGAGTTGGATCGTTAAGTATACATATATACAAGCTTAGTCTACTTTACGCATGCAATGGATCAAAATTACCTTTGAATGATGTCTATCATATCTTGATAATCTTGTTGCGGTTTCTTCATTGAGCAAGATCGATGACTATGAGTATCCAGTGAAAGCTGTTCATAGAGACATGAGTTGTAGATTAGGGTTAAGTAAAATTAAAGGTGTACACTTGCATGTTAACTATATATATAACTCACTTGAAGTTGTAGGGGAAGAGTATTCTTTTTTGTCTTTTTGGTTCAGGAAGAACCTCATAAGATTCGTACACATTTCATTGATCCAAGTCGCCGAAGGGTTTGGCTCCACGAAAATGACATAAGGATCAACAAATCCAAGAGTATTATCGTTTTTGGATTTGAGCTCACTCATTTGGAGTCTGCATATAGTGAGTCCATCGACAAGTACGTGTGTAAGAATTACTACTATATAGACATGCTGGAGAGTTTAACAAAAACAAAGAAATACTTACAAACAAAAGCAGCTAATAAGAGATTTGTCGTGAGCGTCCATGTTGCATAGCTGGTGTAATTCGCTCATCTGGACTAAGATAAGGTCATCGCCACGGAAGTAGTGATGGTTTCGAATTCGAACAGAAATCTAATCAACTCTACCTTTAGAAGCATATGGATCACCAATGGGCGCCGGTGACGTCGATTCAAACTATAACCATTGAATTTGAGCTCAAAGAAATGGCGGCGATATCACAAAGATAAAAACAGCGTGAAAATGACAAGGGAGGATGAAGTTAGTTACCTCTAGACCAATGGAAACGATGGCGGCGTTGAAGTTGATCACCAATGGGCGCCAGAGATGAAGAACAAGCAGGAACAAGCAAGAACTAGCAATGGCAAGAGCAAGAACAAGAAAGAACAACTCACTGAAATTTGAATGGGCTCGGTCTCGACCAGGAAGAAGTGACCGTGATTTATAGCGTGGGCTTTTAGTCCCGGGCTGAAGAAAGAACACGGACTAAAAGGGGTCCCCTTAGTCCTAGGACAAGCCACTCCTTTAGTCCCGGCCTGTAACACGAGCCGGGACTAAAGGGTCCCTGCCTCGATAGCCCTGACAGGTAGCCATTGGGCAGGACCCTTTAGTCCCGGCGCATGTTATGGGCCGAGACTAAGGTCTTTTTAACCCCGGGGCGCAAAAAAGCCAAGACAATTGTAGATTTTGGGCAACGTCCAAAGCCCTGTTCTGTAGTAGTGTAGGGAGTAGGGACCCAAGCTGGAAAGGATCTAGACAAAACTGATACAAGGTTGTGGTGGCAGGTATCAGATACGGGCCTGATTGTGTCTAGATCCTTTCCGGCTTGGGTTCCTCAGCGCATAAAGTGAGGGCGTGGTACCGCCGCCACAACCTTGTATCAGTTGGCTAGGAATATCTATCGCTAGGTTTTCCCGACTGAGGTCCAACTGTAGTTTGGCTTGGATAGATAAGTGCATCCGGAATTAATACATTTGACGAGATACCATCCATATCAAGTTCTATGGGAACGCTTCAGCGGAAGCAACTAGGTTGATAGAGCGTTTGTATGTCGAGACTGCCATCCTAGATATGCATGGAAATGGAAATTTGATTTGCCAAGGATTGCATAGTGGGCGGGCCAGGCTCAGTGTGACAAGTCCTCATCCTTGGAGTTTCCTGGAGAATAAGGTTCGACGAGAAAAGTGGAATATGACTGAAGTTCATGTCAACCAGAGTGAACTCAATTTTGTGCATGTTCTCTCCAACCTCCCTTAGTAGTGCTTGTTCGCTGCATTTCCCTGGTACACAAGTGAAGGCTTTGTTGATGGAGTAGCTGTGATCTGTGCTATGTAGTCCTGTCCAGATATGATTCTTACTGTGCCACCTTGTTGGCAATCTGTGCGACATTCTCATAAGATTTACAAGATAAATGTGGTTCATGATGCCTCCTAGCCCCACCCACTATGTCGCCCTCAACCCCATGCCTTTGGTGGAGGACCAACTCCGGCCGACTTTGGATTTCATCGATCAATTCTCTCTACGCATCTCTTTGCCTCTTGGCCTGTTGTTAATTAGATTACACTCAGTTGTTCAGAGAGACCGTTTGGTTCGCAGTAGTCCTCTCAATTTGGTTCAGGTGCACACTGTTCGGGTTGTGAATCATGATGAAGGTATCAACTCTAGAGGCTGCTCTTACACTATGAACTGTTGGATCATGTTCCTAGATTTCCAGCTTGACTTCCAGAAAGAGATTCAGCACCCTACAGGGACATCTTGCTTTGTACACAGACGCAAACAAGTCAAGAATTCTGGTGAGCCCCATCCAAAGCATGGCCCTGGGGCCCCAGTCGAGAATCCTCAATTCCCGGATTGCTGGAAGAAAAACAGGGCATTAGATGTTTTTGGTGGCTGCCCTCACCCAAATCCAGCTCACCCGATCCAGCTGGACCAGTAGAATGAAGAAGGTGGTAATGATATGGAGTTGGACGACATGTTAATTGGAAACTTGGAACCTTGCTGTTTTTGTGAATGACAATGTTGTTCAGCTTGGCATAAATCTTTTCATTTCATCTCAGGTTTCTTGCGAAAATTAATTCCTTCAATAGTCAGCTAACTTGGCAGGATGCTGTCCTCCACCTCCTTGACGTGATTCACGTCAATCTAAAACTCATCGAGCATCATAAAAGAATGATCCTTCATGCTATTTTAGGTAATTTATTTGGAACAAAAATATTCGATGCCATAGAATTGTTCTTAGAAATGATAGCTGAATTTTGAGGAGCCATGGGCTCATCATTATCTCAATAGCATGTGTCACTGCTGTCGCCACTTAGTTGAACTCACCACTTTCAGAAGGGCGAGGTACAGGGGTCGAATTGCTCTAATCAGCAGCGGCGAGCGCAGGTGCCAGACATACAAGCACGGCTGACTTCTGCAGCTGTTGAGTAGATTGTTCACTGTATTTAGCAACAAACATAGTTCCAGATTCCTCGTATTCCCATGGCCTATTATGTGGACATCTCCGGTCCAACACATGGTTTGCCCATTGAGGTCTGGCCTCTTTTGCAGGTCAACATCAGTTGAGTTGAGTTTATTTGGTGCTGCTAGAAACAATTTTATGTACTACATGCAAGTAGATGAACTAAGCTAGGCACAACTGTTGTTTCGGCGTCGAGCAATGCAGGAGGCAGCAGAAAGTCTCTCTTATATATAAGCAGGGACATGCATGCATGACTCTGGCTGATGTCCATGGTTCCATCGATTTGGTTCATCTCACCTAACGTCTGACATGGATATACATGGCCAGTCAGTCCCGCCTGCATGTGTGTATCTCTCTTTCTCTCTCTCTCTCTCTCTCTCTCTATACCGGAATCTCCAGTTCAGGAGATGAGACAATTTTGTTATAAAGATAAGAAACCAGGAGGTCCGATTTTAGTAAACCAGCTTCTTGTACTAGACAGATTGGATTGAGTTGGATATGGCTTGTTTCACTAGTACATAAATCTCATCACTGCGGGTTCATAACCCATTTGCACTGTCCATTTCATGCATTGCCAGTAAATTAAGGCCTTGTTCGGCAGCTTGGGATCCAATCCAGGAGATAATTCAGTCCAGGCCAGGAATCAGTTGATCCACTTGGTGGCACTCATTCCAGGCCTGGGTTTTACTCCTCAGGGGAACCAATCGAGGAGGCTCCAATTTGCTGTTCGGTTTGGCCAGGGATCCATCTAGGACTGCTAACAGCATGTACACATACATATCCAAGCATTTAACTAACACAACAGAATACGATCTTCAAACAATTCAAATTACCATGCAAAGCAAACCCAACATAAATTTCACAACCTGAATACCTGATAAACAGATTGCACAGACACACAAGCATTTTACTGTTTGGCAGTAGGCTTGAAACTAGGACAATATACCAGGAACTTGCACGGACACACAAACTGAACTATCTAGCACCAACGTTACAAGATTATAAAATAAAAAGATCATTGCTACTGATGACGTTATTGAGACACCAAAGTATACTTGCAGATTATGGTCTTGTACTACTCAAAACTTAACTAGATGGCATTCTTTATGTTGTCATGCTGAGCTACTTCATGTTCTCAAACTCAGGTGTTGTCGCTGTCTGAGATTTGTATCTGGCCTTTGCATCACTCCTGACCTTGGAAAGCCTCCTCATCCTACAATTACAAATCAAGAGCAAACAGTTACTCCAAGGTTACAAAAAATATATTCATATCATAATGCCAATTATTAGAAAAAGAACAAAAATGACATTGAAGGAGAGGAGATGAAATGGAAACTGGATTGCTTGCCTGTTTGTATGGATAATCAGGTGGGTACCAGTACCTGCAAAAATTTGCAGAACATCTTCAATGCTTTATAAAAGAAATATATAGTGATTGCACCGAGCATTAGGTCCATCGCTGTCTCTCACTCCCAAGGACATATCTACCAGCTAGCATGATTGTAAAGCCTAAAAATTATCTCAAGCACTATTATATGTCGAGCTAAAATAAGGGCCCCTTTTTAGCTCTTGCATCATATTACTCAGTATTAATAGTTTATTAGGAAAATATGCTTGTTGTTCAATGCTTCTCCACCTTGCAATAACCTAAAAACATCTAACCAGCTGGCAAGATCATATCAGAACTTCAGAAGTACTAATCATCAACAAACAAAATGTCAGGTAGGGGACCTCCAAATAAACATGAAAGCATACTTCACCACAAGAGAGATTAAATTAAACAAATGCCATCCTTATGAATTCCAAAACTGATCTCAGAGAATTATCTTGTAAAGCAACTATATAGAGTAACTCATATAGCAAAGAAAGAGGTATGAAAATCCTACGGCAACTTCTAATGAGTACTGCACTAAATCTAAGAGTGGCAAACTTTCAGTGAGCATTGTGTGGATAAACAGAACTTTCAGTAAGCAAACTTTCATAGTTTAAGTAAGTAAACATCAAGTTACAGAAACACTTCACTGACAGGGTCAACTCTGCCGGTAACTGTAGAATCTGCTGCTTTGGGTGGCAATGGCAACTGGCAAAAGAATAATAACACGATAATTGTCACTGGAGGAACCATGTGATTGGAGGCAGGTGCAAGGCATACTGGACCTCACTGTAAGAGCAGGTAAAAAAAAAAAGGAAAGGACAGGGTGGATCATGAATCTCTCAGCTCAAGGTTACAAAGACCAGCATCGCCATTCGCCAACCAACCACTAGATAGCATATAGATCTTCGCAGACCCGTGTCAGACCAATTATGTAAGCAACCGCAGACCCATCCCCAGCCTGCAGTCCCCATTCGCTTCACTCGCCTTCGCTAAGACCCAGGAGCGTCGAGAGTGGCAGGTCAAGAAGGGAAGGAAGAGCCAGCCAACCGAGGGATCAACGCATCACATGAGACCTAGCGACTATCCAGCGACGGATCCAGCGCAGGCAAGCAAGAACCCTAGCAAGAACGTAGCACCAGGGAGAGGAGGAGGCAAGGAAGATGAGCGCAATGCTTACCGGCGAGAAGGCGACGGAGAGCGCAGTGCTGTCGCCTCGTGCCGCGCCGTCGCGTCCCCTCGCAATGCCATGCGCCGTCGTGACCCCACGCGATGCCGTGCTCCATCGTCTCGTACCGCACTGTTGCGAGTCGCGTGCCTCACCGTCGTCGGGATAAGTTCTAGACGTCGGAGGATCCGTCTCCGTTCTGGACCAAAGAGTAGAGGAAAAGGCTCAGATTGACCAGTTTGCATTCTAGGCCATATCTAACCGAACCACCATTCTTGATCCGGCCTGGTTACGAACCGGCCTATTCGATCCGGGCGGACACTAGTAGAAAAAAAAGTACAATGCCGACGCCCCCTTTTTACACCACAGGCGGTTTTAGTTATCACGCGCCTGTGGTATAAAAAGGGCGGTGTCAGAACGACCAACTGTCTGTGAAGATGCATCTTCACAGGCAGTTTTCCTAACAAAACTGCCTGTAGAAATCATGTATTTCTACAGGTAGTTTTCCTATGGAACCACCATTAAAAATCACATTTCTACAGGCGGTTGCTGAAGAAAACCGCCTGTAGAAATCATGTATTTCTACAGGCGGTTTTTCTAAGGAACCGCCACTAAAAATCATATTTCTACAGGCGGTGTAAAAATAATTTAAAATTGAATTTTTTGAGCTTTTCAAATGACCCCGTTTGAAAAAAACTATCAAAATGAAAGTTGTAGATCTTGAAAAGTTATGAAATTTTGTAGCTGATAATTTTTTTCATTTGAGATCATCTTGTCGTCGAAAACAACGTTTGAATTTCTCAAATTTGAAATTCAAATTTTATAAATGACCTCGGATGGAGAAACTACTAATATAAAAGTTGTAAATCTTGAAAAGTTATGAAACTTTGTAGTTGACAACTTTTCCATTTGAATCTGTTTATGATCTCAAATAATCAATGTATGCTCAGTTTATGATAATATGTGGGGAACTAAACTCTAATATAGACACATTTTAGTGAGAGGTGGAGTGGTAGAGGAGGTTACGCACGAGGGTGAGGTCTTAAGTTCGAACTCTAATGATGTTGTCAAGCCTGTTCAAGCTTCTGGTTGGGCACATACAAAACAAGCCACAGAAGATAAGAAGCCAATTGAACCAGCCAAGTTCAAGTCCTCTACAGATGAAAGATTCCAAGCTCTAAAAATTATCGAAGATCTAAGGGCCTCTATTTCAAGTGTGGAGAAAAGTGGGGACCCAACCATAAGTGTCCTCCAACTATCTCTCTTGATGCTATGGAAGAATTTTGGAGTTGTATTAGTGACTCTGAAGAACCACACCAAGAACCAGAAGATTCTGACTCTGGCGTTGATCTTATGGCTATATCACTTCAAGCTGTTAATGGTATAGAAGGCTTCAAAACAATCAGATTAAGGGGACATTTGCATGGCAAGAAGGTTTTCATGCTTATTGATTTTCGAAGTACACACAGCTTCATCTGTGATCACCTGGCTGAAGATATTACTCCTTGGTACCCATTAAAGCAACCTGTTAAGGTTCAAGTGGCAAATGGTGACCTCATAGTTTGTACTCATGAACTCAAGAATCAACTCTAGGGAATTCAGGGCCATACTTTCAGTTCTACACTCAAGATCATACCACTCAAAGGTTATGACATTATACTGGGAATGGATTGGTTGAGTCAGTACAGTCCTATGGAGATTCACTGGGTTGATAGATGGATCCAATTTCATTATAATCAGCAAGGTGTGGTCCTACATGGTATTTCCACTGATACAAAATTAGGACCTCCTACTGTAACAATCAGTTGGTTAACAAACTCAGTATTGTATTTGGTGCAACTACAAGCCTCAGACCATAAGTTGCTCCCAGCGCCTGCTATATACCAACAGATCTCTAAAGGCTATTGGATAAGTTTCAATCTGTTTTACACCACCATCATTACCCCCACCCTGATCAGGAGATCACACCATACCACTGTTAGATGGTGCCCAACCATTTTGCCTCAAGCCTTACAGGTACAATCCTGCACAGAAAACAGAAATTGAGACACAAATAGCAGACATGCTCGCAAAAGGATGAATTCAAATGAGTACAAGTCCTTACTCCTCTCCAACATTATTGGTTAGGAAGAAAACTGGTGTTTGGCGTCTATGTGTTCATTACAGACGTCTAAACGCACTCACTCAGAAGAACAAATACCCCCTACCAGTTATAGAAGAACTCCTAGAGGAGTTGCAATGAGCTTCTTGGTTCACTTCATTAGATTTATGTTCTGGGTTCCATCAGATTTGAATGGCCTCAGGTGAAGAGTTCAAAACTGCGTTCCAAACCCACAATGGACACTATGAATATAGAGTTATGCCATATGGGGTCACAGGAGGCCCGGCCACATTTCGGTCAGTTATGAACATCATCCTTGCAGCACTTCTTAGAAAATGTGTGGTGGTCTTTATTGATGACATTCTAATTTACAGTAGATCTTGGGAGGAACATTTGGTTCACATTTCTCAAGTTCTCCAGATTTTGCAGCAACATCAGTTTCATGTCAAATTGTCCAAGTGCTCTTTTGCACAGAAGCAGCTTAATTATCTTGGACACATTGTTAGTTCCAAGGGCTTGGCAACTGACCCAAGTAAAATAGCAATTATCAAAGATTGGCCACAACCACAGAATGTTAAAGACCTGAGAAGTTTTCTCGGCATGGTGGGTTACTATAGAAGATTTGTCAAACAGTTTGGACTCATTTGTAAACCACTCACTAACCTTCTGACGAAAGGAACCTTGTTTGTCTGGACATCTAAAACTAAGGCTTCCTTTCAAGCTCTCAAGCAGGCTCTCATCTCAGAACTAGTGCTGGCTTTGCCTAAACTTGTCTATGCTTCTGGTAGAGGCATTGGAGCAGTTTTACAACAACAAGGTCACCCCGTAGCTTATGTCAGCAAGGCCCTTGGAATCAAAGCACATGGATTGTCCACTTATGAAAAGGAATGCCTAGCCATTCTTATACCTATTGATCATTGGCGACATTACCTACAAACTTCTCCATTCACAATATTGACTGACCCGAAAAGCCTAGTACATTTAGATAATCAGAAATTGTCTACTCCTATCCAACACAAGGCCCTAACAAAACTCATGAGTTTATCTTATCAGATTGTCTATAAGAAAGGTGCTGATAACAAGGTGGCTGATGCACTATCCAGAGTTTCTCCAGCTCCTACTTATGATATTTCAGCCACCTCAGTGGACAGACCCTTGTGTCTTCAAGAAACCCAAGACTCTTATAAGGATGATCCTCAAGCAGCCAAATTATTAGCTGAGCTCTCTGTATCTTCACCAGTGGGACTCTACACACTTCAGGATGGACTCATCAGGTATAAACAGAGAATTTGGGTAGGATCTCACCCAGCTCTTCAATACAAGCTTTTAGCTTCCTTACATGCTAGTGCTATTGGGGGTCACTCTGGGTATGAAGTCACCGATATGAGAGTCAAACAACTTTTTGCTTGGTTCAAATTAAAACAGTCTGTGCAGAACTTTGTTGCCCAATGTACTGTGTGTCCGCAAGCCAAACATGAGAGAGTTGCCTACCCAGGCCTTCTAACACCTTTACCAATACCTGATTGTGCTTGGCATATGGTTACTTTGGATTTCATAGAAGGTTTACCAAAGTCAGCTAGTTTTAACTACTCCCTCCGTCCCACAAATAAATGCAATTCTAGTAATGAATCTGGACATACATATATAGTGTCCAGATTCACTGCTAGAATTGCGTTTTTTGTGGGACGAAGGGAGTACATTTTAGTGGTGGTAGACAAGTTTTCCATATATGCTCACTTTGTGACATTCGCCCATCCTTTTACTGCATTACAAGTCGCCATCACTTATCTGAACAATGTGTTCAAACTCCATGGGCTCCCTCATGTCATGTTCTCTGATAGAGATAAAGTGTTTACAAGTAACATTTGGCAGGAGCTCTGTAAACAGATCTGAACATGAGTAGTGCTTACCACCCTCAAACTGATGGCCAAACTGAACGAGTCAATCAATGCTTAGAAACCTATTTGTGTTGCTTTGTGCATACTTGTCCAACCAAATGGTCTCAGTAGCTTCCCTTAGCTGAATATTGGTACAACATGTCTTACCACTCATCGCCCAGCAAGAGTCCTTTTGTTGTCTTGTATGGCAATGAACCAATACATTTTGGTATTGACATATCACAAGAGAAAAAGTCTACATAACCTCCCAAACTATCTAGGGTGGACTACTTTATCCCCTAAACTATAATACCAGATATTCTACCTCCTGAACTTTTAAAACCGGTCAAATAACCCCCTCGAGTGGTTTTGGATGGCGGTTTTGTCTTTTTCTTTTTTATTTATTTCTACCGAATCCTTGAAAAGTCATAATAAATCACAGAAAAATCATAAAATGAAATATTCAATTTTGTTGGACTCCTATTGAGTAGATCTACACAGTGAATATATAATATGGTATACTTTAGTACAAAGTTTTTGCTGTAGCTTTAAATTTATGTTTTTCTGTAATTAATTCGAATAATTGATATATGTAGTTCCTATGGTCCAATTGTGGTAAAATTTTTATGGTGGACTCATTATTGTATTGTTGAACTATGGTAAAAATTTCATACTAGTCATTGGATCATGTATAACTTAGTTATAGATTTATAACTCGTTTTAAGAATCTGTATAAAGACTTTTGTAAACATTTTAGCTTTCTCAAGTGCCGAGGACACTCTACCAGGAATGGCTTCATCTAAAGAAATGTGTTGAAGTTCATCATATAAAATAGTCCATCTTTGGAATTCTTCACTCGAAAGTGCTCTACGAATTCAACAACCCAATCTTGATCAATCCAGCAGTCACCTAGAGCGCAATCAGGATGACTCGCCATTCTATACAGTTCTTCGTAATAGACTTTCAGTGGGACATCATGCAACCAACAATCATGCCATAAGAGACAATTATAACCAACATTATGTATTCTTATTTTGTATCCTTCCTCCAAGAGCACTTGAACTGATAGCAAGAGTAATACCAGCTATCCAGTTCCTGATGCTTCCGAGTCCCAACTCATGTGAACAGGTCATGCATCAATGTTCAACTATAGCGGCTTCCTTCAAAATTTAGGGCTTGTATATAATGGTGTGTTTGGTTTGCTAAACGAGGTGCTACCACAAAACTGAATACCCTTGAGGGTCAAAAACCCTCAAGGAAACCCCTAAAACCGCCAAGAAAATCAATATTGGCGGCTAGCACTCAAGAAATGGCCGCCAAGGGTAGAGAGACAAGGAAATACTATTTCCTTGAGTGCCGGCCGCCACAAATCAATTCCTTGAGGGTTAAACCATCATGAAAATAAATCAGTGGTCAGATTTTTAACATCGTTAAGAAAATCTAACGACACCCAAGGATATAGGTTTCCTTGAGTGCCAATGACACTCAAGAAAATGTAAAAACACCTAAGGATATAGGTTTCCTTGAGTGCCGATGGCACCCAAGAAAATGTAAAAACACCCAA
>Ga0182004_10004281_pt1 | contig 11488 bp, 13 predicted proteins | sample Sormic07211540_1_FD_120479 | JGI IMG/M metagenome (GOLD analysis project Ga0182004, IMG submission 120479) | Endophyte microbial communities from Sorghum bicolor roots, Mead, Nebraska, USA - 072115-40_1 MetaG | ecosystem: Host-associated > Plants > Roots > Unclassified | place: USA: Nebraska...
TAGATGAAGAGTGAGGTGTCTGACTTGGCTTCAACAAACCCAATAGACAGCAAGTAAGAAGCCATCCGGCTGTACCAAGCACGAGGGGCCTGCTTCAGGCCATAGAGCGACTTCTTCAGAAGGCAGACAAAATCTGGATGAGCTGAATCTTCGAACCCGGATGGCTGCTGGCAGTAAACTGCCTCAGTCAGGTTGCCATGAAGAAAGGAATTCTTCACATCTAGCTGGTGAATGGGCCAGTGGCGTGTGAGCGCTAAGGAGAGCACCGTGCGCACAGTAGCGGGCTTCACCACAGGACTGAAAGCCTCATCAAAGTCCACACTAGGCCGCTGGGTAAATCCACGGAGAACCCAACGCGCCTTGTACCGCTCGAGGGAGCCATCAGACTGAAGCTTGTGCTTGTAGATCCACTTCCTAGTGATAACATTGGCCCGAGGAGGGCGAGGCACAAGATCCCAGGTGTGATTCTGAAGAAGAGCACTGTGTTCTTCCTCCATAGCTGCTCGCCAGTTGGGATCAGCAAGAGCGCTACGGAAGGTCTTCGGCACCGGAGAGAGAGGCACAACATGGTAGATAGAGGGCATCCTGTAGCTACTCTTCCATCGAGTGCCCATGGAGTGCTGGTTGGTCACTGGAGGGACAACAACCGCACCCTTGGGCAGCGAGGCTGCTGGAGAGGCAGCAGGGGCGGGGGCAACCGGTGCGGTCGCCAACGGCTCACGTGGTCGACGCTCGTAGACGTGCGTGAAGTAGCGAGCCGACTGGGGAGGAGGGAATCCGGGTGGTGGCCCGCGGGGCGCCGAGAAGGGTGCTGAAGAGCCCGCGGGCGACGAAGGGGGAGCCGAGCCATGACGCAGAGCGTCAGGCAGTTCTAGGGCCGCGCGTGGCGCGGTCGGTGTGAGCTACAGGGCCGCGCGTGGCGCGGAAGGAGGTGGCCCTGCCGCCCGCAGCGCAGGAGGAATGTAGAGCGCGGGTGCCGGGGGATCCTCAGCATCCTCAGAGGGCGCCCCAGGCACGGCCTCACGGGGACCGGCAGGGGCGCAAGCGGCGTCGGAGGTACTGGGAGAAGTTTCTGCAGGAAAACACTTGTGCGACGGTCCAATAGGAGCGGGTGCAACATCAGTAATATCTATAAGAAACTCGAGGTCTGCTGGAGTACTAGGACCATAGCGCTCAACAAAGCGGAAGGCCGTTTCATCAAAGATGACGTGCCGAGAGATGATGACTCTGTTGGAGAAGAGGTCAAGGCAGTGGTACCCTTTATGATGAGCTGAATAGCCTAGGAAGACGCACAGGACAGACCTAGGAGCAAGTTTATGAATGGCGGTGGCAGACATATTTGGACAACATTTGCAACCAAAGACTCGCAGATGATCATATGTGGCTGGCTTACCAAACAAGGCAAGATGAGGCGTGGAAAACTCTAGAGTTTTGGTGGGCAATATGTTGAGGAGAACAGTCGCCGTGGAGAGGGCCTCTACCCAGTACCGGGAAGGCATGGACGCCTGAAAGAGAAGGGAGCGAAGAACATTATTGATAGAGCGAATAATGTGTTCAGCTTTACCATTCTGGGACGATGTGTAAGGGCAGGACATGCGGAGGTGAATGCCCTGGGAGAGAAGAAAATGTCGGGTGCTAGAGTTGTCGAACTCTTTCCTGTTGTCGCACTGTACAACTTTTACGCGGGCGCCAAACTGAGTGGAGGCATGGGCGATGAATTGAGCTAGCGTGCTGAAAGTGTCAGATTTAAGTCGTAAAGGAAAAGTCCACAAATAATGAGTGCAATCATCAAGAATGACCAGGTAGTATTTATAACCAGAAATGCTAACAACTGGAGAGGTCCATAAATGACAATGAATAAGATCAAACTTGCTAGACGCACGAGATGTGGACACATGAAAGGGCAGACGAACATGACGCCCTAGCTGACAAGCATGACATAAATCTGAACAATCCTGAATAGGAAAATAAACACTAGAAGTAGACGCGAGCTTTGACAAGGTCTCATGACCAGGATGCCCAAGACGTCGATGCCACAGTGGAGAGGAGCCCTGAGCGGCAAAGGAGAGTGCTGGTGGAAGGCGAAGTGGGTACAAGGGCCCGGAGCTATTACACCTGAAGATCTCTCTCCGAGACGGAAGAACCTTCACAGAACAACCAGCGGGGTCAAACTCGAGCAATTATTGTCGAGAGTAAATTGGCGAACAAAGATTAGATTCTTAATAATTTGTGGCGACACAAGAACATTATTAAGACGTAAATTTGAAGTTAACTCTGTGGAACCAGTGGCAGTGACAGGAATAAGAGAGCCATTACCGACAACAATAGATGAAGGAGTAGGGTACCGCGGGAGAAGAACATGTGAAAGAGAGGAGGGTTGAGATGTCATATGTGAAGTAGCACCTGAGTCGAAGTACCACTCATTGGTCGAAGGAGGCGTCAGCGAGGTCGTGCTGAAGGAGGCAGCGAGATCCGTCGGGTCCTAGGAGGGCAGGTCGGTCATGGGGCCCAGCGTGCTGCTGGGGAGCAACAAGCGCCTGCTGCTGCTGTTGAGCGAGCAGGGCATGCTGCTGTGCCTGGTGCTGCGCCTGGAGGTGAGGAGGCACCGGGATGGGTGCCAGGGGCGGACGAGGACCTCCCGGCCACATTTGGATGGAGCCGGACCAGGGGTTGAAGAAGCTGGGCCAAGGGCGCCCTCCTCCAGTTAGCTGCTGCTGCTGTGCGCCGCCGGAAGGAGGCTGGGAGCCCTACCCTGTAGCGCTGCTGTTGCCTTGTCCCTTGTTGCCGCCACTGCGCTTGCTGCGGCGGTTGTTGGAGGCCTTAGGACCCCCGCCGGAACCTGCAAAAGGTGGAGGCGCCGCGGCGGGAGTAGTGGAGGCGGCGAGGGCAGCTGCTGGAGTCTCCTTGCGATCCATCATGGTGAGTTCCTCAAGAATGAGGTCTTCACGAGCTTCTAGGAACGTGGGGAAGGGCTTGGCGCGGCGAAGGAGAGTGCCGACGTGGGTGAAGCGCTCGTTTAGGCCGCGGATGAGGTTGAGGACGAGGGTGCGGTCGGTGATGACCTCGCCGAGGGCCGTGAGATCATCAGCCATCTTCTTCAGTTTGGGGCTGTAGTCGGTGATGGAGAGGAGGTCCCCTTGCACGAAGTTGCGAAACTTCGTCTCTAGCTGAATGGAGCGAGCCTCCCGATTGCCGAGAAACTGCGACTCGACCGCGAGCCAGGCATGCCGTGCTGTCGAGCCCTGGGCACGGATGATCTCGCCCAGATCGTTCGTGAGTGTGGCGATGATCCAGGATTTGATGACGCAGTCCATCCAGGCCCAATCCGGAGAAATCGGGACTGGAGGGTCTTCGCGACGTGATCCTGGAGGGTAAATTTGCCGAGGATAAGGAGGAACTGATCACACCAGCGATTGAAGTTACCGGAGTCGACGTCGAGGACGGTGGTGACGTGGTTCCAGATGTTGCTGACGGCGACAGCCTGGGAGTGAAGTTGAAGCAGAGCCACGGCTTCGTGCTGAAGCATGGCGGCGCGGAGATCAGGTGGAGGGCCATCGGTCGGTGCAGAGGCACCCCGGGTGGACCCCCTGACGACAAAGGAGCCACGGCGGCAGCAGCGGCCGCCCGCGCCAGGGCTGCGCGCGTGAGGGCGTCCGAGGCGCGCTTGGCCGCGTTGTCGCGCTCCTGGGCCGTGGCCTCAGCCTACTGCTCGGCCTCGAGTGCGCGGGCCAGTGCAGCATCGCAAGCAGCAGCGCGGTCGCGCTCCAGTTGCTGGGCGGCGGCGGCGGCAGCGTTAGCCTACTCCTTGGCGGTCCGTTGGGCGACCTCGTCGTCTTGAACGGAACCTGAGGAGCCGGTGTTGTCCTGCCCGTCGTTGGGAGTAGCGGGCGACATGGCAGGCGGGCGCAGCACAGCAGGGCAGGCGCGTGAAGAGGGGAAGAGGCGCTGCGCGGCGAGGGGCTGGCGCGCGGGAGTGGGCGGGTGCTGTGCGACGGGGGCCGGTGCGCGGGAGTCGGCGCGGCTGGAGGCCAGCGTGCATGATGTAGCGGAAACTGACCTAACCTAGGCGTGATACCATGAGAGCAATTAGCCTCAGGATTAGATAGATGATTAAGGGGTACATGGGTACATTATATAGGCAAGGATCCCTAAGGGTTTATAGAAACACCCAATCAACGGTGATCCTTGCCTTATCAATCTATCTTAATCCCTAAGGTGCTTAACCGCACCGGCCCATTACAGCCCATTAGGGCGCCTACTGCTAACAAACAGACAGGAAGAAACTAATGATTTCTACTTTATGTGCCATAATGCTATCTTGCAATTAGTTTACCTGTGCATATGTGTGCTACATTAGTGGTCTGGCAGTGCATACACATATATGTGTCACCATATAAGAAGTCGAGTAGCAAGTCCTCATATGAAACTTATATCTTTCATTTTGCAATATTACGACCTTATATGATTTGTACTATGCTGAACTCGTAAGAATTGGCATCATCGAAGTAACCTATTTCACTTGTGGCTTTTTTGTTTGAAGGATAAGAGGAGCAATACCCAAACAGTTTCCAAGTGAGCAAAAGAAATGCATTAACTTTTAAAGCTCAGTGTGTACATCTGTTGAAGAATTGAAGTTACTCATGATAAATGCTCTACGTTTACAGTGTTGGCAAGGCTGTCTTGGATGTCAAATGCCACTATTTGGAAGCTAGTATATGTGGCTCAACTTTATGTATTGGGGATTGTGCATTTATTAAGGTGAGTTAAGATTTTTGATGTCCAGCTTTCTTCTTGATACCCCTGGCCTACTTTGTCTTCATTTGAGGACTTCTCAACTATGGAGTAATTAGTAGTGCTCACAAGTAATCAGAAAAATAAATTATTGATCAACCTCATGTGGTCCGTATGTGGATTTGTGTATGTTGGCTATCATGTTCATGTGTACTCCCTCTGTCCTTAAATAAGTGTCGTTCTTGCTTCCCAAGGAGTCAAACTATTTCTATTTGGACCAAATATATGCAAGGAAATATTAATATTTGTAGTGCATAATTAGTATCGTTAGATAGATCACTAAATCTATTTTCATAATAAACTTATTTGAAGATACAAATGTTGTTAATATTTTCTACAAACCTAGTCAAACTTAAGAAAGTTTGACCGGCACGAATACCATAGCGACACTTATTTAGAGACGGAAGGAGTATGTATGTTTATCTATATCTGTTGCTTGATTGCACACTGTAGCTTGCATGATTATTGTGTTGTGTAGTATAAAACAGTGTTTACCTTGATATCACATGATTTACGGTTGCATAACTTTAGTATGGTTAATATTTGCAGGGTCTAGAAGGAAAACCACATTATATAGGCAGGTTATTAGAGTTTTTTGAAACAACTGCTGATGAATATTACTTCACTGTTCAGTGGTTTTTCAGAGCTGAAGACACAGTGAGTTTGGTTCTCCTGACCTTTTGTCCTAGAAATTATGCATGCCTAAAGAAACATGAGATCTTGTAAGGAGGCCTGAATTAATGAAACATAACTTCATGTTTCAGCTTGCACAATTAAAATCTGATAAGCGTGTTTATGTTAGGGTACTTAATCATGCTTTTGACCTCTTATTCAATCTCAGGTCATGGAAGACCAAGCACAGTCTCATGACCCAAGGAGGCTCTTTTACTCAGACCTGAAGGATGACAATTTACTAGACTGCATTGTTTCTAAAGTTACCATTATGCCAGTTTCTCCAAGTGTAGGAACTTTTAATTATACATTTTCTTGTATTGGTTTAATGATACTTCTTTGTATGAAAAGTAGATTTTCAATTTTTGCTACAGCTAAATGAAAAGCCTCGGTTAATTCCTTCATTCCACTATTACTATGACATGAAGTACTCTCTGGACTATAGTACATTTTCTACAATGGAAATGGGTAAGTGCTCTTAAAACACAGTGGTTCACATGTGATGCCAAATTCTTCGCAATATTGGTGAATCAATCACTTAGATTTGAGATCTACCCTTCACATTTATAATTTATAATTTATATTGAAGCGCCTTTCTCTTATTATTTTTCTATCATGTTGATCATACTTTAATTCTAATGTGTATTATCTTGTAGTCTGTAATTGTTATAGCTTTTATTCTGTTATGTATTTTGATAATATTATGAGCTTATTAGCCTAACTTAAGGTTTATAAAATGCAGGAGATCCAAATGACACGTTACATTCACATTACACTAGTAGCAACAATGTGAAAAGGATTGATTTCACTGAAAAGCAGAAGTCTCCCACATCAGAGATGAGGGAGCTTTCCCTGTTAGATCTGTACTGTGGTTGTGGGGGAATGTCTACTGGACTTTGTCTTGGGGCTCGTGGTGGTGGTGTGAATCTTGTAGCGGTACTTATATGCTAACATCTTAGATGTGCTATGGCTTTTTATTGCTTAGTATAGTAAATTTTTTTAATGATTTCCTTATCATTAGTAGAGATGGGCTGTTGATGGCGATGAAGTTGCATGTGAAACCTTCAGGCTAAATCATCCAGAAACTCGGGTACTGACCTTGGTGCTTTATGTTATTCCAGGGGTGGACCCAGCAGCAAACTTTGGGGGGGGGGGGTGTGCTTCTTCCTTCCTCAACTCCTCTCTTCCTTTCTATGGCCTCACCTCCTCCTCCCCTATCTTCCTCTTAGTTTAATTGGATCTGCTGCTGTGTTATTCCAATATAGTTCTCAAATGTCAGTTCTGGCTCACTTATGCACATCTACTCATTGCATAGGTCCGAAACGAAACCACCGACGATTTCCTTGAGTTGTTGAAGGAATGGAAAAAGCTATGCAAAACCTATGTGAAACCCTGCAGTAAAGTAAAGTCTCAGTCCAACGTTCCAACACAATCCAGTAATGGAACTCCAGATTGTTCTACATTTTCTACTGAAGAATTTGAAGTATGGAAGCTAGTTGATATTTGCTTCGGTGATCCAAATGGTGTCAGAAAGCGTGCCTTGTACTTTAAGGTTTGTGATGGTTTGCTTGCTTTGTACTCTTGTAGTTACAAAGTACCAACTTAATTACTTGTCATCTGCCCTTCTACTCTTTAATGGTTAATGATATAACTCAATGCTGTTAAATACATAAAGAATTTCCTTGTTATTTGATCCAATAATTAGTTTGGCTCTATTGCCTCAACTCTGGTGAAGGCTGTATGTTTACAAATGACATGTGCATATCATTGGTTTTCCATTGATCATTGTATTGATCTGTACTGAAACAATTGTGATATCATATGTGTAGGTCCGCTGGAAAGGTTATGGCCCTAATGATGACACATGGGAGCCAATGGAAGGGTTAAAGTAAGAATTAAAGGTTTTAAAACTTACCAATGTCACCATGATTTGAACAATTTGGCTTTTGCAGGAACTGCAAAGATGCAATTAGGGATTTTGTTATTGAAGGGCACAATAAAAAGATCTTACCACTTCCTGTAAGTGTTATTCATGCTTGAGTTTAGTATGAATCTCAGCCAGTCAGCCTTGATGCTATGAACAATATGCTAGCATGACTCAGAAGAGCATATGATGTTAACTTGTCAACTGAACTCTATATCCTCTCCAAACTGAAAAAAAAGAAAGGAAGGAAGAAAAGGAAAAAAAGACATAATGGACTCTAGATTTAAAATATAATGTAATCTCAATTTGTCATAAATAGAGTTTAACAAATTAAAGCAGGTGTAAGGTGAGCAATTTTGCAATAATGCAGAATTGCACTTTGTGACCATGCCCCACTCGGTGCTGTCATGGTTCTCTTAAAGGCTTGATGGAATACCTTGTTTCCTTCGTTTATGTGGAACTTTTGGCATTTGACAGCCACTGCATATCTTAATATTTTGATAGCATTAGTAAATGGTCATTTACTCAAAATTATAGTTTGATTCTATTGATAATATTATGTAAATTTCTTTGACCAAAAATCATGACAAATAGTATATTACTATATTTATGGTGACAAACTTGTATATGTGAACAAAAAAAAATCATATGTGGGAAACTGGAAGTCGCCTCCACACATGTTGAAAGTAGATTAAAATAAATTAAAAGTGAAGATGCAAGGCGAACTAATGGTACCATGAATGCACACTTTCTCCTTGCCAGCGCCACCTGCATCACCTAGCGTATCTGACCATAGGATCCCTGCTGCCGCATCGGTGCCACCACCCATGCAGCCACGGGGCGGGAGGGGGGGGGGCAGTTCAGTCATAGACCATAATATTCCTTGTGTCGATGTTATCAAGCTGCCAACATGCTGCTTCCTTTTTTTTCGAATACGCAGGAGGACTGCGTATCATTGTATTAATAGAAGGAAAAAGGAACCGTACAGAGACTCAGCACTCAACACACAAACTCTCTCTCACATTGACACACACGCACACACACACGCAAGGACACAATCTAAACCCCACTCACAAAACTGACAGAAAAGAAACGCCTGAGACAAGGGAAGGACCTGACCAGGGCCCCCCAAAGCCCCTCTGACCAGGGCCCCCAAAAGCCCCTCCCTAACGGACACCCCGAGTTGGGTTCAGAAACATGCTGCCTCCTGCATGGAAGTAATACTCCTTACATAAATAGTCTTTCTTGTTAATACTGGTTATTTAATGTTACCGTTGTGGAGAAAATTGCAGATATAGGACTCCAATCAACGCGCTTCGCAAACATAGGACTCCAATCAACACGCTTCGCAAACATAGGACTCCAATCGTTGTCTTCATAAAAATAACCCTCAAAACGTTGCCTTCTTGTTTTTCATGACATTTAGTGTATTTCATCATCTACATGGTGATTAGCTACGTTTTTTTTTCTCATCTCACAGGCTTGGCCGCTGCCGCCCCTGGTTGGCTGGATGGCCGCCTGCCTTGGCTGGCTCTGGCTGGTCGGTCGCCTTGGTTGCCTGGCCGCCTTGGCTGGCTGCCGCCACCGCCTTTGGCTTGCAGGCATATATTGAGATGCACAGGTTTATATATAATAAAAATTAATAAAAAATAAGGCATTTGTCACGTCCAGTCTAGATGATGGCGCAGCTACACAGAAGCCGGCGTGGCCAAGCCTGAAGGCGCCACGGCCAGCCCTGTAACCTGCACGGCCAGGCCGGAAGAAGCCAGCGCGGCTAGGGCTGAGGGTGCCGCAGACAGGGACGACGCGCGGCTAGGGCTGAGGGCACCGCGAACAGGGCTCAGAGCGCCGCGTCCATCATCTACATCGGGCGGCGGCCTTCCATCCATGGGCGACGTGACGAACGGCGGCGTGAGGAACGTCGGAGTCGAGGGTTAGGGTGGCGTCGGGAGGGAGACGAAGGACCGGGAACATAAAGCGTCGGGAGGTAGAGAAAACGTCGATCAAAACTGTGTAGATGACAGAAGGGCAAAAAGGTCACTTTGGACATAAATACATGTATTAGGAATTAAAAAGAGATAAAATACACTAAATGTCATGGAAAATAAGAAGACAACGTTTCGAGAGTTATTTTTACGAAGACGACGATTGGAGTCCTATGTTTGCGAAGCGCGTTGATTGGAGTCCTATATCTGCAATTTTCTCACCGTTGTGGTACTGTTGTGACTTGCTACAGTTACTCAACACTTCTGATATCTTGTATGAATTCAGGGTGATGTGGATGTCATATGTGGAGGACCACCATGCCAAGGAATTAGTGGCTACAACCGCAATAGAGAATTTGATGCACCATTCAACTGTGAGAGAAATAAGCAGATCATTGTCTTCATGGATGTAATGCAATTTTTGAAGCCCAAATACATTTACATGGAAAATGTCCTTGATATACTGAAGTTTGCTGATGCAACACTTGCAAGATATGCTCTAAGTCGGCTAGTTTCTATGCATTATCAAGCAAAACTAGGGGTCATGGCTGCTGGATGTTATGGCCTCCCACAATTCCGAATGCGTGTCTTTTTGGTGGGCTGTCATCCAAAGGAGGCAAGTAATAGTTCCCCTGTATTATGAAGTCACTTTCTTCTGTTTTCCCCTTATTTCTATACCTCTACCCTGTAGAAATTACCCCCGTTTCCTCTACCTACTCATGAGGCAATTGTGAAGAATGGTTGCCCCTTGGCTTTTGAGGTAAATATGGCCTGCTTTACTTGATCGATCCAGGGATGGCTTATTTCTGCTCTGGACATCCATTTCTATTGAAAATTCATTTCCTACTTGATCTGTTTATTGTAGTCTACTTCTTTATGCTAATATTTTCCCCTAATACTGAGAATTAGTATGTCTGAAGTAACAATACCATCATTATCTCTTTTGTAGCGTAATTTAGTTGGATGGCCCGACAGCATGCCAATGCAACTAGAAAAACCAATTGTTCTCGAAGATGCTCTATCTGATCTTCCAGAAGTAAGTAACACTCTTAAAGATTTCAGACCTATCAGTCCATGTTCTACCTTGCCTTGTCCACGTCACCCAAAGGAAAAATAAATCAAGTCGGTAGGACTGGGGCCTGTGGCTACACTATGTTCCAGCATTAAATGGTAGTTTACTTTTGAGGGTACATTTGCTGACTTTGGGTTAGGTATAAGCAATTTTCACTTAATTTAACAGTCCTTTAATTCAGAAGCTGTTGTGTAAATCTTTTGTAGGTGGAGAATGGAGAAAAACGAGAAGAAATGCTATATATGAAGGGACCTCAGACAGAATTCCAAAGATATATTCGGTCATTTAATTCTGGTGTGTGATTGCTTACATTGGTGTGGAAAGGACTTGGATTTTCTTTTTATTCGGTGTCATTGAATAATAGGTTCTGATGGCTAGAAATATTTATTTTGTACACTAGAATAATATTAAGATGACGGTTTCCATTTTTGAGGGACAATAAATTAGCTTGTATGCTTTTCTAATGGTATTTTGCATTTACTAAAATTGTTTTGAACATAACCTATTTACTATAAATGGTAGGAATTTGTTTAATAAAATAAGTATAAATTCATAAATATAGTTGAAAAAGAAACAGGAAACAACATGCACGAGATATGACCTCAGTTCTAAGTGCTTGTTACTGTGACCATATATCAAGGAAATCAAACTTTTGCCAAAAGTGTTACCAAAATTTTCTTTGTTAACATGTCAATTTGGGTTTTTACGAAATATTTCCTTGGATTGATAAAGTGCTAAGAGGAGAAACTTTAGTCAAAAGTATCAAAATTTTTGAAAAAGAAAGATATAATGACTCCTTTTCTTTCTTTCTTTTTGTGACCACCCATGTTTTCAGATCGTATTATCGAATCTAGTTGTTTGACCACCGATCAGACGATTAATCGCGATTAGTCGTCGATCAGGGTCGATTAGTCGGTCTGATCGGTCTGATCGGGCTGATCGGACATTTAGTCGTCCTTATGCCTAGATAACCTGATCGACCATGTATATACTATATATATATGATGTAAATATATGAATTCATGGCATAATGAATCATTATCA
>Ga0182004_10004282_pt1 | contig 11488 bp, 12 predicted proteins | sample Sormic07211540_1_FD_120479 | JGI IMG/M metagenome (GOLD analysis project Ga0182004, IMG submission 120479) | Endophyte microbial communities from Sorghum bicolor roots, Mead, Nebraska, USA - 072115-40_1 MetaG | ecosystem: Host-associated > Plants > Roots > Unclassified | place: USA: Nebraska...
AACGATACCTGGAATACTTATCCTGGTGAAATGCTACAATGAGGTGTTTTATCTGTGCGCTTGCGGATAGAATAGATTATTTTCTAGAGAGCCTTTACATTTATAAGTACCTTTGTACACTCTAGCGCCATGCTAGGGATGACAACCTAGTATCTAAGTGGTGTTAGCTAGTGTCAACACTCGTCTCCTTCTCGTGCTGTACCAAGTTAACGAGTTTAGATGTGCGGCTCCTTGTAAGTCCTAACAAAAAATAGGGTCATACAAGCAGTCTTCTTCTTTGACGCGTACGGGGAAATCAATTTGGGCACCAAAAGTTTGGATTTTTTGGTAGTGGTAGTGTTGTCTCATTATTTTTGGGTGGTGGTGGTGGTGTCTTATCGTCGTTTTTGGGTGGTGGTGGTGTGGATGATTGCGGTGGTGTTGATGGCGGTGGTGTTGTCATTTAGGTGATAGTGGTAGGGATGGTGGTTGAGGAATAATCGGTGAGGATGGTGACTACAAGAACGAGGAGGGTGGTGGATTGGGAAGAGATGTGGGATGGGACGACTCCTGAGTCTTCGGCACTTCACGGGGTGATGGTTGTTGTAGCTTAGACAATAGGACGTCTCGTCGAGGCCAAAGAGTGAAATTCTTGATAGCTTGTGCCAGTTTCTCAATACACCCAGGATTGAGAATGTCTAGCATGTCGTCCTCATATCCTTGGACAACTGTCAGCACTTCTACCCTGTAGTAGTCCTCGGGAATCTCCCTACCATGGAACTAGCGCCACGGGATCATAAGTCCTGTGGCTACTTCCCTTCTAGAGTTGTTGTTAAAACCGTACCTTATGACTAGGGAGCAATGAACACGACTATCGATCTCGTCAACTAGAGAGTGGACCTTGTCTCTGGTAGATGTAATACTGCTTGGGACGATCGGAGCTTGTTCTGTTGTTGTCAGGGCAATGACTAGCTTCATCTGAGAAGACTGACCACTCAATCGGCTCGACATCATAGTTGTCAATCGCTGTATCAACTTAGGAGGAGGATTAGAGAGGATTTTAGACATCACCTCTTCAACTTCTCTCTTAGCCTCCTTAAAATAATTAGACAATTCTTCCTTGTAGCGATCGTGTTTCCTATACATTCATTTCCTCTTTGGTTTGAATCCTTCTTTGGATGAGATGCCTTGTACACCCTCACGAGCCGGCTGGGCCGGCTGGCCAGCCAACCTCTCCCTCTCTCCCCTCTCCGACCATGGGTGGGCCGGCCTAGCTGACCAGTTGGCCCACCCCCCTCTATAGCCAAGGGTGGGCTGGCCAAATTGCCCAGGCGGCCCACCTCTCCCCCTCTCCACTTTCCGGCCACAAGAGCTGGCCCCACCACCACCACTGGTGAGCAGCCCCCACGCCCGGCCTCGACGCTCCCCCCCCACATGCAGCTGTAGCCGTAGCCTACCCTGCGCCCTACCCTAATGCTCCCCCCACACCTGGCCACCTCTGGTCACGCCGCCGGCGAGCCGTGTCTGCACGTGCCCTCCTTGCCTCTCCCAAACCCTGTGTGCTCCGGCAACGGCCCCGATGCGCAGCCGCACCCGCCCTCGCGCGCAGCTGTCACCTTGACATCGGCGAGCTTACCTCAATGGGAAGGGAGCAGATGGAGACCTCAACGGCAAGGGGGATTTCGGCAGCCTGCCGGTGTGGGTTTGACCAAACTGGCGCCTTCAGAGTTAGAATTTTTTGGGGCTCTGGGCGTGCCATTTATACTGTTACTATTTCTACAGGCAGTGGTCTTAGGGAACCGCCTCTACCAATGATATACACAGGCGGTTCTCAGCGCCAACCGCCTGTATAAATCCATTTATACAGGCCGTTGGCGTTGACCGCCACTTGTATAAATTTGTTTCTACAGGCGGTGGTCAATGTCCACCTCTTGTAGAAAGCCTGGCCATGATTGGGCCAGCCCACCAGACCTGCATTGATCATTTCTATAATGTCTTTTTCTATATTTTTTGTATCATCTTTCTATTTTGTTTTTTATGTTATATATTATTAGTATATTAATATTATAATATAATTATATTGTTTCTACATTATTTGTGACATATTATTTCTATATTCTTTATTTGTGACATAACTATATATTGTTTACACAGGATTTGTATAGTGCTATTATATATTATTTATATAATATTTTCATATTCTTTTATATATTGTTTATATAGGGTTATATTGTTACTATTTTTATGGTTATTAGCTAGGGTTTTGTTTATGTTGGGTTTATATATATATATATTTCATTATATTGTTTAGCTAGGGTTTATGTTATCACTCATACATGATGAATGACAAATATAATCTAGGGAGCACAAATATAATATGACAACACTTAAGGGATTAGGGTACATATTATAACATTAGTTGATTACGTGATGAATCACAGATATAATTGTTGGCATTTCTTAACGTCATCGATAAAAGACAACACTAAAAAATGTATGGCACTGAATTAACTTGCCTTTAGCAAACTAGCCACTTTATCTCTTGCCACTATTTCTAAGCATTGAACTAGGTTCTCATCCCTAATCATATAGGTACAAATAAACAAAGGCATAATATAGTTCTATCATTTTATGTGACTAGGAAAAAATAAATATAATATGTAAGTAAATAACAACTCTACAAGCGGGCATATAATTAGACCATTGTAACATTTTACCTAGAGTATTACCAGGTTGTCGATTTATAATTATACCACTGAGAAGGTATAGCTAAACTATAAAAATGGCATTGATAACAATTATATATATTGAATAAGAGGTGAAACCAAGATCATTTACTCTAATTGTAACAGGGGTAGTCACATGATAAATATAAGTGATAAATAAGGATCAAGCATCATATATATATAAAGATAAACACAGAGCATCTCATCTAGTAACAATAATAACTGCATCAATGGAAATTATATCTAAGGTAATTCTATAACTGCATCAATGAATACTCAAATTAGTGCAAATACGTCTAGCAATCATTATGAGTCAATTCTATATCATATTTAAATATAAAAGGAGCATCAACTAAGGAGGATATTGAGACGTAACGTCATCTCCGACGCGACCGGACTCTACCAAACTATAATAGTCACCTGCACGAACCACCACACGACCGGGCACATTAGGGAGCACCTGCAGATAGGCAAGATTTCTAAACACCACATCTACATATTGCCAATCATTCACCTAGAAATTCTCTAGATGGACGCTATACGAGCAATTACATAAATTCAATAGGATCAAACCAACTATGCTAGACATATAATTAAAGCAGATAAAGACTATTGCAATGAAGAACATATATAATATGAAGAATATTGTTTCCCAAATTATAATGACAAACATTAAGAGTAAAGTTACAAGATCTATACCAAACTCTACACTACTAACAATGTCGAGAATCCAGCTCCGGCTGACGAACTTGAACTCCTCTACTTCTAATCTAACTAGGCTAAAGTTATGAACTAGAGAGGCTCTAATGAACTAAAAAGCTCTTGATGGCTTGATCTTCAAACGACTGAGGGATGGATGAGGATGATGCCTCCAGGGAGGGGATCTGCCTCTATATTTATAGTTCGGTGGGATGAATACGCACCATCGATCAAACTGACTTCACATAGGGCTGAGATGGATCCTTAGAGGCAGTGGAAGAAGACTCCAGAAGGCGGCGGGAGGAAACCGTGGTGGGGCACCGCCTAGCACCGCCTTATGGCCAGTCGACCCCACATGGAATGTACTCGGGTCCCCATTGCTTCAGGTACATTCTAGATGCTTCCCACGTCCAGATGATGTATGCTTCCTTCTGGGCCAAATTTCATGGTTTTTAAGCACTTGAATCCCTCCATTAATCATTTTCTATTATAATCCTTGGAATTTATAGAATAACCAAAACTCATGGAAATTGTCAGATAAAACCCTAGACTAGTTTGTTTTTATGTTTCCTTCTGTGTCTAAATCTATTAAAAGTTGACGTTATCCACCGTCAACAACACCCCTAAGCTTACCCTTTGCCGGTCCCTAAGAAAAGCCTAATTACTAATAAACTTGGATCAGGAGTTGCTACAATGCTTTAATGGCTTTCAAATACACATGCTTTAAATAGAAATCCTTCTCCAGATTTAGACAAAACCACTCCAACTTCCAAACTTACCCATTTTACCTTTAACCATGGGGCTTCTAGCTTTCATATGGGCCTTGAGCAATCAAAAGATAGAACAATGAAGTCTACGCACCATGTCTCCAATTTTTCGTAGTTCCAAAAATTTCAGAGTTTGTTAGATGTTTTCAAAATAAAACTCAGAGCTTAATTGTATGACACCCTTAAGTCTCTTTGTATACGGTATTTATGGGTATCACATAAGGTAATCATAATGTTATACCTTCCTATAGCTAAGTATTTAATAGTGGAGTTTATAGGAGTGGCAATGAAAAGGATGAGCATACATGCAATTCATATATTATAAAGTCAAACAATGCATCCAAAGAGAGTTAAGGCATACAATCAAACCAAGATGTGCATGTGTGTGGATTATGGTGGATAGGTGTATATGCATATATGGTGGCTAAAACTTATTCTAATTTGGCTCTTCTATAAAATAATGCCTCTCTTGTAAGGACTCAGAACTTTTCCATAGGAAAACATGGGCTACCTTTATTCATTTCTTTCTTTTCTTCTTTTTTTTAATTAGGGAGGCGGGCATCTAAGTTCCCATTGTTTTAATTTCTAGGACACTTGTCCATCTTTTACTCCCTTTTTCTTTCTTTTTTACTTTTGCATAGCCACATGCATCCTTAGAATAAGAAATAATTCAGAGAGATATCAATAAGAACATAGAGCAATTAAACAGAGGTTTATCCTATGGGTTTATTTTTGGGTGTTCACTCCTAGGGTAGGAGAAAAAACATTTTTAAGGTGGTATCTAGACAAAAGTGGAAAGTGATTGCGCTTACTCCTAGTGTATGAATAATGCATTTGTGAGTGGAGTGTGTACGTGATCTTGGTTTTAAAAGCATGACAAAACTCTTATAAGGTATACAACAAAGGTTGACTAAACTCAATTTTAAATAAGTAGCATGAATGATCAAAAGTTTTCCTAATCTAATTATATAGTATTTGGCTTTGGTAGGAAATTAAATTTTTGTCATACAAGAGCTCATCATGTAAGGTTTTGAGTTTTCAAAATAAATCTCCAGAACATAGTATAGCTAGGAATAAGATAACAGTATCTCAGACTTTCATGAGTCATATCAATCAATCACCTAGACTGAGCTCAAGCACATGCCTCCACAAGTTTTAAGTTCAGAGCAAATTCTTATATCAAAACAGTAATATCAAAAACTCAAGAGAATTTATGGTTGAAAACTAGGCACTTGAGAATAATCAGAGCGACTATTCATCACTTCTAAGAAAAAATTTTAATGTTCATCATATTTTATTTGACTCTAAACAAAATAGATAGTAGACACACTCTATAACCAAACCTTAATAATACACTAAGTATGTTTCTTTGGTTTTAATTTTTTTTGGTATTTTATGACTATAAGAAAGACTCGATAATCGCTTAGGTATAATTACCTAATAACTAGGGGATGCACTCCCCTAAGCTAGATGTTTGTTATGGGTTGGCTTGAATGATCTTTAGAGCAAATGTGTCCACAGAAGTCCTTAATGAGCTTCACTGATATACTCACTCCTTTGTCGTAATGTCATCCTGTAGAATTATACTCCCAAAAAGAAAACTAACACTCAAGGCTCAAATACGATAGAGGTTAATGGTTAGCCAATGAGTAACTGATTATACCGATGAGTTGATTTTTAATTTAATAGATTCTATGGCAGGATTATGAGTTGTCTCTTTTTGAATTTTCTATTTATAACATGGGAAAATAAACATGAATGTTGTGCATGATCTTTTATTTTTATTTTGATACCACCACAGTAAATATTCCTAGGGGGTTACCATAAGTTTATTCACATGGGGCTTTAATATTTTTATGATGCAATATGTGTAGCAGCAAATATTTTTATTTTCCTTTTAATGTGCATAAAGATAAATATGCTAATGTAAATTCATTAATGTAAACATGTATATTACTAATGAGATAACTATGATTTTAACCTTATGGCTAGGGTATAGAATTTAAAGTCTACCGACAGGACTTAGATAGAGGAGAGTGCTTACTCAGTGGGATCATTGTCTGAGGTAACCTCAGTCAATTCCCCATCTTGTGGTGGTGTTGTAGGTGCATCTTCTTTCTTCTCCCCCATTTTATTGTTGTCTCTCCTTCTGCCTCCTTTTCTGCTTGCTCTATATTCTTAGCTTCATCTTGCTCATTGAAACGGTCTTTGTACTTTGAAATCATATCATGGAAGTCCTCCCATCCATCCTTAGGCTGGGCAGCCTGACGGTGGGATCAATGTCTCCTCCTATTGTGTAGCCCCTTGGCCTGTAGACCATTATTATAATTTTTGAAAGAATAACGTACCTTCACAGTGGGCAAGTCAAAGTGGATCTCTCCTGATCTCATGTAGATGATGGCATTAGCGGTATTGAGAAATGGTCTCCCTAGGATGACTGGTGATTCATCATCAACCTACATGTCATGAACCAAGAAATCTGCGGGTATATAATGATCTTGAATATTTTACCGTGACATGCTTTGCTATGCCTGGAATCTCAGCGATAGGTCCGCCATCCGCAACTGCATATATGTTGGGTACAAAGGTACATACACTACCTTTGCTATTATGTTGACTCTAGCACTAGTGTCACAAATGGTGCCGAAGAATGTTGTATCTTTGATTTTGCATTGAATGATTCGTACTCCTGTGTCTTCTCTTTTGACTACAAATGGTCAAGGGAGCAAATGATCATTCTCGGTGTTGATTATAGTAAACAACTGAGTTGTCTCTTCTAGAATCTTCTAGATCTTATTCTTCTTAAATCTTCTATTGCTCCCCTTCTTGGGCTCTACTGGTTGCTTGTGTTCTTGATGATGTTCGTATGGCTGGTTAGGAAATGCAAGAGTGTTCAAGATGCGGTTCTTGAATGAGAACTTCTTCTTGTCCTTGATGGAAAGAATGATCTTGGCATGCTTTGCATCGATGATGGCTTTGGTTGTGCATAAGAATGGTCGGCCCAATATGATGGGTGCTCTAACATCTTCCTTCACGGCCAAGTTTTGTGGTTTTTAAGCACTTGAATCCCTCCTTTAATCATTTTCTAGAATAATCTCTAGAATTTACAAAATAACCAAAACTCATGGAAATTATCAGATAAAACCCTAGACTAGTTTGTTTTCATGTTTCCTTTTGTGTCTAAATTTAAATTAAAAGTTGACATTATCCACCGTCAACAACAATCTAGGCTGCTACTATTCTTCCTTGTCCATCAGGGCGCACCTAGGGCAAAGAAATCTGTGGGTTGCTTCACTCAACATTTTTTATCTTCACAGGATGGTCCACAAAGAGGGACATGTCGCTGAACTGGTTAAAATCCTCTAGATCCGATACATTGTCAACTCCTACTGCTTGATACTTTCCTAGAAAAGCTACATGCTTCGGCTTGTCGGTACTTTTCTTCTCATTCTTAAGAAGGATCTGTTCAGCATAGAAAACCTATGCAGCACGGTTAGCAAGGATCCATGGGTCATATTTATATCCCACCTTACTTAGACCAAGAATTCTGACCCCATAATTATCCACTGTGGCTGTTGGCAAATCTTAGCAGCACCGCTAGAATAGCGAGGTCACTAGAGATGCCAGGTGTGTGGTAATTCTAGACTAGTGGATAATTCCACAGGCGCACAGAATGTACCGATGTAGCACTTCACCTAGGAGTATTCCAAGGCATCGTAATTTATATTTTCCCAAGGGAAAGCAAGCTAGGATGTGTAATAAGAGTGGGGAGATATCCTTGTGTTTACTATGGCCTAAGACCAACTAGTGGACTATGGGGTAAACGATAGATACGATAAATGATAATCAAAGTAAAGCTTAAATCCTAATCTAAGGTAACTAGTAGTGATAGCTAGGTGGGAGGGCAACGAGTGAGTATAGGACTCCTATGATGCTAACTTAACTCTGGTGGACTCGATCCTAATAGATAGATTAGATGATAAACTAACCCTTACTACTTGTGTGAGGGGAGGAAACGAAAGAGAAGGAGATAGAACCCCTGCTCAAGCGAGACCAAACTTATGTACGCCCTGCACTTAGAAACTAGCCTTGACGTGGTGGGAGTCCTAATGTCGAGCCCGAACTATCACTTTAGGCCAGTGTGCCCACAGACCTTCCGTAAAGACTAGTGGCTACCGACGATAAGACTAAGTATGAACAACATGTTCACACTTACTCTTACAACTCTCACTAACGATCAAATTAGCTCGAGCTCCTAGATTAACTTAGTACGGTGATCTATACAAAAGGATTGGTTCTAGGGACCAATCCACTATAACAACTAGGCTACTAAGACTTAGCCCACTACAATACTATAAAGAGACTTGCATAAAGTCTTTCTTCAAAGTAATACTAAGCAAAGTCCCGAGCTTGCTCGACTCAACTCTAACTCCTACTACTAGACTAACAACTAGTTGATCTCTCAAGCTTATGAGTATGAAGATGCAAGAAGAGATGATTTACAATTGAGGATCCAGCATCTATTTATAGAGGGACATGATGCAAGAAGACATGATTTACAATTGAGGATCTACTCTAGCGCCACGTCAGCGATCCGTGCGATGTTGCTTGATAGCCCTTGGATGCAACCAACCTTGGAACTGCCTCAAATCCAATGGCTAGCATTATTTTAGCATGTGTGAAATGTGGGGAAGTTCGTGGGAGCAAACTGACCTCGGCTGGCCACCAAGGGGGATCGATCGATCACCCTATGACAGGTGGGGCCAGCCTAGGTTGGTTGGCTGTTGTCCCCACCTATCATAGAGTATGGTTCTCCGTCTTGTTCTACTTTGTCATGCCGGTTCTTCTTTCATGTGGACCCATGAATCCATGTGCTCTTGATTTCAGTCGTTGAGAGAAAGCACACTCTGATCCGAAGGCTGAGAATTGCTTCTAGGAGGTTGCCTTGGATTAGGTCTACGTGGCACCTTGAGGAGATGGCACAGGGGGATCGGCCGATCCCCATGTGGGCCCATCTTGGTTGCTTTTTGTGCCAATTCATGCTAACTAGAAATCACAAGCTAAGAGTACTAGTAGAACTAGTTATTGATAACATGTGTTCATGAATGTTTAATCTTCCTTGAAACTGAGGCCTGTTGACGGTGTTTTGGATGTGCATTTTGATGCTATAATTACTGTCAACAATGACATTTTTATCTTCAACCCATTTACATCGAAACACGAGGATCTAAAATGTACTATAGTCTAGTTCCCATATGTCCTCGATGAAGCCAAAGTATGTAATAATATCACCAGTTTCGTCGTCTATGGCCTCACATCGAATACCACTATTTTGTGCCATGCTCTTTTTGTCCTTAGACTTGGTATGAAATGTGAATCCACTTATGTCATAGGTTTGCCATGTTTTGACTTGGCATGATGGTCGAGATGCCAAAGCCTTGATGGTTTGTTTCTCAATTGTTTCCCCATATGGAAAATTCTGCTCGCTTAGCCATGTGTACAATTGTTTCTTGTGTTCCTTCATTACCCAATCATCCATTTGCCCAGGATTATGTTCTCAAAGCTCATTCATGTGTTGCTCGATCAAATGCTCCATTATCAAGAGCTGATGTAAGATGTTGTGTGCCTCAAGGAATGTATTGTAATCTTGTAGGACGAATGATTTCTGTCCAATCATCTCACTTCCATGCAGCCTACCATCATGTCTTGACGGAGGCAAACCTATTGCAACCTAATCTTTTAGGACACTATTGCAGAATGGTCCTCTAGACAAAATCGCCTCTTCGGTATAGTACCCCCTATCATGGACGCCTCAGGACGAGCATGAGTTGATAAATAGCCATTTAGTATTGACATGAAATGCTCGTATATCCACATTTCATGCTGGTATATGGGACCCAATGCCTGTATTTGTGGAACCAAGTGCACCACAAGGTGCACCATAATATCAAATAATGATGGGGGAACACATCTCAAACTATGACACTGTGTCCACTATGAATTCCTAAAGGGATTCCAACTCATCATGGTCAATTACCTTTTGTGTGATTTTGTTGAAAAAGTAGCACAATCGTTTGACTACCATCTTTAAGAACACTGGATTTATAGCCCTTATTGCAATAGGGAGGAAAGTAGTCAACATGACATGACAATCATTTGAGTTGTAGTTGGTGAGTGCAAGGTCTTTCATTGACAAAAAACTCCATATGCTAGAGCAAAATCCAGATGGGACTTTCAAATTCTTCAATCACTCACATATCGCATGTTTCTCTTCGGTGTTGAGGTTGTAGCTTGCTACTGGGAGATGGTACTGTTGACACTTCTAACACCACTTAAGCTAAGTTATCATCCCTAGCATGACGCCAGAAGTGTGGTATAAAAATTGTCCACTAATAAAATAAATATAAGCTCCGCAAGCGTACAGATTAAATACAATTGAAGCGTTTCACTGGGAAGTATTCCAAGTATCGTTATTTATATTTAGATCAAGGGAAAGAACTAAGGACTTATACAATGAGATCAACTTGCAAAACATGACTACTTATGAGTGATTGGGTTTCATAGTCACATACTTGGCAGGAGGGTAAACCATAGATATATGATATGTATAAAGTATAGAAGCCCTAGGAATATAGAGACTAGATATAGATGTCGGTGTTTTCCCCCAAGGGGGGTCACACTAACGAGTAAATTTGTATGTGTGCTCCCTTTCCCAGATGGTGATGCAAGAAAACACAAAGATTTATCCTGGTTCGGGCCAGAGAAGGACCTACGTCCAGCGGGGGGGGAAGAGTTTGTATTGTCTTGCACCTAAGTGCTTGTACAGGGGCGAATACAAGCGTGGTATGGAGTGTGAAGCTCTACTACGTATGGGCGTGGTATTGTCGTGTCTATTCTCGGGTCTCTCCTTTTATAGTTCCAAGGGGAGACCTAGGGTACATGTGTAGGTGTCAGAGTAGGGGTTGATAGCAGCATGGAGCGCTGACCTACTCGAGGCTTCTGTACCGGCATGGCCTCGAACCGTCCCATCTTGATAGCCTAGTGATGATTACGCGTGCCCCTGCATTCTGCTCTGCGCGCCATCTTGGATTGGTTTGACAGATGCACGCTTATTCGGCTCGGCGGCAAATCCGGCAGAGCGGTTACGGCGTGGTCAGTCGACGCCCGACTCGTCTCCAGAAAGGAGCCTGGTGAAGTCGAGGGTCGGATGCCGTACGAGGTGTCGATATCTGGAGCGCTGACCTTGGGTGTCTCGAGGGGGTCCCGATTAGACATTCCATCCTTGTTTCCCGCGTCCTGACACGCCCTGGGTCGTTC
>Ga0182004_10004283_pt1 | contig 11487 bp, 10 predicted proteins | sample Sormic07211540_1_FD_120479 | JGI IMG/M metagenome (GOLD analysis project Ga0182004, IMG submission 120479) | Endophyte microbial communities from Sorghum bicolor roots, Mead, Nebraska, USA - 072115-40_1 MetaG | ecosystem: Host-associated > Plants > Roots > Unclassified | place: USA: Nebraska...
AAAGAAGAATTGTTTCCCATAAAATTCCCTACAACTTTGCTTTAATAAGTGAAGCCAAATTCCAAATAGAATTTGAATCACAGATTAAAACTAGTTCTAGGTTTTTAAAAAAATTCATTTTAGGGAGTTTTGTATAAATTCCATTTCTCAAATCCTATGGCTCCAAAAATTTCACACAATTACTCTTAAACCTTTTAACACACAATTCAACCTAATTTGAATATTTCACAATTTTAGAAGCAAGCATAATATTTTTAACATATTTTATTCACCTAAAATAAAGCACACATAAAATCACACTTAAATTATTATTGTGCTCATGGGATGTGATGCTTATGCCATGCTTGATGGGAATGCTTATGAATGTTTTATGAGACTAAGTGCATGCTTAACACCTAGGGTGTTACAGTTACTAGGATAGGTTGTCAGGCTACCCTAATCAACGGCTCGAGAAATGCTAAGCAATGCTAAGCTCTAGTGACGACGCAAGATGTACCAGGGGTAACTCTGCAAGCGCACAGATACTGATGCAACACTTCGCCCGTGGTGAGTATCCGCGGTGTCGTAACTTATAGTTCGTCCAAGGGAAAGCGTGCTAGAGGAGATAGCAAGGAAGGGAAATCCTATCACAGCTATGATCAACTAAGGTAGTGAGGTAAAGAAGATGTAGAGGAAGGTTGATGTGGTTCTGGATAACTCTAAGATAACTAGTGTAGTGTAGGTAGGTGGGAGGACAACGAGAGAGAGAAAAGACTCCTATGACTCTAACTTTACTCCTGTGGACCAATCTAGTCTAGTAGCGGACACACACTAACGTCGCTAACTTAACTGCTTGTTTGCTGGAAGTCGACTGCAATAGGACGAAACTCCTATCCAAGCGGACTCGTTTCTTATGGGCGCCTATAAACCGTACCCGACATGAATAGAACCTACTGGGAAGCAGAGGCCTATCACGCTTCCCGCTGCCCACTATCATGTTTGATACGGTGGTATTCAAGGGCAGGCTTTAGCCTAAGCACCACGCTTATGCTAACTCCTACTACTCAAACTAAGTATACGACCTAGTCCAAGCACCATATTACCGGCAGAGAAAACAACCCAAGCACTTAAGACTAACTTAGCTAGTATATAACTACTACAAGACAGACTAGGACACTACAATAGAATATTGCACTAAATGAATACTAAAAGTAAATACTTAGAAAAGTAAAGGAAAGTAAATATATTAAGTACTCAAAGTCTTACAAGAGAAAAGGTAAAGAGGAATACCAGACTCTCCAGAAGATGACTCTGGAGACTCCAAGCTTCGCTCGACTCAACTCTAACTCCCACACTAGACTAACACTAACACTTACAACTCGAAAGCTAGAGCTAACTTGAAAACACACACACTAAAGAGGGTGGATGCAGCCTCTATTTATAGGGGGAGTAGAGGGGATGCCACGTCAGCGATCCATGTGCTTCCCACTTTTCCACCCTTAGATAAACTGTCATTGGAACCACCTTAGATGGACGTCCAAGATCATCTGCACATATTGCCAAAGTCGGTGGAGCGTAACCGACCTTGAGTTGGTCCACAACACAGGTCGGTCGACCTGGTATTCTGTTAGGTGGGGCCACCATGAACCTTCTAGAAGGTCTTGGAGGTTGGTGGAGTGGAGCTGACAGGTGGGTCCCAATAGGGCCCGGTTGGTCGACCGAGGTTTGGTGAGGTGGGCCCACCAGCTTTGCTCCATTGTTGTCCCCATCTGTCATGGAGTGCAATATGTGTTCATCTTTGGTCTGGTTCTCCTAGTGGGTCCATGGATCCTTGTACCTCCATCTTTCACCCTTGAACAGAAACACAAGTGTGATCTGAGGGTCGAGATGGACTTGAATGTGTTGCCTTAGGATCCTGGAATTGAGCCAGCACCTGGACCACCCCAAGTTTAGGTCGGCCGACCAGGACCTGGTGGGTCGAGGAGCTCATTTTCCCCCAAATGTAAGTGTGCCTGCATCCAAATACTTAGAGCACAAGTGGAACCTCTTAGTGATAAAATATGCCTATGCTATGCCATTCTTCCACTATTTCTGGCCTGTTGACGGTGTTTTCATGTGTGTATTTTATAGCTTATCCACCGTCAACAGTTCCATCTTTTGGTTTTGCGCTTCCTTCATGGCTGGGCTCGGCGGCTGCTTCGACGGCGACCAGGGTGCGTTCAACCCCTCCGCGTGCAACGGATCTGCGACTGGAGGCCTCACCCGAGACTTCTTTGGGTCCTCCGCTGGTAGCCCCTTCATGTCCGGTGTGGGATCCAGTAACTATCCTAACCTGCAACTAGGGTTTGACCAGCTTGCCCTCAACGAAGGGATGCGTGGACAGCAGGCGACTTCGACTAGTACGCCGAGCAACTTTGCAGTGAGTAGGAGGTGATGCCGCCTCCCGTTCGCGTGCCCTTGGGCGGCTCATCTCGGCGGATGAACTTCCAGGTGCCTCGTCATGCCGGTGGCCCAGCCGGATCTAGGAATGAAGGATTCGTCCAGCCAGTGGCACGTCCTCCCTGCGCCTCTAGATTTGGATCCACTGGATGGACGGCTCGCGCCCCGCGTGTGCACCGTCTCGGAGCCATCAATGAAGAAGACAACTCCAACGCACCGGCCGCCAAGGTACTCTCATGCTGCTATATCTGTTTACTGTTATCATGTGCTTATTATGTTTACTGTTATCAAGTTGTGCTTATTATGTGCAGTTTATTGTTATGAAGTTGTGCTTATTATGTTTACTGTTATCAAGTTGTTAAGTAATGACTGGCAATGGTCATGTGCAGTTTATGTTGATTGTTCATGCGTTGTTTATGGTTAATGTCTTGTATGTGCTGTTTTATGTGCTCAGTTATGTGCTTCTTATGTTATATGTGTGTTTCATGTGTTGTTTATGGTCACTGTCTTGCTAAGTTATGTAATTTTGTTTTGTATAATTCTTGGTCTGGGGATTCACCATTTAGGTTGTGAAGAGCAAAGCCAACTAGGCAGCGGAGAATGTTGAGAAGTACTGCAACTACTATTTGCTAGAGATGCACAATGGGAACTGTCCTAGAGGGCAGATGAACAAATTTGGATGGAAGGGGTTAAGTCACATGTACTATGCAGCTACACGGTTGATGCATGATAGGGAGCAGCTTCAGGGCAAACAGAGGCAGCCTAAAAAAATTTGGAAATTCTGCAACCTAGCGCGCTCCAGCACTGGCCTCGGCATTGATGACGATGGTTTCATTCAGGCATTAGACAAATGGTGGAAAGACAATGCTACAGTAAATGTTTTCTGCCTGTACACATCTCCATTTACTTCATATGGACTGCCAAAAGGTGAACACATAGTGTTTTGTTGCAGGAACCTGAGTTCATGAGAATGAGGACAACTGGTCTGCCTCCATACTTGGCTCAGATGGATGACATGTTTCAAGGCAACACAGTGGATGGCACAACATCCTTTGTCCCTGCTGCAACATGGCGTACTGAGGTAAATGTAGTCAGTTCTGATGAGGAAGGAGGCGAAGACGAGGACAATGTCACCCCGATGAGCCTTGGCACCAAAAGGGCTAGCAGCACAAGCACCACTGCATTCAGCCCCAACAAGAAGTCCAAGAGTCCTGCAGTCAGGGCCATGAACATGCACATGAACTCACACCTTCAGCTTGCCAGGGAAAGGCTGGATTTCAAGAAGGAGATGCATAAGGAGAACAAGCAGGTGCTGGAGAACTTAAGGATGGGGGTCAGCTAGAAGATAGTTGAGTGTACCAGGATAGCTGAAAAGGAGATGGGCATATCCGTGGACACGCCAATCTTGTTGGATGGGCTGATCAAGATGGCCAAGTCTGCAGCAGATATGGACATGTTCCTGTCCACCACCAGTGAGCCTGTGCGGATGAGAATCATCGAGAACCTTGCCCACAAGACTAGACCGGTGGACAACTAGAACACCGTGCTATTTCTTTTGCATGTAGGAGTGGCGACTACTAGCTGTGACTTTGTAGGAGCGCCTTGGTAGGATGGGAGACTTTTGTTGTGACTTGGTAGCTGTGACTACTAGGTGTGTCGTATGTATTAGTTGTTGTCTTAATGGATTGTGAGATTGAACTATTTCTATTATTTGTATGATTTGTGGACCTGGTTTGTATTAAGTTGTGTGCTATTTCTGTGGTACTTGTGTGTTTTTTATTGTGACTTGGCAGAATGTTGGGCTAATCATCATCCTAATTCTGTTCATGTTATGATGCACTATGCTGCCCGTAACTGACAACATTGTGCAATGTTAATGACAGGCTAAGGATTATGTGTATGCATCAACAAGGGAGGAGTTGGTGAGGAGGTTGCAGATCACACAAGACGAGTTGGTTGCTGACATGATGGCTGATGAAGAGGAGGATGAGTTCATCCTTGGTACGTACAAGTTTGTTGTTCACTTTGACAAGTACCTCAATAGGGCTGAGTACAGGGTACCTAAAATGACTGGATTGGAATGGGTGCATGCCAAGCTTGCAAGTAAAAAGGGTAGTTACAACATATTTAGAATGAACCCTGTAATGTTCTTTACCCTCCATGATCTGTTGGTAGAGAAGTATGGTCTCAAATCCACTTCCAAGTCTTCTTCTTTTGAGGCTCTAGGGATGTTCTTATGTATGGTAGGAGCACCACAGTCTGTTAGACAAGCTGAGGACAGATTTGAGAGGTCATTGGGGACTGTCTCAAAAATGTTCAATAGAGTTCTAAAATGTCTTATTAGACTAGCTGCAGACATCATTAAGCCAGTGGACCTAGAGTTTCGAACAATGCATCCAAGGCTAAGAAATCCTAGGTTCTATCCGTACTTCAACAACTGTATAGGGGCTATAGATGGGACTTATGTGCAATGTGTGGTACCAAATGACATGTTTGTCCAGCACTTGTGCCGCAAGGGTATCACTACACAAAATGTGATGGCTTGTTGTGACTTTGACATGAGATTCACATTTGTCAATGCTGGTTGGCCTAGATCTGTTCATGACATGAGAGTGTTCAATGATTCAACATAAATATACAGTGCCATGTTTTCACATCCACCACAAGGTATTAACTTAGTCTTTAGTGCAACTGGTCTTTTATTGGTTATAGTAGTTGGGCCTAAGTTTGTGTTTACTGATGCACGGAAATACTACCTGGTGGACTCTAGGTATGTTAACCGCCAGGGTTACCTTGATCCTTACAAGGGATCCAAGTACCATCTGCAGGAGTTTCGGGACAGCCCCAGCCAGAAGGTAAAGAAAAATCTTCAATTACGCTCACTCTTCTCTTAGAAATGTGATTGAGAGATCATTTGGAGTTTTGAAAATGAAGTGGCAGATCTTGCAAAAGATCCCTCCCTATGCACCTGAAAAGCAATTCAGACTCATAGTTGCATGTATAGCCCTGCATAATTTTAGGAGGAGCAGTGGCATAGCAGATAAACATTTTCATAGGTGTGACAGTAATGAGAACTATGTGCCGAGACAAGCATATGAGAATCAGCCACCACCCGAGGTTGTCGATGATGCGGCGAACCCAATGGATACATTCCGTGATTCACTTGCTTATGCTTTGGCAAGTCGTTCTTAACAGTTTTGTGTGGTTAAACTAAAGTTTCGTTTTTCCATTTACTGCGGATTCTGTGAATGTTTGATGATATTTTTTATATCATGGAGTACTATGAATATTTGAGGACATATACAAGTTGTGATGTAATTGTAATATTGTTGAGGCCACAATGTGGTTGTAATAGGCATGGATAATTGTAGTGAATAATTGTTGACAGCCTGTTGATTGACTATTTTTAATAAATGGTGAATGAACACCTTGTCATGTTGAGAATATGCATGTAATGCAGGCAGACCATGCAAAACACCTGCAACATGCATACGCATGTGCATGGAGTTGCATGCGAGACATTTATTGCAGCCCCATTTTGCAAAAAAATTTGGTGAAGTAAACAGCAAAAACAAAAAAAATTATGTCAGATGTTGGTGTGTTGCACATTCTGTTTGGTTTTTAGCTATTTGGCAAAATACTTAAATAAGGCCTTAGTCACACGGGAGGAGTGGGCCTGACCGCCTCCATTTGACACGTGCGTCTGTGTCTGTATGCATGCTCGGATATACAGATACGTGTTGGATACATCCTGGATCAGGCGTGTCCTAAAATAAAGATACATATCAACTCGATATACGTATCAAACACAGCTGGGCTGCATTGCATTTTTGTTTTAGGATATACATATCACAGTCTAATTATTTTCTTGAGAATGATGTATCCAGTATTCGATATGTATCGTATCTGATACTCGTATCTGTATGGAGCAATATTTCTACTATTGAGTCACGTTTATTTTAGGTATATAAGTCAAATATGACTTCTATCCTCAATCTGCGTTGTCTTTTTTCCTTGGACTCCTGAGTCCTGAAGGCACGTCAATACTATATAAGCTTTAAGTCTAGCCTTATATATGTATTAGCAACTAAAAGGAAAATAATAAAAATCTGAACATGAATTTTTTGGTTTGTTACATGACAAAAAAAGAAAGAACAACTAACACGTGAGAGATGCCGACTATTAAGCCTCTTCTAATGATGCTCTAGATCCAAGAATAACAGATTGATATTCTAAATTCGGTTTTTTTCAAATAATTAAAAACTACAAATTGAATTTCTCTTTGGTTACGGGGCCAGTCTCATTAGGCAGCCCAAATAGAGCACAGGTTCTTCTACGCCTTACGTTACTTAGGCCTTGTTTAGTTCCCAAAAATTTTGCCAAAATTTTCAGATTCCCCGTCACATCGAATCTTTAGACGTATGCATGGAGTATTAAATATAGATAAAAATAAAAACTAATTGCACAGTTTGGTCGGAATTGGCGAGACGAATCTTTTGAGCCTAGTTAGTCCATAATTGAACAATATTTGTCAAATACAAACGAAAGTGCTACTATTCCTATTTTGCAAAAAATTTTGGAAGTAAACAAGGCCTATAGTACCACATTATGAATGAACAATACCTGCAACATGGAGGTGGGAATAAGACCAAGCCGCGGATAAAAACACAATTCACACATGAGAAGGCAGTAGCAAAACTAGGACTAGGACGACTCCTCCACCTAACCCATACAAGGATGTGGGTTCTCTACCCATACAATGATGGATTGATAAAAGTATAGAAATAGGATAAGATAGGAAAAACAAGACCCATTTTAAAAGTTGAAATCAAAGTGCAATGATATATGTGAGGGCTGAGGCATCCTAACAAATAAATGATTTGAACCTTGTTCTACATGACCCAATCAAATCGAGCAAGAACTTGTCATCTATCTTTATTTTATATAGACAACTCAATTAATATTTCATCATAATTAAAATAGTTTTGAGAAACTCGTGCGTGTCGCACATGTATATTTGCTACTAAAAGTAAAAGTGCTACAGTATTAAAATCCAAAAAAAAATTCACAACTAAAGAAGATTTAGGCTTAAAAGATTTGTCTCGTAAATTACAGATAAACTGTGCAATTAATTATTATTTTTATCTATATTTAATGCATCGCGTATGCACCAAATCTGAAATGTTTTGAATTTTTTTTTTTACTAAACAAGGCCCAAAAACGATCATGCACGCACAACCGGACTCGGCGCGCCCGTGTGATGGAAGGAACCGAGCGTGCGGGCACGGCAGGCCGGGTGGCGAGGTGATCGAGGTGAGCGGTGCAGCAGTGCAGGAGGGAGAGAGAGAGGACGGGAGACAAAAAAAAAAGGCTGCAGGGCACGTGAGGGAGCATGTAGTACTAGTACCCAAATACGTCTCCCGCTGACATACGGGGCCCGCGGAAACTGACCCTACCTGTCAGTGAAGAGAGCCGACTCCTAGGACCCGAGGCGCCGCGGGCTTCGACTTCCGGGGTTCGAAGAGAGAGGCAAAAAGGAAGGGAGGGAAAAGGGCCCGTGGTTCGAAGAGCCAGCCGCCGCCGCCGCTCGCCCGCCAGTCGCGTGACACCCACCTCACCACCAATGTGGTGGGGTGTTCGTGTTCGTCCCGCGTCACGGGCCTGAGTCGTCAGAGAGGCAGGGCAAGGCGGACCGGGGAGCGCCGGCGCGGCGGCCGGGTGCAGCCGTCTCCCTCGCTTCTCGATCAGAGACGGGTTGGCGAGGGGAAACGGGGAGGGGAGGCCACTGGTGCGACGGTGATCGGACTGCGTTCGAGGGAGACAAGACATACTGAGGTGGAGAAGGCTGAAGTTTGGTTGATAATCTTCCCCTGAGCGCTTGCTTTGGGTGAGTTCGATGTTTTCTCCTTCTCCTACTCCACAATCTGGTCAATTTTCTGTTAAAAAAAGTCTTCTTTTTTCATCCGGAAGCCACGAGTCTCGAAATTTTTATAGCAGATACTCTGAATGTTAAGCTTCAATCAGTTAATGCAGCTGGTTTTGGACATTTAGTTTCATGGTACAATTTTGGTAGTCTCCATCAATCATGCTTTGTGCTGTTTTCGCTAGTTGGTCACATCATGAATCCTTGCTCACCAACTAATACTATTTTGCTGCAGCTTCTTGTTGTTTGGGTAGGGTGAGAACCGTCAAACCTCCTGGTACATTCACACAATAGGGCTAACTTCTGTCAGACAGATGGCTAGAAGAGATGTCGCTGGAATGATGGTAAGTACATTTTGTCTCCCTCCTCTGTCAGCATCATAAATATACGTAACTAGATGTGATTAGCAAAATGCCCCTCCTATCCTCTGTTCTTTAGAATTGGACCTCGCTGATGGGAGTTGGACATCTCACACAGTCCATCGGCAAGGCAATTTGGGCCTAGGTTCAAACTAAACAGGTGACTGGAACTCAAGGTCTACATGGGCAGAAGTGGGTTTTTTTTATGTGGGAACGAAACCGTTGTTACCAGAGGAAGGAGATAGGATAGGTGGAGTGTCTTCTCATTTCTTAAGGGGATGAAAATATGTTTCCTTTTGTTATTTGAGAAAAAAATGAGGAATATGATTGTTTTTTCAATAGGTTGGAGCATATTTTTACACGTGTTCATATATGATGATTTATAGGGAAAGATGGTTTTTTGTTCATTAATCAGCTCGAGTCATTGCTCTTCGGTGGAAAAAAGAGTCACATATCTAGCATGACACCAATAAGGATGGTTTTTTCTATAAAAAAATAAGATGGTTTTCCCTACTTCTAGATGAGCATGGCCTACATGTTCATGTGGTACGTGTAGCCAAGTTGTAGGTGCTAGCAGGAACCCCGCACAGTTCCGCGGGCTAGCAAGGAATAACATATAAGGTTGTTCATGAAAACAATACAATACGTTAAACATATTAGAATTCTAAATACCAGCACTCTGGGATTTAATCACATTGTGCAATCTTTTCAATGCAACTGTTTGAAACGAAAAAAAACTCTTCAACAATGGCTTGTGCTTTGCCAATCTGTAGTATATTGTAAGCAAAACATCTTGGAAATTGAAGGCTCTGCCAAAGACCCAAAAAAAAAAACTAAGACATAGGATAAATGTCAGTTAGCAAAGAGTAAGCACATCAGAAGTGAAACGACAATATGGATGACAAAATTGTGGTACCTGCCGTTTACTGCTCATGCAGCCACAAAACAGCAGATTCTTTTAAATAATAACCTTGGACAACAAAATAATGTTTTGTTATAGTTCTGTTAGCTCACATGTTTAACTATTGTAGTTGAAATGTATTAAGGACAAGTCCAACTAACTAAAAACTGAGAAATGGGTCATTGATGAACACTAAATCTGTTCATGGTGTGTTGTAGTACAGTGTATAAAGATTATACCTACCAAGATTATGTAAAGAACATGACGAACCGATGAAGGATCATATTGCCCAAAAAATGTGAAGACTCCATGCTCTGTAGAACTGCCAATCTGGCAGGCAAGGGCTAGCATGGGAATGTTCTCACCAAGATGAGCAACAAATGAGAAATGCAGATTGCAAGAGGTGACACTCTGAACAATGGTGGAATCAGCATATTAATGCTTTTCTTGTCAATGTTTAATCGCTTAGCATTCTAAACGTTAATTTAATAAACAGATGATTAGATGGGTAGCAAATGAATGGTCAAGTGAAAGTGACACTGAAAGAAGAGAGTACATTGTGATCAACAATTTAGACTATTGGCAGGACAACCTTCAATTGAAATGAGAAATTAGAAAGCCAAGAAATAAACATTTAGATAATGAACAGATAAAAAAGTAAATGTGAAAGATAGAATGGAAGGAAGACTAACATAAGATGTCTGTATTTTGGAAATAAACATTTAGATAGTAAATAGATAAAAGACGTAGTAAAGAAAGAAAGAAAGAATGGATGGAAGGAAGAAAAACATAAGATGTTCCTATTTTTCTGATGGAAAGATTATGTTTGCAGCAAATGGAAGGTGTGCATTTTGCAACATAACCTGAGTTTCGTATGAACCAAAGGAAAAAATTAGCGCACACATCGCTAAGGATACCTAAAGAAATTTATATGTACATATGGTGGCCAAAATAAGTCATCAGGCGGGGTGCTAGATTTCTCATATTTCCTATCTGTTTACTTTGTCTACCTGAACACACCTGTAATGATTTGGGCCAACAAAATCGAAAAACAGAAACATGCAAATAGAACCAATAAATCAAGCAAAAAAAAAAACACTCCAGGAAAAGGAATGTAACCTCGCTTCAGTTTTTTTCCATTGAGTATCGAAACGGTGTCCATGGCGGCCACATGGAATTCTTGGTCACATGGGGAAGTTGCTCTAATTCTGGAATAACAATCAGCACATCATTGCCACACTTATAAAAACACAACCCTTTCACGCATTTTGAGAAGGTTATATGCGCTAGTGGCTGGTCTGATCAGAATAATTAGGAGTTAATCCTTCATGGCTTGTCAAACAAATCAAGGGATATATGTGTCTATCACATTAACCTTGAGAAGAGATAACACAGACCTGAGCAAGCAGAGGAGGATGAATCGATCCAGCCATCCACGTCGATGGACCTGCAGCAGAAAAGCGCAGAAGATCAACAAATGTTTGTTGAAGCTTTGGATCATAAATGTTCGTTGATTAGGTAACCAAGAGCGAGGTGAGATGGCCATAAACAAAAAAACACAGGCAGCCTGAAATTAAAATGATTTCAGCAAGTGATAACTGAGTGAATTTGTAATAAAACGATGCTGGACATATAGTAGGAAAACATACCTATAGTATTTGCAAAGAAAATATTATAATGGCGGGCACTAATGCACCAAATAACCAAGCAGCAACAAACTACATAACAGCACGCAAATGCAGTTTTTAGGTAATAGGAGGGAAATGTTAACTATGAAGACTTATATTATAGGCCTGTAGGCCCATACGGTCTGGCCCATGAGGCTCTCTAGACCTATATATACTCCTTGCCATCTCTCTGGAGAGTTTATGCTCTCAGATCCCTAA
>Ga0182004_10004284_pt1 | contig 11487 bp, 8 predicted proteins | sample Sormic07211540_1_FD_120479 | JGI IMG/M metagenome (GOLD analysis project Ga0182004, IMG submission 120479) | Endophyte microbial communities from Sorghum bicolor roots, Mead, Nebraska, USA - 072115-40_1 MetaG | ecosystem: Host-associated > Plants > Roots > Unclassified | place: USA: Nebraska...
CTGCTGAAATTATATATAAATTGCTATTGAAATTTTGTATAGTGTATTGTTTTTGAAAATTCGGGTAAATCGGGAATACCCGAACCCGAACCCGAATTATCGGATACCCGAAATTACGGGTAGTGTTTTTCAGGACTAATATCGGATAACAATTTTTATTATCCGAATTTTGAATTACCTGAACTACTCGATCCGAAAAAATCGGATAACCCGAATGCCCAGGCTTAGCCACAGTGGCGTATCAGGCGTTGGCTGGGACTGGGAGTCAAACGGCCCAACGACACTAGTGACGATGAGATGACATCTATGAATATAACCACTAATTATAAGGTGAGCTCGTTTCTATGTTTGCATAATAATAAAATTAAGAATTGGTTGCTACTTAGTGGCAGATGACGGAAAAAATTCTAGGTATGGTGAAATCGAAAAGCATAGATATATTCAAAATATAACATTTATAATTTTACACTAGTTGCTCTGTTTATTTTTGGTTCACCTGTAAGTGATGATACTTTATTGGGAAGGTCATAACTCCTTCAATTGGAGTGTGTCTCAGGTCAGTGAACACTTAATGAAAAAACTTATTTGATAAGCTTTTAAATGGATGTGATTTCACCTTAATATAACATCAAAAAGGCTTCCAAATCATCAAGTTGTTGTTATTTCTACCGGGTGCTACGATGTCGTTATGAGCATGATATTCAACGTTGGGTTCATATTGAAGTTAGGGCATGCCCCCAAAGAGATGGGGAACACACCAAAAAAGCCCCGCGCATCCTCCACCTTGGCTATCGACTTAGGAGGTAGCAAGGGTGTGAAGGTCCGACTCATATCAAGTCCGGCTCCATTCGAACTCTAGGAGAAGCCTGTAAAAAATAGATGCATAGGACACATATGTACTCCATTTTTTATGAACCACATATGGATGGAAAGATAAATTCATAAGGTAACCAATGACATTGGTCCCACATCAAAAATTCATCAGAGTCAACGAGAATCGTCGAAACAATTCTACACCTAGAATCTATCAGGGCGCTGCATTGTCATCTTTTGGGCCATTTTGGCCACATAACGTGTTGTGGCTCCTTATTTGGCCACATAACATGTTCTACACCTTGAACATTTGAAGTGAACATTTGAAGGGAGATATAGGTTGACAATGGAGAGGAGACACCTTAGGGTTTTGAGACAAGCAAATGAGTGGGGGCGGTGAGAGTCCCTTGCCGCCTTTGGGCAATATATATAGGCAATATAATGCAATGGATACTTACAAGTGACCCCTTGGTGAAGATGGGTTTTATATTCCACTACACTAGCACTAGCTGAGCATTGTCTAGGGGAGGCTTGGCCCATATATCATATGGGCTCCCCTAATAGCAGTCCCTCAGCTACTAGGTTATGGCTACTATATCACCTAGTGGATGATCATACGAGAAGAGGCACAAATACAACTCGAAACTTGGGCATGAGGTTGGCCCTTCATAGCTTATATGTGTGCGCGTCACTAAAAACTCAATCCTAAAAATCCTCTGGAAAAAATGGCATGGAGAAAAGAGCACATACACTAATCTAGCCTATGCATGTGCTAACTCTCGAGGCTTTTAGCTTCATTTGCCTTGATGTTAATCTCCCCAGTTTATGGGGACGAGGTTCCCGATCTTTCTATCAGGTAATGATTACTATCATTTTGGTGGAGATTGACATGCAGTGGAGATTGACACACTGATACAACTTCAAATAAAAAAATCAAATATTATAACCTTAGCACCATTTCTTCTCTAGTTATCAACCATTTCACTATTTCGGTTGACAATGCCAAGAAGGCTAACCTGCCAGTAAAACAAAGAACACAAGAAAGAACTAAAAAACACACATCTCAATGTAGGTTACAATTGCAGATGTATGGTTAGGATCTCAAAAGTGAGGTTTCACAACCGAGGACGGCGAGTGTTCGATGACAGATTGATCTAAAGCAAAATCAAAATCCTAATATTGACAATTGATTATGTGGTCTAAGTGTGGCTAAGGACCCATATGTGTGTGCTGAGGAGTCCCAACAGATGACGATGTAGCTACAATTTAGAATGTTGTATCGGATCAACACCTAGACTTAGACTCGCCCCTAGGGTAACTAAATGATGGGTGTTTCTAGGTGCAAGCCTCCTTACAAACCAACCAGGGCTCAAAAAGACAATAAAAGATAATAACATATAAAAATATGAAACTTTTTGTGACCAAGAGATTTTTTGTGAGTGAGGATTCAAACCATGATTTAAGTCTTAGGATTTCTTTGTTGAATATTTGGACCCCCTAAATGATTTTAAATAAAATATAGTCAACTATAAATTTTTAAATCTCGTTGAACACTACAGTTTTGATATATACATCAAGATGCAATGTGTCTCCATCAAAGTTCATTTAAAATTTAAAATTTTAAAAATATAAGAACTTATATCAAATATTTAGATTCCTAAATCATCTTAGATGAAAGGATGCCACCTCTAAAGTTTTAGATTCCTTTTGAGCATTAAACTTTCTTTATATAAAAAAGTCTACATTTACCCGTCTTCATATGAAAAATGTTATTAAGATTTTTTTTTTTGCATGAGAGGCAGGCCTCTTTAATTGTCCCTGAAAATCCAGTGAGTTCTACGTTGTAAGGAGGAACATGGTATAAGCACGGTTCTTTTTGTGAACTGTCTCTAAAAGTTGATTTTATGGACGGGTTTTATGCTAGGTCCATCTTCAACATTTTGAGGGACGTTTGCTTTCTCAACCATGCATGAACAAAAAAAGTTAGAGATGTCTCTATGAATCATTTTTCAGAAGTGGACGTCGACCTTTGGTTCTCTTTATTGATCACCGAAGCTGGATTTATATAGACAGCCACCTAGTACATCTACTTGCGCTACTTTAACAACCGTCCTATAACAACAAAATCTAACAAATTATAAAAGATACTATCGCCTAGCACAAGTGTACATAGTGCACAGTCAAAGCACAACTTTGTCAGGAGAAGTACTCTCCATTCACATGCGAGTCGTGTGAACTCACGTTGTTTGCATGAAGCACAGCAAGGAATAAGGATGGCCTCTGCCTCCATAAAGCCCAACCCCCGAAGCATGCAAAATGCAAGCTGCCAGCTATACAGCACACTGCTTGTCTGCTTGCCGTCACCCTTGAGAGAGAGAGCTTGAGAACTCACACACCCATGGAGATGCAGCACTCCTGCGGCCTCCAGCACCACCTCCTTATTGTCATTTTTCTCATTATTGGCCTTCTTCTCTCCGGCGCGTGCATCTCTGGAGTCAAGGTGGGGGAACCATGTGACCCGGAGTTCCTTGCTTGGTACATCGGTTGGTACTGCGACGGCGACCTGGAGCATCCCAACGAGATGTGCTGCGAGGGGGTGGTGGGCGCGGTCGGCATCAATGGAGAAGGTCTATTTGGCGAGGCGGTGAAGGTCCCTTGCCTTTGCCGTGTGGCGAAAGAGCGCAGCCTCGGTGTCGCAGGACTCGACATCCACAACATCCTACGGATGTACCCCATCTGCGATGGTGTCCTTCCCGTAGGACCCCGCACCGCGGAGGCCTGCCAAGGTCGGGTCTAGGTTGACGATGGATATGATATGATCACCCTCGTCATTCAATTTTACTTTCTATAGACTAGATTTTCTTGCACTTTTGGTTCTTGCTCATGCGCATTTGCTATATCGTTATGTCGTTTTCATTATCTTCGATTGTGCTTATTAATTTTTGTTTGTTGATGTTTACTTATGGGCTATTGCCTGCTTTAACATCTCATCATCGTTTGTTTGTCCTATAGAACATTTCAAAAGTATATGTATCGATCATGGAAGAGTTCTCACACTCTGTTGTACCTATGAAATCTTGTTCCTAGTTTGATTTCTTTGTTACATACTCTCTCCATCTCTTTTTAACTGTCGTTCTCACTTCTCGAGTAGTCAAACATATTTAACTTTGACCGCATATACAAAAAAATTATTAATATTTATGATACACAATTAATATCATTAGATACATTGAATCTATTTTTATAATAAACTTTATTTAGAGATATAAATATTGCTAGTATTTTCTTTGACTAGCACGAATACCATAAGGATACTTAAAAATGAAGGAGTATATGCAACCAAATTTGATGTGGTAACATATTATTGGGGTGTGGAGGGGAGGGGGGTAAACCCTAGATGGAGAGAATGTGATAATATATAATAAAATAAGAAAACATCTGGAGCTAAGAAATACATAGAGAAACAAAAAGATACAGTTTAAATATGCTAATTTCTTTTAGGAAACCCCCTTCCCAAGCGTGAACGCATTGCAAAAAGGAATAAAAATAACAAGCATTTACTGAGTTTTTATTTCCATAAGTCCCATGAGGAACACAAATTATTAGGCTGACAACGGTGGTGGATGATGTAGCGGTGGGAATTACGACGAGCCTACATGTAGTGACCTAAGGGTTTCACTGGCAGTTGAGCTAGAGACAACCTATGGGCCATTGCAGTATTATGTTACCGTTATGCAATAGTTGATGTGTAGCAATAGCTAGCTGGTGACAGTTCTGTTGTAGTCGTCAGATTTTTGTTATGGCTGTGATGGAGCTGTTGGGTTGGTTGCTGATATTGCAAAAATGATCATGGCCCCTATGCATATCGTGGAAGAATTATAAACAAAATTCTAAGATAGAACATGACAAATGTGATTGATTAAACAGACCGAAGATGTCAAATATATAGTACTGTTTGATTGGTGACCTTGATACAATGCCTAAATGGCTAGAGAGGCAAGCACGGGTTTGTTGATAGCTTGTTTGTGTCCATTGATGTTGGGCTAATGATTGGTGAGCATTAATCAGAGCGAGGCAACTCCTAAGAATTCACCCCCATTGTCGAACAGGGCCTTGCATTTCTCTCTTTTTTTTAGAAACCGGGTGACATTAGATTTATTGATATAAAAGTTTACATGCATTTCTTACAAAGATAGCCCTGATAAAAGCAAAATTACATCCAAGTCCTTGTAAGATTTTCCCGGTCATCTTCAACGCCGGCCACCGGAGTCGCCACTCGATGCGCCGTCTCATGAAGATAGGAGCGCCCAAGCTGCAACTTGAAGCCGATTCTTAGCTCGACGGAGGAACTTCTAAAGAAGCGACATACACTTTAAATGCTACATCAGTCAGCACACGGAAGAAGCCGATGCACACTTGAATCATTGAACGCTCGAGCAATCCGTCGCCGAGAGAAAGGAGATCCAGCGCCTCAAAACATGTTGATGTTGGCGACCTCCAAACAACCAACGACGAAATGACATCAAAAGAAAGACTCTAACCCGATTTCTCAAGGTAGGAGGAAACATACCTCACAGCTCCATCCCCAAAAACATGGCACCACCGTCGCGGTTGCCAGAGCTGGAGGAACAAAAGAACCAGTCGCTTGAACTCTAGGCCACCGGGATAAGCTCGCCTTTCTCGGTTGCCGAACGTTCTCATTGGGCTACAAGTGGGCCTGATAAATGTTTTTATCTAACATACAGCCCAGCCCAACCAAGTTACTTAGCTCAACCGAGGCAGATCTATTCCATCCATACGCACACCGGCAAAACCCAAACCCAGGAGGCACACAGCGTCGCCGGCGGCGATGGATCCCCTCTCCGTGCTCCGCGACTACGCCGCCCGCAACGAGCTGGACAAGATCATCTTCTCCGGCGACGAGATCCACTTCGGCTCCGACTACACCTTCCCGGCCTCCACCCCCACCGCCTTCGCATCCAAGCAGTCCGGCCGCCCCTACCCGCTCTCCGCCGCCGTCTTCCTGGCGCAGCACCACGACCTCAAGCACACCGACTTCATCCAGGCCGCGCGCCTCCGCCGCATCCCGCCCGTTTCCCTCCCCGACCGCAAGACCTTCCTCGACTTCCTCCGCTTCGGCCACAACTCGCTCCCCTCCGCCGACCCGCTCCTCCCCTCCGCCTTCCAGCCGCAGGAGCCCCACCTCCACCCGCCCTCGCCGCCGCCCGAGGACCCCGCGGCCGCCGAGGAGGCCACCACGGGGAAGCAAATCCGCGCGCTCGAGCGGCCCTTCAAGGACCGCAACGCCATCCTCGACGCCCGCGGCCGCGACTTCCTCGCCGTCTTCCAGGCCGCCGTGCGCCGCCAGGACGAGCAGCGCAAGGGCGGCGGCAAGGACGCGGCGCCCTCTTCCCGCCCCGACTCTGGCTCCGCCGCTGCAGCCCTGGCCAAGCCCAAGGTGCTGGACAGGTCCCTCGGCGACGGCGTCGTGCCCATCATCCTCGTGCCCAGCGCCTCGCAGACGCTGATTACGATCTACAACGTCAAGGAGTTCCTCGAGGACGGGGTGTTCGTGCCTAGCGAGGAGAGGATGCGGGCGACCAAGGGAGGGAAGCCAGAGAGCGTCACGGTGCAGAAGAAGCTGATTCGTACGGAGAGAGCTGGCGGCGCTGGGGGCGCCGTCTCCTTCGAGGTTAGGGACAAGCCGGCTTCGCTCAAGTCAGACGATTGGGGGCGGGTGGTGGCCGTGTTTGTGCTTGGCAAGGAGTGGCAGTTCAAGGACTGGCCCTTCAAGGACCATGTAGAGATCTTCAACAGAGGTGTGCCTCTTGCTCCTTTATTACTGTACATGGTATATGCAATTTGTTTTTGACATGGTTGTGTAGCTTCAGTGTGGTTGAAGTTTATGTTTGTAGCTTCATTTGACTTGGGTTAGTGGTTTGGGTGGGGGATGAGGATAGGGATTTGTGCATGCTCCAAGTGATGGTGATGGTGGCGCTCCAGTTAGGGTTAGGGATCAGGGTGAGGGTTCAGGTGGGGGATGAGGAATAGTGATTTGTTATTGCCAGGCCTAGACTGAAGGTTCGGGAGGTTGCCAGTTTGGCGATGGCTTGCAGCAGTCAGGACAGTGAGGTGGTGGGTGCACCACCTGCTGCAGTAGCAGAGGTTGGATAGAAGGGTTGGCTGCTGGGGAGGCTCACCGGTGTGGTTAGGAGAGGTTGGGTAATAGGGGTGGTGGTGCGTACGTGCGGTGATGGCACCTAGGGTACCGTCTGTGTGGTGGTTGGGGGTGTCAGACAATGGACATGTGTAGTCATGTAGACGGCGAGCATCTGGTGTTGGGCATGCTTGTGTTCGTGGCAGCAAGTGAGGAGAGTGAGGGAGGCGGAGGATGGATGAGACGGGCGAGGTTCGTTGATCTTAGATAGGTTTTGCATTAGCATTATTATCTGGAGAGTGCTTTCTGCCTAGATGTTTTTTTGATCTTTTAGTCACAGCTACTAGGCATTACCAAACGCCCTACTTCTGAAGGGGTCTAATTCTATTTATATTTAGTACTGGAGAAATGCTGTAACAACTGTAAGTTCAGATACTAGGCATTACCAAACGCCCTACTTTATATTTACTTGTTATATGCTTATATCACTACTTGAAATGTACCATCATTTTTCTAGACATGATTAACTTGGTAATTAAATGGTGTCTTGAGTGCAAAGAAGGAAATCACTAGATTGTTCTTATTCTCATGCAGACAATGTAGGATACTATTTGTGTAGTCTAACATCTTGAAACTTTGACAGTTATTGGTTTCTATGTGCGCTTCGAAGATGATAGTGTGGAGGCAGCCAAGGTGGTGAAACAGTGGAATGTAAAAATCATATCTGTAAGTCTGGGATTAAAGTTAGTATATTCTTGGGTACAATCAGTTCCAATGCTGCAATGCTAACATCTACATGGTTATGTTGTGGTGCAGATAAGCAAAAATAAAAGGCATCAAGACAGAACAGCTGCTCTTGAAGTATGGGAGCGCTTGGAGGAATTTATGCGGGCACGCACATAATTGTTGTGCACTCATGTAAACCTTCTATTTTCACTTTTACTGAGTTCTTGTAAAATTACACAGCAAGTTCTAACAGGATTGGATATCATGTTCTGTATGATTAAATTGTCTGCTCAGTGACCATAAGGTAATAAGCGATACATTTGTATTCACTGAAATTTTATTGAGTCTATAGTACATTACTCTTTAATAATCAGCTAATTTGGTAACATAGTCAAGGGTATACCTTTAGTTATGTGCACTTTCTGTTGATAGTAATTGAACGAGCTAGTTTCATGAACTGGATAACTTTCTTATCTATTCCATCTTTAAAGTGTTAGAATATGTGTCATGAATCAGTAAAATAGGGATTGTTAAATGTTATTATAAAGTTATTTATTTGATTTTGAGCCTTGTTTGGCTTGTGGACAACAGCTCATGTCCATAAGTGACTAAGTGCCAATTTATACTATTTTAGTGACAATCTATAACTATAAGGATTTGTTAACTGTGCAAATGTTACCCTTTTTGTTTTTGATTCACCTGTGATTGAATTACTTAGGTTTTGTGCAAATTAAGTTACTTGCCAAATTTAGTAGCTAGTCAAATTATCCCCACTTTAATTCCACAATGACAATATGGAAGGTGCTCATAATAATTAACACTCCCTATCTCAAAAGAATATAAAACATAGACTTAGGGCGTGTTTGGTTAGCATCCTCAGGCGTTGGATTTCGATCGCCTGGGGCTAGGATTGCTGCCTAGTCTGCGAGCTGCCTGCCAGGTCGCTATCCAGATTCCAAACAGGCCCTTATTAAGTACTTCCTCCGTTCCAAATTATAAGTCATTCCGAATTTTCTAGGTACATAGCTTTTGCTATATATCTAGATATCCACTGTCTAGATACATATGCAAAATTATGTTTCTAGAAAAGCCAGAACAGCTTTTAATTTAAGGCGTGTTTTGAGGGGCCGAACACAGGCTCCTCCGGCTCCTCTCTAATGCCTGACGGAGCTGGAGCCGCTAAGGAGCACACAGGAATGCACAGTAGCCGCTGCCGTAGAGGCGGAGGAGTCGGAGCCGCTCAGGCAGGAGCCCTGCCAAAGACAGCCTTAGAAAGGAGGGAGTGGCAGTTATTTGTCAAAGCATTGTAGTAGTAAGAATGAAAGAAAAATATGGCATATATTTGGATGGAGGGAGTAAATGATTATTTGCTGATACCACTGGACTCTACAACTTATATCTTATTAAACTTTTTCTAATTGATAGTCTTTGGCTATGCATCCTTGCTGAAGGATCCTTCACCTGTTCATTGTTAGGGCAGTATCCCTTCATATTTCTGTCAAATTTTCTGAAACGTTTCTCATTATCTAATACTTGTCAGTGACATTTGCTTCTCAATGTTATTTTCAGTGACTGTTAAACACCCAAATGTTATGTTGAGCTGGAGGCAGACTTTGTGCTTGTTGATTTACTGATCGGCAGAATGACTTTATTTTTCTTAAAGGGGAAGGATAAAAGACAACCATTTTCCTAGATTCAATCTCAATATTGGTCGTTGACCATAGATGGCAGAATGGAATGGCTGGGAGCACATGAAGACTGCAATCTTTGTACGCTAGGATGTATTTGTAATGTTGTACTTGCAAACTGCTAACTTCTTATTTCTAGGCAAGTATATGAGATAATTTTGCAAGTTGCGCCTGAAAATATATTTTCTCTATGCTGGTCGCTGGCTGTCAATCTTTTCGTGCTCCTGCCGTTAAGTTTTACATTTTTTCTATATATAATAATCTGCTTCAGTTTGGCGTTACAATGTAAAATGAATGGACTGATGTGTGAATATCATGATCTGATTTCCGGGGCATCTGCTTTGCTTTTGTACATTCTGTACAATGGAAACGTTTTTTATTGTAGCTGCACAACAGTAGGGTGCAGTTTCAGCTTATATATAATGTTACAATCAGCGCATTTGGTGTTCTAATGACAGCTTAGCAGACTACAGTTACACATACATGGCTGCAACCGAAGCAAGAAGCACAGCGACGAATACAGTGCCTGCAGCCATGTCTGTGGAGCGCGTCGCGCCCGCTGCATGCAGCAGTTCCGGGAGCTTCGATCCAGTGCCTGCCGGCGCCATTGCAGTGGCAGAAGCATCTTCTATGGGTGCCGGCGGTGCTCCTGACGTGCCTGGATCAGCAGCAGCCGGCGTGCCCGACGACGGTTCAGTTGCCGGTGTGGTGGCTGCCGGAGTCGTCGTTGCAGATGGAGGCGATGTGCCTGCCACCGGCGGCGTGGAGCCCTCGCCGGCGGCGGCTTCTGCACAGCATCACAAAGAGAAATGGCAAGCTTGTCAACCTGCTGGGTGAACACTGTACCAGGAACGAGCGACTGGTCTTTGTGCGAAAATCATGCATGCGTAATAATGTACCATCGCATGGGTTGGGCAGGTCGCAGACGTTGGGGATCATGGCCTGCGCCTGGCCGAGGAAGAGCCCGATGGGGCTGGGCGCGAGCTTGGAGGCGGCGCAGAGGCACGGCGCCTGGGCATGGAGGAAGCCCCGGAGCTGGGAGCAGCAGGAGGCGAGCGTCGCCGAGCCGACGCCGAAGACGTAGCCGATGCACGGGGACAGGCTGAGTGGCGCCGGCGGGCAGCTGGGCAAGGTCGGGAACGCCACCGCCGCCGTCTGCTGGGCCGAGGACAGTGTCGTCGCCGTCGCCGCGACGACGAGGGCGAGAGTCACCCGGAGACACCGCCGGGCCATGGTGGCCGATGAATGATGATGACTGGGATTGACGGTGGGGTTTCGGCGAGGACAGAGGGGCCAGTAGTAGGCGACGGTGGTTTATACCGCAGGCTGTTGGGAAAAAAATGGGGGCTTTGTGTGGGTATGGGGCAAAAGATTTGTGTGCCTCACTGCCTCATCCCAGGTGGATGGGTCGGTCTATCTAACTCGCTTTGGTACGGGTGTCTGAGCTTGGATCGGTTTGCAGGCTGCGAATGCGACCCGGTGTTCTTTTCCAGGGTTTATCGGTGAACTGACGGGAGAATATATGTATATATGTCTGCCTCCATGACTCCATGAGAGGTCGATCTGTCTCAGTCTCTTGCATTATTCCAGAATTTGGTTGTTTGTCTTTTGACCTCAGCTCGCTCGGGTTGGTGATCGGCCCTCTAAGAAGGCGTTTCAGTTCATGGTTTTGGCCACTAGAGGCAAGCAGTCACCGTGAGGCCTTTGTGCACCTTGCCAGGTTCATTTTCTAGGGGAGAACTTGTTTGGAAACTCAAAACGGCTCCAGAGTAGGTTGGTGGTGTCACTTGTGTGAATCGCGTGTGGTACTCGGCAATTCTTGTGAAATACAAACGCGACATGCATGAGTGTAACTAAGAGCTTATTTATGGATCCACTATATATAGTGCTAATAATTAGCAGCTAAAAGTAGTATTAGTGGATTAAAACAGACTTGCTAATAGACCAATTAATTATTACTGTAGCTAGGAGGCTGCTAACTATTAGTTCCACTAGTAATCTATCTACTCACAACATATTAGTGGGTGGATCCAAACAACCTTTTGCTACGTACGTATTAGCTAGCTAATAATTAGTATAGCTATAGCTATTAGCTATTAGCTA
>Ga0182004_10004285_pt1 | contig 11487 bp, 11 predicted proteins | sample Sormic07211540_1_FD_120479 | JGI IMG/M metagenome (GOLD analysis project Ga0182004, IMG submission 120479) | Endophyte microbial communities from Sorghum bicolor roots, Mead, Nebraska, USA - 072115-40_1 MetaG | ecosystem: Host-associated > Plants > Roots > Unclassified | place: USA: Nebraska...
AATTATGGAATTTAAATTTTATAAAAAGGATAAATATAAATAGATATGTAACATTATGCCATCACTTTCTATGGCTATTTGATGTTTTTCTCCCGTTGCAACGCACGGGCATATTTGCTAGTAAGTAATAAAATGTAGCCAAACATATGTATTTACTGGCCATGCATTTGCAAACGCCTGTAATAATGTTCTAGCAAATGGTGGCACCATAACTGTTGGAGCCGGTGGTGACCCCACACTACCGGAATCCCGGCCTTTGTCGAGAGCCGGATGCTTTGCCTAGTGTCAGGCATCGGTGCGGACGAGCTCACGAACACAAAACGCCATCACTGTGAACACAAGTGGGAGACAATACGGTTTCAGCTGCAAGGATCATAATAGTATGACTTAAGGGGATGTTTGGTTCGCCTAGCAGCTCCCAAATTTAGTCTTATTTAGTCACTTTTTACCCAAACACTATGACTAAATAGGATTTTAGGAGCCACGAAAGTTTAGGAGGGCAAACCAAATAGAGCCTTATCTTAATAAGTTCTTAGCAACATGAATTTTGTCTTATTATTATTATTACTATGATTATTACTAATTTGGGGTCCCTCTATGTTAATCCTCGCGAGGCACGTTAGGATAAAAAGATGCTACAAATTATCGAAAAAAACAAAAAAAAATCTAACCATTAATTTGGCGGACTAAAATGATCGGTCGGATGGCTAGGCTAGGGGAGTTGAATAGTCGAATTACATACTTTCAATGCACGATCCAAAACTTGCACTATTGTATTAAAACCAAAGGATGTCCTAATAGTAACTACTTGTTTAGTCTATCCGACAAATCATGCCTCCTACACAATTCTAGTTGCAAAAATAAGAACAACAAGAAAAACTAGAGCTAGCAACTAGGCTAGAGGCAAATAACTTCTACACAAGTTAGTGAACAAACTTAAGCCACTAACAAACACTAGCTGGGCTAAACAAGAGCTACTTGATTTCTCTAGCACAACAAAGAACCAAAGCTAGTCAATTACTCAAAGCAAACGATAAAGGAGCTAAGCAGCTAAACAAGCAAGAGATGAACAATTGAAGGACCAAGTGTAGTGGGGCGCAAACCAAAAGGGACAAGTGACACAAAAAAATTGTGAGGTTTGGTTGCTTGTCGGTAACCTACATCCCCATTGTGGCATGTCCAAGGATCACTACTCCTCTGGAAACCTAGGAAGCCCTCAAGCTTGGCCTGACGTGGGCCACTCACCTATGAGTCGGCTCAATCACAAGGAATACACTAGAGTTGCTCTTTATGATCACTCATGGGGACAAGCACAAGAGACCTCACAAGTCTTCATTGAAGCCCCACAATCTCCAAACGGAGCTCGACGGTGTCTACAACCTCCAAGCCATCTATGTTGAGGCAACTACCGAGTAACAAGATATCCGTAGCGAACATGCTCAACAAGACCACCAGATACCTCACCCTAGCTCGCTTTGTGGCCTAGGTCAGTCTCAATGCATAGTTTTATGGCACGGTTACCAAGACTATAAACTAGGTAACCGAGCCACATGAGTTTCATGGGGATGAAACCCATCTCTCATCTGATGAAACTCCTTCATTTAATGACTCTGACAAGTCAGCAATTTTGCTTATGTGGCACTCTATTTAATGTGCATGACACTCTCATGAAACATGCATTGAGACTGGCCTTAGAGCAATTCCAACAGCTTGGCTATTCTTATTGTAGTGGCTATTTTAGTATTTGTATAACAAAAAGTAAACTCCAACAAATGTGCTATATGATTTTGTAAAATAGCAAGCTGGCTATTCCTTAATTTTTGATGGTCATATATAGCCAACCACGAACGCTTGATACCTGATTTTGTAAAATAACAAGACTGTTGTGGATCTCTTCTTTTTTAACAAGTTTTCTATTTTACAAAATGGTTAAACAATAAAATTTGGCTACTAATTTTAGTACTATTGAAGTTTGCTCTTAGGCCTTATTTAGATGCGAAAAGATTTTGGATTTCGCTATTGTAGCACTTTCATTTGTTTGTGACAAATATTGTCCAATGATGAACTAACTAGCTAGGATCAAAAGATTCGTCTCGCGATTTACAAGTAAACTGTGCAATTAGTTTTTATTTTCGTCTATGGCCTTGTTTAGTTCCTAAAAAATTTTGCAAAATTTTTCAGATTCCCCGTCACATCAAATCTTTGAACGCATACATGGAGTATTAAATATAGACGAAAATAAAAACTAATTACACAGTTTGGTCGGAATTGACGAGACGAATCTTTTGAGCCTAGTTAGTTTATGATTGGACAATATTTATCAAATACAAACGAAAGTGCTACTATTCCTATTTTGCAAAAAAATTTGAAACTAAATAAGGCATATATTTAATGTTTCATACAGTGTCAAAAGATTCGATGTGATAGAGAATCTTGAAAAGTTTTTGGTTTTGGACAAGTAAACAAGGCCTTAGCTCGTGCCACCGTGTGGGTCCTTGCCTCTTCGGACGACAAGCATGCATGATGTGTGGAGACCGATCGAGGACGACCAAGATCATGTGTGACTGTGACTGTGACTCATTCCGATACGCCACGCGGTTTCATTCGGTCCTTTTTTTTTCTCGTTTAGCCGTGTCCTCTCCTCTCTCACCAACCAAACTGCCTTCTTGGGTTGATGAATTATTTTGCCATGGAGTCAATTTCCTCTAAACGTAAACTTCTCTCACTTTCATCGTGATTAAGATTGTTGTGAAATAAACTTAATTTCTGCAAAAAACATTCTAAAGAAAAGTTTGTTGTGAAAATAACCATTTTGCCCCTCCCAAGCAAATTGTGACCATTTTGCCCCTCCCAAGCAAATTGTGTGAAAATTACCCTTCTCCCCCCACTGCCTCTCTTCCTTTGTTCCTTCCCCCCTTTTGGCTTGGTGGCTACGCCACACCCGCGCGCGTTGGCGAGCTGCTGCCCTCTCGTGGCCTCCCGTGCGTCGGTGAGCCGTCTCCTATCCAAGCCACGAATCATCACCTTCCGGTCGCCAGGGATCGGGCCAGCGTGCGAGTTCGAGCTCACGATTCAAAGTGCCATAGATTCCGACCTTCTTGGCCAGCACTTGGATATGGTCTTGGCGGAGCTTGCTCCACCACGCCCATTCTCACGGCTGCAGTGCCCCTTGGTCTCGCAGCCTCACTCAGCCGAGCTGCTCAACACATGGTGCCCCCTGGTCCGCCGCCTCGCTCGCTAGCATGGTCGCGCTCGACCCTCCATGTCATAGGGCTACATCCGTCTCACCTGCATGTGCCTCCACGCTGAATCCACTGCTATCGATAAGTGACAGATAAATCACATTTTGTGGTCTACCTTTAGACATTGAAAGGTGGGCCCATGGTGTTATTGGAAGAGGGCAAGAGGAGATCATTCTGCAATTGACAATAAATACATTGTTCGTGTGGGTCCCACTAGTAAGTGAAAGAAACTTAATAGGTGTTGACAGAAATGGCAATGAGGAAATGATTGGGACTCATGGAGACTGTCACGGTGTACAAAATTCGAACTCTCAAAATTGAGCAAGGAACAAATGTCTAGAATTTTGGGCTTGCTTGATAGCAAGAGCTAATTGTTAGCCAGCTAAAAATTAGTTCTAGTCCATCCAAATAGCAGGGTTAGTAGGCAGACTAATTTTTATCAAGTCTTCAACTAGCTATTAGCTAACAGGCTAGCCAACTTAGGCTAATCTTGGACTAATTTTAGCTCCAACCAGTTATTAGCTAACTAGTTGACCAACTCAGGCTAATCTTGGGCTAATTTTAGCTCCAACTAGTAACTAGCGTAACTGATCTATAGGCAAAGATGATGACATGGCTATTTTTTGGAAAGTGGAAATAAAAACCAAGAGACATCTTTCTTGATATTGCAGGCGATCGACTATATGTATATATGTTTTCCTTGTATCTTTTACATTAGATGTCATGGCAAATACTCCTTCATTTTTTATGTACTTCCTCCGTTCAAATTTATAAGGCGTTTAGATTCATTACTTTTGCTATATATTTAGGCTACTATATATCTAAGTATATATAGCAAAATAGACACATATAGAAATGTCTTATAGAAATCTACGCATCAATATCCTTTGTGAGGGAGATGATTTAATTGGATACCTTAGATATGCGACGTTTTGCTTCCTGCTATTTGTTGCTGTCTTGTTACTTGATGTTGATAAAGGAAAATGGACACATTGTTTACTATCGAAAGAATGTTATCGTTTAATCCTAACATAAATAAAAAAAACTTAAATATCCAAACTAAGTTATATAGTTAAATCTAAGTGGACATGTTTCAGTATAAGAAATGTTACCATTTACTTTTGATATGTTTTTTCCGATAATACAAAACACATTCTTCTCCTTTCTACTCCTGGTGAATTTGGACTCCATTTTCTCTTTCATAAACAGACATGATAAGCAGACGGTTACCAATCTCTCCCTGTTTATTGGTGATGTGGTCATAATTTTGTTTAGTATCACTCTAAAAATAGCTCTTGCTCTGACTTTTACAAAAAGATGTACCAAACAAACATTGAAAAAAAAATGATCCACCACAAGCCATGGAAGGCGCTGGAGCATTCTTGTATGCAGGGGATGTTGGAGCCAAAGAAAAATGTACCTTCTCTTGGTCTTTTCGAAGAATGTCCTCCAATGTTTTCTACAAGGCTTCAACTCTTTTATATAAGCTACTCACTCCATCTCAAATTTAAAGCCATTCCAAGAATATTGGAGAGTCAAAGCATCTCAACTTTGACTAAAATTATAGAAAAAATTACAAAGATTTATAACATCAAATAGATATAATGTGAAAACATAATTAATGAACAATGTAATAATACTAAGCTAAAACCATAAATATTTTATCTTACCATATAAATTTGGTCAACTTGAGATAATTTGACTCTCCAGAATTTTTAGAATGACTTATAATTTAGAATGGATGGAGTACATCTCCAGAGCAAAACACTGCCAAATAGGCTTTATATTTTGCATATGGTTCTCCAACCATTTGTTTTTCACTTGAACGTGGCATGTAATATTCTGGAGCCATTTCACCACCCCACTTCAATAGATTTTTATAGTTTTATTATTAGTTAATAACTAGCTACAAACATTTAAGGATCAAATGATATGTTTTTTTTGAATTTGGGTAGTTTCTCATTGCACTCTTGCTGACATATCGTCAACCACAATTACATTGACACTATCCGGGACATCACATGAAATGTGCTCTATCCCTTCTGTGCTACCTACACCAAGAGCAGCAAGAACATGTGCTGCCTTGTTACATTCTCTAGAAACATGAACACACTCACACCTAATGAAGTTCGCGGACGTGAGAGATTTCAGCTCTTCCATCAGATACCCTATCGCCCGAAAGGTCCAACTGATTTGACTCCTAGCTGTTTGATTTTTACGGCATCAGTCTCCACAATCAGGTGAGCTATTCCTAGGTTATTTGCTGCTTGTACGCCCCACTCCAACAAGCTCTATATCCTTCCTGATTATTATGAATAGGGATTTTGATGAAAAAAAAAATACTCTTTAACTATTTCTCTAGATAGGTATCTAAATATAGATGTTCTCTGTTCCGCATTTCTCGCTAACTAAAAATGAAGAGTGAGGCTGACTCTCTAAAGTGTGCAAAAAAAATACATAAACAAAATGAAAAGATACAAAAAGTAATTTTTTTAATAGTTCTTCAAACGATCATTTAGAGATTCAGTTTTAAAATAAGAGTACGACATAAGATCCCACTAAAAAACAACAACAATGGAGATTCACACCTTTGCGCATTTCTTTTATCTCCATGGTCCCTAGTCCCTATGCATAGGTTGTCGTATTTGTCCCTCGCTCTCATTCGTGGAGCGGAGCCGCTGAGGTGCCCGCCGGCCTAGTTAACGGCACAGCACTAGTGAGCTTCCACTTGTGGTTGGTTAACTGCTGCGCGCATTGCTTGCTGGCTGCTGCGCGCCTCGGCTTTTGCTCCTCTGTCCCCTCCGACGCGGCGGCGCACGGCCAGGACTCGAGGAGGACCCAGAGAGCAGAGGAGCAGGGGGAGAGATCGGCCAGGCTGCGTGGAAGGGGTCCGGGTCCGGCCAATGGCTCCCAAGAGGGCGCTGTCCGTGGCTGTCGGCGACGGCGGCGGTGCGCCGCCGCCGCCTCTGCCTCCGGAGAAGCGCCAGCGGGCGGGAGCGGGACCGGGACCGGCTCCCAGCCCCGAGCTGCTGCCGCCGCCGTCGCCGAAGCACTTCCTCGCCATCGTCCTCGTCGTCCTCTTCTTGAAACGACCGTACATGCCCATCTCTGTGTCTCCGTCCGTCCGTCCCTCCCTCCCGCCCTCTCTCTGGTGTTGACGCCGTGCATGCCGCGCTCGTGCAGGAAGGGTCGGAGCACGGACAGGGTCCCCATCTCCCTCTCGCAGATCGGTCGCGTGGTGAGACCAATGCATTACCATCCTTCCCCCTGCTCAGTTTGCTTCCATTTTCCTTCCTGCTAGTAGTACGCCGTACCAATTCAATTCGACCCATGAATAGGGTTTTCATTGTCGGAAACAAAATTCAATTTGTTAAACATCAGGCCAAATTCAAATAAATTTCAATTTAAATTTAAGTAGATTCAAAAAAAAATTAAATAAAAATTATAAAGAGAGTGTTTCTTCTAATTTCTGACCAAATCTTGCTCGCCTCCTTGCAGTTTATTTATAGGCACTTTTAAGTATGATGATGATGACTGCTGTTTTTTTTCATACATGTGTTTCATCTCTGTCAACTAGTGTCAGAGTTGTGTCACTATGAGCATTCCATGCTTGGTTACTGTATTTGATATATGATTGGACAGGTTCGGGACCAGATTTGTCGTTTCATCAATCCCGTGTTTAGGTGATACGTCTGCTCCATTTCCCTTTCCTTCGGGTTTTTTTTTTTTTTTTTTTACAACAGAAGCCCTGAAATTTGGGGTTAGGAGGTTGACTTACAATTTGGGTGCAGCAAACTGGAGAAACGTCTAGAAACCAAACTGGAAAGATTCGAGGAGCGGATTCAGGATCTCACTGTCAAAGTGGTATGGCCTTATTTCCATATTTATTACATGCTTGCTCACTAGTATTTTCTGTCGAGGTTCTTTGTTCGTTGTTGCTTGCCCAAATTTGGTCATGAGTGTCAAAACAAGATTCTTGTTTTGTTTCCTTCTTCCTTTTGATTTGACAAACACTCTTTACTTATTGTTGCTACTTCTTGCACCAAAATGCAGGATAATATAACACGGCCCTCTCCTAACCTCCTCAATGATGAGCGATTCACGTATGGGATCTTCATTTTTATCCTGGTGGCATAGTACAAACCTAAAGGTTTTTTAAGTGACTAAACCCCAATTTATTATGCTGTCTTGCTTTTTGTTTCAGGCAACAGGAAAACCAGGAAGGCACTAGTGCTGAACTTGTAGGGTTGGCCACTGGTGAAAGCAAGGGTGAAAACACAAGCATTCGGCTGTGCTTCCTCAATGAACTGAAGACTCCTGTTTACCATGACGATGAGATAAAATCTGAGAGCAATACAGCCATTAAGGTTGGCATATTTAATGGGGACAAGATGATCGAGTCGGGCGGGCTTTCAAACCTGCAAATTGAGATCTTCGCCCTTGAGGGCGACTTTCCTCATGCTTCCCCAAAGAGTTGGACTCCTAAAAAGTTCAATAAGCATAGAGCCAATTCTCGGGATGGAAACGGAAATGTGTTGGCAGGAGAAGGAATAAAAGCCCAGCTTAAGAATGGGAAGTGCGATCTTGGCAGCATCAAATTCACAGAAGGGTCGTGCAAGGCTCGTGGCGGGAAGTTCATCATTGGGGCAAGAGTTTGTGAGGGTGAGGTATCTGGTCTCCAGGTTCAACAAGCTGTCATGAACCCTGTGGCTGTGCAGGATCGCAGAAACAAATGTAGGTTTGTTGCCATCCATATTTCTTTTTATTACTTGGCAAAGTTGAAAGACCATTTATGACATACAACTATGGTCCAAAGAGCGTGCATTCAATTGTTGTTGGTTGGTGTGTGACAAGATAACAGCAAGTTTTTCTCATTTTCCTTTCTTTTTACAGCAAATGAGAAGAGTCATCCTCCAAAACTAAATGATAGCGTGCATCGCTTAGAGGAGATTGCCAAAGTTTACGCGGAAAGGCTAGAGAAGGAGAACATCTTTACTGTGGAACACTTTTTAAAGGCTTTAAATAAGGACCCTTGTAACCTCGCCGAAGTAAACTCAACATTTTTTTATTAAACCTCAAACATTTTATTTCACAACTCTCAGTCAGTTTATTTACATGACATCATCACCATTCCTCGGTATGTAGATTCTCAGGGTAAACATGGAACACAAACCGTGGAAGAAAATGACAAAGCATGCTAGAGAGTGCTCTCTCGAAGGCAGGCACAAGCTGAAACTATTTATTTGCACAGAGAAAAATGTGAAGCTTTTCTTCAATTGTGTGCACTGTCTTGTTGGAGCAGAATTTTTTGGTGGTCCTTACACTCTCACCGACAAGTTCAGTTCTGCTCAACGGGTACAAGTTTTCATGTCAACATATTAGACTCGTTTGCAACTTTGTTCATCGAAGTGAATATGTAGCGTGTGTTTAATTTGGCTGCAGGAGTTAGTGGACCAGCTGATAGAGGATGCATATGCTGAAGTTGATAAGCTCCCTGAGGATCATGTGATCACAGAACACTCTCCTAACCCAATTCATGTGGATAAATATACTAGCATTGGTGCTGGCCCATCCTATATGCCAACTGAACAGCAAAACTGTTCTGTGCGCCTCGCATCTGTTCATGGTTAGGGAATACTGGTTACTTCTCTTCTTTTGCTGCAAACATACAGAATTTAGTGGTATCCTGATACGATTTTTCGTTGAATTGTTAGGTATGGCAGCAGCTGAAAGATTGAGCCATGATCGGATTGAGTCATCTTGTCTGAATGCATACAATGACCCAGTTCCCAGCTCCAGCATTCCTGATCACCCCAGCATGCATAACTATCAAGGTGCTTGTTTCAGTCCTGTGATTGTTTCCTTTTCTGCAGAGTCCAGTGTTTGCAGATCATCAAAATGAACTATGTTGTGCGATCCAAGGGGCCCTGATATGGAGACATGCAGTATATTATTATGCAATACCCTGATACAAAATCTTCTTTCAGGTGGAAGTATTCCAGTTGTACCACTTGAAGGCTTGAGCCATGATCAGTACAATGAGTTATCATGTGCAAATGCAAACAATAATGATCCTGGACCTAGTTCCTCCAATGCTGATCACCTCTGCACATATGACTCCCGAGGTACTATACCTATTTCAGTCCTGAAACTGTTTTAGTTTCTGCACAAGCTGCCTTGCATAGCAATGCTTTGAACTTCTAATGCTCTGGTCTTTAGACATAGCAGATCAAGGGAACCCACCTGCTGGCCAGGAGCAGTTCTCGGCTTTCACTAATGCCCCGTGTCAAGATCAAGACACCCTTGGAGGCACGACTAATATAAGTCAATTCGTCTCCCCCGAAGATATCGAATTGACATTTCTCCAGCACCAAGCAGGCATTAACAACTACGGTACGCCTATTTTGTAATACAAGTTTATCTTCAGGCCGAACACCTGGCACAGCGTTCGAGGAGAAAAAACACCTGGCACATAACTGCCTATCTTGCAACTCATCAATCATCATCCCTTTGATTCCTTTCCTCTTTTTTCTGTTGCAGTGACACCAGGCTTGGATCTTGTGGAAATCCAAAGTCAGTTTTTCTGGTTAAACAATGGCACCTTAAATGGATCAGCTTCTGGTCACATCAATACAGCATTACCACCACATCAACCTATAATCCCTGGTATGTCTCTCAAGCCTTTTCACCATCCTTGGAAAGGTAACTTTTTTAGAAAATGGAATTGTTTCTGGCCTCTGCAAGTCTGCAACTGCACACAACCAAAGGTGCCTAGAAGATACCACTGAAAATTGGTACCGTAGGTACCAAATTTGGGTACTGCCAGTACTAAACTCAGATATAAATTTGGTATATCTTCCAAGATCAATTAAAAACCTCATTCTCTCTTCTTTCACACCTCTCTCAATCTCAATAAAGTGGACACGCCTATACCAGGGCAGTTCCAAGTATAAATTTGTTGATTTGGTGGGAAAAAAAAACATTCTCCACCAAGAACTCTATTTTTTGCGACGAAGTTTTTGCAAACATGATGGAGAATATTGAGATACTGATCAGGGTGCACATTTTAATTCTTATCTTCCTTTTACTTTTCAGTCGGCAGCTAATCCCTTGTTTACATTGGTCTGATACAGATACCCCAAGATCAGCTCAAGGGAGCACACAGAGCCAGATGCAAGCTCCCTTGGCCCCCGTTAATGATGCCTCAGTGGCATCTGCTTCTGCTCAACAGCCCCTTCCACCACAACAGTGTTATCTCTGGGACGGGTCATGGTGAATATTGGTATGGTGGACCTTCTGCCCATATCAACAATGTTCGCTTTTCGGTATCCTGGTAGCTCAGCGTTGGTCTGATTTCATTCCCAGGATCAGGTCTGCGTGGTAGCAGCAAGATTGCAAGAAAACAATTAGATCATAATGTAATGTAATGCGTTGTTTCAAAAACAACGTGTATTGTTTTTGCTGCCTTTGTGCTTGTAATGCAGAAAGTGTACTGTGATGTGTGATCCAGCGTCACTGCAGTGCTATAGGCTACTGCATGTACATATGTCAACATGATAAGTGTGAGTACTATATAAACTGCTTTCCATGTGCTTAACTGCTTACGGCCGACCTGACCGTAAGCTTCATCTGTGATAGTACTATTAGGGTAATAGGGTGTTTGGTTCCCCGCCATCATTTGTATAGCCTACTGCGCGGCAGCCACTGCTTTCTCTGGTATAAAATTCTGCCACAATTGTGGCGTTCGTTTCTGCCACTGCGAGTTAGCCCGCCACAACTCAGTGTGCCATGTTGTGGCTAGGAAGCAAACAGGCTCATCTGATTTCAACACCATATCCTTCTTGGTTAGCAATGTCCCATGCTTCCCAATCGTCCTTGGCCCCAATTGCACGTGTCGCTCCTCGATTCACCATTAAGGTAGCATTTGGTTTGGAAATATAGCGAAATGAGATAAACCTGACCTTGTTTTTAAGGGGCGAAACAATTCTATTTTCTTTTTAGTTGAGAAAATTGGGTGGTCATGTTTTTTATTTGGTCTATGATATAAAAAAAACAGAATGAGGATGCATGTTGATTTAGCATATGCGTTTAACTGAAAAATCATAAGGCTAGTCTCAATGCATGTTTTATGAAAGTATCATGCACATTAAATAATGTGCCAAATAAGTAAAATTGCTAACTTGGCAGAGTCATTAAATGGAGGAGTTTCATCACATGAGAGAGAAGTTTCATCTCCATGAAACTC
>Ga0182004_10004286_pt1 | contig 11485 bp, 10 predicted proteins | sample Sormic07211540_1_FD_120479 | JGI IMG/M metagenome (GOLD analysis project Ga0182004, IMG submission 120479) | Endophyte microbial communities from Sorghum bicolor roots, Mead, Nebraska, USA - 072115-40_1 MetaG | ecosystem: Host-associated > Plants > Roots > Unclassified | place: USA: Nebraska...
ATAAAAAGCTTGTCCGTGTCTTGCGTCACCATCGAGTTCGTAGTTTGCGCACCGTCTACCGATAAACTACTACCGTGGGTATACCCCAAGGTAGACTGCCGACTAGCTTTCGTCGACATCCGTTCTTCAAGGTTCGATTCATCATTGTCTTCTTCTGTATACTTGAGTATAATCAAGGTACTACACTTTGGTAGTATATAATTCTCATTAATGTTAAAGTGAATCTCACAAAGTAGCGCGTGGACCTCTTGTTGTAGCTTCTTTGCATGACTACGTGTAACCGGTCCATCGGTGACTTGGGCTGGTGTCGGTGTAGGTAAAACTTGAGTAGTTGTAGCTTGACTTGGAGCTTGTGACATCTTGCTTACTGGCATGGTCATATCATCGGAGAGAAAATCCGATTTTATAGTTTGGAGTGAAATAATCCACTCTAAGGGTGTGTTTGACATAGCTCATAATAGCTTTATGAGCTGTTGTGAGTTGCTTTTTTTTTTGCCAAACGCTCTTTTCTACATAGTTTTATGGGTGAAAGCTATTTTTCTTCTCCTCTCACAAAGACATGAGTTAGGATGAAGGTGAAAAATAGCTTATCCTAGCTCTCTTCCCCATTTCTTTTTTTCATCCATGCATAAAGCTTCAGCTGTTTTGCCAAACAACTTTTTTAAAACAGATCAACTTTACCTAGAAATTTGCTCATAAAGTTCTTTTCTTCAAAAAATCCAACTTCACTAGTGAAGCTGGGTTGTGCCAAACAAGACCTAAATAGTTGGAGGATTTATATAAACTTTTTTCTAAAAAAGAATTAGAGAGTGAAAAGACATATAGAGTGATTTTTATATAAATGACTTCTTAAATAATAATTTAAAAGTGATTTTTTTAAAAAAAAGACTTAGCTTAGCGGTTCAAAAATAACGTCAGGATCCAAGGCGCCATCAGCCAAGATTTACGTAATTTCTAGAAAAAAAATATACAAAAGTGAAAATAAAAAAAAGTTCGAGGATCTCGCGGTCGCGGGCGCCCCTTTCCCATCCGATCCACGCCCGCGCAGGAACGCACGCGCCGTCCCACCCCCACCACACGCGGAACGCAATAGACCAGCGCGGGATCGCAGCCCAAGAGGCCAACGCCAACCCGAAACCCACCCGATCGCTCGTCGGTTTGCGCCTGCGCCTGCGCGGCCTCCTTCCGTCCCGGCTCTGGTCTCTCGCTCGCCCGCCCGCCTCGTCCCGTCTCGCTTCGTCTCCATTTCCTCCCCACCCGGCCACCACACCCGCGTCAACCAACCAAACCCTAGAAGGCTCTCGCCCCCCGTCCCCAATCCTCGCCGCCCCCTCCCCCTCACCCTCCCCCGATCCCCGCCGCCCGCAGGCCAAAACCCTACGCCTCTCCCTCGGCGCCGGGTAAGCTCCTCGTCTCCCCGCCCTTTCCTTCCGCTCCCTGTTTCTCCTCCCCTCCATCTATGATCCCCACGCTGGTTCGGTTCGATTCGATTCGGGCGTGGAGTCCGGTGGTGCGCCATGGTTTGATCCGCCGACGCGCGGGAATGCCAACGCGCGCTGGAGCGTGCGCGGGAGCCGCGCGCCCGTGGAATTCCGACGGGGAACGGCCCTCTCGGGCTGCAGGGGGGATCGCGTGATTGCGCGGTGTGGATGACCGTGGCGGCCTGGCGGGCGTATCATGCGCGCATGGGCATGGAAGAACGCCCCACGCCGAGAATTTCCGGGGAATTCGATTGGGGCGCAGGTGATGGCGCGCGGGGATTTGCGGGCGGGTCGTCTCGGTGTCAGGATGCTGGTGAAGCTATGGATGAGTACGCTGTACAGTCTCGTGAAAAGGGAATTTTTGGTTTCTTATCTACTGGCTGATGATTAGGTCTTGGAATTCAAGGGATTTGGAATGTAAAGGCAGTTTTTTCTGGAGGCTAATAGATGCAAAACGCTCATTCAGCCAAAATTCTGGTTATAGTAGTTTTAAGTTGGTCTTTCAAAAAAAATAGTTTTAAGATTGCTGTTTTGATTCTATAATCTGATGGCAAACGGAAAATAAGCGAATATACTCGAGCTAATCCCATGAGTTAGAATTCTCTGATTCTGTAACGATTTAGTAATCACTTGCTTTAGTTCTGTTGTTATGTTGGTAAGGTTGTTTTCTGTTGCTTGGTAATGGGACATGGGAGGTTGAAACAAACACAATTTCTTTGCTGCAGAAAAACAACTAAAACAAAACATCATTAGTGGATGGAGGTTGCATGTCAAATGAAATTGGAGCCAAAATGTCTCTGCTTTAGTTCTTTTTGGCATGGGAGACCTGCGGTAGTTGTCGTGTAACAGCAACATGGCGTTCATTTGTTATCAGGATGTCAGGCTGCTTTTTTGCTGTTAGCTTAGCAGGAATATGGATCATGTTGCATGGTGTGTTTCCTTAAAACAGCTGTCTGAGTTGGCCTAGCTGTTTGTATTTCTTATGTTTCATTAGATATGTACTTTACATTTGTAGTTATTATTTTTTTACTTGGATATCGATATTCTGTATTTGTTATGATTGAACTCGCCTCATTGGCCAAGAAGAAGATCAGTACTTTACACATGTTATCTTAGAGTGCTAACCTTTTTTCTTTTGCAAAATTCATCGCAGGTATAGGCAGTGTAATCACTTTGTCAGAAATGCCTTCTGCATCCAAGTCCAAGTCAAAAGACAGATCAGCTGCAAAAGTTGCAAAAGAGCAACCCAAGGTTGCTGCAAAACCAATGGGAAATGGTACGCTTGCAAGTTCTTATAACAACCTCTCTGGAAAGTTCCATGTTCTGGAACCATCAGCCTCTTTGTTGGGTAGCCAAGGCATCGATAAATTCAGGAATACAGATGAAATTGATGAGCATTCTCGCAGCTCCCATGGTACAGGGGATTTTGATTGTGCCTCCAACAATGGTAGCTGCTCTGGTGAGTCAGAAGATCCAAAGGAAAAACCAACCAGTACTGCGTCTCGGGTAGACTCTGTTCCTGGATGTGATATTGATAAACGCGAGAAGATCAGACAGAAAAATGAGAAGAAGCATCAAAGACAGAAGGAGAGGCGTGCCCAAGAATTGCACGAGCGTTGCAAGGGATACCTTATGTCCAGAAAATTGGAGTCACTTGCACAGAAGCTTGTTGCGATGGGTTTCTCAGCAGATCAAGCAACAATGGCCCTTATACAGAATGAGGGTTGCGTTGAGGAGTCTGTTACCTGGCTCTGCAACTTTGATGGCAGTGAGGAAGCTAAGCAACAACTTGCAGCTGATCAACAGTCTGGAGCTAACTTGAAGATTGATATAGCTGATGAGCTTTCAAAGATTGTGAGCTTGGAGGCAAAATATAAGTGTACAAAGCAAGAAGTTGAAAGAGCAGTTGTTTCCTGTGAAGGTGATCTAGAAAGGGCTGAGGAGGTCTTGAAGACACACAAGCAAGAATCAACTGCAGTCCCACCAAAGCCTGAGGGATCTGGCGATTCAAGTGGCTTGCCTAACAAGCAGCAAGTTGTACTTGCACAGAACGCTGCAAGGCCTCAAACAAATGGATTTTCATCAGTAGGATCTCAGCAGATGAGAAGAGAGGAGAAAGACATAAACTATAAGCTTTTGATGAATGGTAGTGGTCCAAAGGAACCTGCAATTAAAGGTTTTCAGCCACTGGTAACACCAATGAAGCCAGATTTGGGCCGTCAGCAATTTGTTCAACCTGAGAAGAGACGTCTCAATCCCAACTCGATTCCGTCAGTTCCTTATGTGGCATCGTCTCCTTTGCCTGTTGCAGTGCCACAACTGAAGTCAGACATGCGGCATGTGGCAGGAACCAATGAGGTGAAAAGTTCGATGCCCAATGGAAGCTTGCGAGAGTCAGTAATTGTAATGCAGCGTCCTCAATCTGCAGGTACCAGGCAGAGCCTACCATCCACTAGCCATAGTATGTCTGCGTCAGAACAATCTGCAAGGGATTGGTTCTTAAATGGCGCATCTGGTGTGGATATGATGTTGAATGGGGGCTTAGGTCATGGACTAAGGAATATGAGTTTGGACAGTGTTAGTTCTGCCAGGTCGTTTGGACATGCAAACCATCAACAAAGTTTTGTTTCTAATCCTATAGAGCTGGCTGCCAATGGTTGGGGTGGCACATGGAGTTCTGGAAGTACATCATCTTCCCGTTCTGTGGCGTCATCACTGGGGGCATTTAGAGGGTGGAATTCATCTGAGTCGTCCTCTGCAATGCCTCATTCTGATTGGAGAACCAATGGGCCAGCACCTTATGACTACACCTCAGTAGATTGGAGCGTCGACACAACGTTATTGAACCCAGCAGCAAAGAGCGAGCGGCTGTCGGACACATGGTCAACCATGTTCATGGGTGGCAGATCAACAAGGACACCTGGGAACCTCAGTGCTGCAGGCATCGCAGGGTTGCATGACAGTAACCATCCGATGGATCCTGCTCCATCACCTCGTCCATATGAGTGGCCTACTTTCTGCAGGGGAGGATCTTCCTAGTTTCCCCTACCCTGTAGGTAAGAGGCCATTGAATAAAAAAAAAGTAAAAGCTGTCATTTGTTTCTTTTCTTGTTTTGGTCTCAGTTGCAGTTGGTTGAAAAAGTTTTACTTTGTGTATCGAACCGTGCTTGTGTACCTTGACTGTTGGCCGAGATAAGTCATCTTTCTGTGAAATCGTTGTGCATGAAAAATGAAGGGAGAAAATTGAATCTATCATGGTTGAAATGCAGGTGTTGCTTATATTTTACTTGCTATAATAGTAACTTACTGATTCTTTGTCACAGTTCGGCTTGGCTGACATGCTTATTCTTGCTTCAAGTACAGTGTTTTTACTGGGGTCCTTCTGAAGAAGGCACACATGTTTTTCTTTTATTTTTCTTTTTAATTTTTTATTTGTTTGACTATTCCCATTAAAACTTGTATATGTGTTTCATCTACCTTCCAGAAAAGAAGTTAAAAGAATATATCATGTTTTATGTGGTGGCGTTGTGCAACTTATGTTTTATTATCCAGAAAATGTAGGAGTTTCCTATATGTTAGCACTGTGTATTTCCTTTACAGTGATTTATGCCCATGAGATCAATTGTGGTTCCAAACCATTTGAAGTTCCTTTTCTTCTTCCCTGTATATTCAGTGAACATTGAATTGAGTTTCTCAGTCCGTTCGGTTGGCCAATTCTCGTGATGACTGATGATAGCAGTGTTTGAAACTAGGTAGCATAAATGGCATGTTCATTTAGATTGTGAAGACCCAAACATATCATATTGACTATAGGATTCTATTTTGACCCTCACAGGGGTTCTTGGTACAATTTGCTATACCAGTGTATATGGTGTTTGTACCGCAACTTATATATTTGTCTTACAATTGAAGTGGTGCTTTCATGCTGACTAAAGTAGGAGTGGTTAAGCGTCTTTTATACTATTCAAATTCAAATTTGTCATCTTTGTGCATACCTGCATGTCGTTCCAATTTGTGCATGTGCAATATTGAGAAATGCTGCTGATGCTGTTTTTAATAGACTATATAGTAGAATTATCCATCCTGCTTGCTTGTCTTTCTGTTGTGCATGGACAACGATTTGGCCTGAGTGGTGATACTGAAGTCTCCATGGGATGGGCTTGACGTACACTATTCTTTATTATTGGCTATAGTGGGTCGTTTGTTTGTTTTTGTTCCACCTTGTGCCGTGATACATATCGTATTTTCTTCAAGATGTCTGACCTATAGGCTTCTGAAGGGTGCCTTTAGTTTTGTGCAAATGCTTATTGGGTTGCTAACCGGTAGGTTTTTTGTTATGAGATTCTTCATGTTTTTTTCATTTAGATTGAAGTTTGTGACGCCATTTTGAAATATGCGTTGCGTGCCCTTGATTGCAACTGTCAAGCTACAGTTCTGTTGTAGTGATTTTGGTTTGAATGTGTTGGAGGTTGGAAAAGGACGGAAAAAGAAAGAGTGAATGTGTTGCAGGTGTATCAACTGATGTTGCTACTTCCAGCAGGGTTTCGTTGATTACAAGGTCAGGATTGAAGTTTTGGTGCAAGTTTGTGATCAGTCCTTGATGGCCGCTGACTGAGGTGTGCGAAATGAGGGCTATTTAATTTGCAACTAGGTATCGAGTGCGCTGGACAAAACAGGTGCAGCGGCCTCGCCTTGATCGTTTGGTTGATAAGTTATGCTTAATTTATTGTGAGAGAAAAATACTGCTGAATGGCTGACAGATTTGGCTGATAGACTCAAACGAACAACGCCATAGTCGCAATACCAAACACAAACAGATGCCCTCTCCCTAGAAAAAGAAGTCGGCGAGTTAAGCGAAACGAAAGATGCCTTGTTGCCAAACATTCCACCCGTTCCGTTCTGCCAACCTGCTGCCGCAGCCGGAGACATCGCCGCATTCCCTTCATCTCCCGGTCAAGTTGGCGGCGAAGCGAATTCGAATCCGCTAGGTGCCGGAGCGAGCGGCGCATGTGCATGATGGTTCATTGGCATTGGCATGGAGACATGGAGTGCTGTGCATCTAGCCGGCTCACGCACGGCGAGGCCGTCAACCATGGCCCATTTTTCTAGTTATTACCCGTGTCTGAGTCTGAGCAGTCCATGTTCATTGGGACGGCGGGCGGGTTCGGCAGGGACGCACGCACTGCCGTGGGGTGCCGCCCGGTGCGGAAGCCTTTTCCACGTCGCCGTCCGACGTCGTGCATCGATTCGTCGTCGGAGTAGGAGCCGGACGCGATTTCGACGCGGCGCGGCAGTGCGAGGCCCTGTGCATGTCCATGTCCCCCCCCCCGTTGAGATTATATATTCGACCAAGTCTGATCAAGTTATTCGCCTGCTGTTTGGGCAATGTCAACCTGTTCACAAGAAAGCAGATACTCAAATACTAGACGGTACACGGTAGAGTTCCCTCTGGTGACGAGAATGTGCCCAGAGCATTGCAGTTGGCCGCACCACGGCTACCGGCTCCCGGCATCGGCAGTGGCACGAACAGTCAGGAAGCTCACCGCGTACGCCTTTTTTTTTTACCCCCTCCCTCTAGAACACGAGTTACACGACGCAGCCGGGTATATACCTTCTGAGCGAACGAGTGTGTGCTTTCAAAGATCCAATTTTTCACAAGTGGACGGTCGTGTGTGTCTGCTGTGGGTGCTCACTCAGCGGTCGCCGGTGAAAGCGTAGCTAGCTGCGAGCTACGAGCATTTTGAGGGAGGCGCCCGCGCGCCGTGGCGTGGACGAAAAGAGCACGTACACCGGCCTAACCTACCGATTCTGGTACTCGGTACGCTTGCTGATTGGGGGCACAGATGCTCCACTGACTGACGGTGAAATCTAAGCCCAGCTGCGCGCGCCCAGGAGGATCCAAAACCTCAGTCACAGAAATGTACCGCTGCTCGCGACAAGCAAGGACCTGGTTGATCCCAACGAACGCGTTGGTATCGTCGGCCACGGTCCACACGACACGACCAATCATCGCCGGCCGCAGCAATGGCGCAGCGCGCGATCGAATGACGCGCACTAGCTACCACCACGCGCTCGACCGGCCGGCCGTCCCGTCGCACTCGCGCGGCGCCGAAGAAGTGGCGCGGCACGACGGGCGACGCGACCCACCGTCCGGGAACGTGCGCGGCCGATCCCGTGGCGTCGTGGCGACACCTGCGCGCGCGCGCCTCCACGGGCAGTGACTAGTGAGTAGTGACGGCGACAGGCACCCGGCCGGTGACGCGCCGCCCACGCTGCCACGAGGCGAGACATCTATCGCCGTGGTTGCCGCCGCGCCGGTCGCCGTAGTCCGCACCTTTGCTCTGGCCGGGCTCAGCTAGTCAGCTTCCTGTCACGTGGACAGCGTAGATGCAAATGCAATGCATGTATGTTTGAATTGGTTACTACTCCCGACGTTACAAGTTATTCTAAAAATCTTGCATTTTCAAGTTTGACCAAAAATATATAGAGAAATATAAAGATTTATGTCATAAAATAGGTACACTATGAAAATATAACTAACAAAGAATTTAATGATACTTGGTTGATACCAAAAATTTATTATTTAACTATATAAATTTGGTTAAACTTGAAAAACTTTGTCTCTTCATAATTTTTGGAATAACTTATAAGGGAGTACTTGGTAGTCAAGCGATACGGGCCTGCAGGCTGTAGCTGTTGCTATTTAATTAGCGTGCACATAAAAATTCTTTTTGGTGAATATAGGGTGAAATTTTGTGTACATAAAAGAGATGCACCAAGCATAGGTGGTTGGTTTTGCTTTGCCTCTAGTTATTGATTCTGAATCTTCTTTCGTAATCCAATAAGTTTAGGTCTTGTTTAGATGCACCTAAAAACCTAAAACTTACAAGATTCTCCATCATATCGAATCTTACGACACTTGTATGGAACATTAAATATAGATAAAAAATAACTAATTGTACAGTTTACCTGTAAATCACGATACGAATCTTTTAAGCCTAGTTACTCTATGATTGAATAACGTTTGTCAAATAAAAACGAAAGTGCTACAGTATCAAAATCCAAAAAATTTTGGATCTAAAGAAGACCTTAGTCCGTTTTCTTACTTTCCTAATTTTCTCTTGGATTCTTGGGAGTTGGGACCAGCCCGTACTATGGTGGCCCCCTCAACTCTTTTTCTCTACTCCTAGAATAGTAGAGGAATGGAGCCATGGAGCAGGACATGCACCATGGCCTTGTTTAGTTTCCAAAAAAAATTGTAAAATTTTTCAGATTCTCCGTCACATCGAATCTTTAGACACATGCATGAAGTATTAAATATAGACAAAAATAAAAACTAATTGCCAGTTTGGTCGGAATTGACGAGACGAATCTTTTGAATCTAGTTAGTCCATGATTGGATAATATTTGTCAAATACAAACGAAAGTAGTACTATTCCTATTTTGTAAAATTTTTTGGAACTAAACAAGGCCCATGTTGAAAAAGATGGAGGCATGGACACCTGTTATCATCATTTCTAGGTGCTTGAGTTGTGGAAGAACAAGATGTTGTAGTTGGAGCTAACTAAATACACTTTGATATCTTTGAATCAAACCTAAAAGAAAGAAGAGAGTAAAAAACTTGTAACATTGTCTTTTATCTGAAAAAAGAACCTGTAACAAATGTGGGTTGGATTATCGACGGAACTGAAGATGGACGGAGGTGGTGACAAGGCGCGAAGATTATCAAGTGTATGATACTAGCATCAAGAGTGTTACAAATATGATAGTTGCATGCCATTTCACTTGTCGTCGTCATTAATAGTGTTTCAATTGTGATAAGAGTGTGATGTTGAACAAGGAATAGTGGTGTTTTGTTGTATTTGGGTCAAGTGAAAGAGAAGGACAAATAATACCAATCATGAGAGTTCCCCTTCCTTTATTTGATGTATTTGAATATCTAAAATAAAAAAACTAGAGGTGAAGAAAATGGATCATGTTGTTAATTGTAGATGCTGACAAACCTAGTGACCATATTTGCTAAGAAGAGTGATCAAAGTAAACTACAGATGATCATAGTTGAGCAATGTGCGTAGAAGGAGCAAAAGAAAAAAAATAAAAAAGGACACATTTTGATACTGTTGGCATCATCATATCGGAAAATTAAATAAACTATATAGATAAGTCAACCATGAAGCATATACAATGGATCTATCTACAATAATGGAGCAATTAAGTCATACACAATGCCAAACCGAGATAGGATAATCAATGAATCGTCTAGCATCTGGTGTTTTGGACACCAATTAACTAAGACTTTGAAAGTCTAATAATAGTTCTAAAAGTAAAGCCATATTAAAATATGTTAGTCACACTATTGTGCTGAGCAATTTAACTAGCTATATAAAAGTTTAGCTTGACATGCAACACTAACTTAAAATCCTTCAATTAAGCAAGTTTATGATTTCCTATCTCTTATATTTCAACATTGCTTCAATTTATCATGCAACAACATTGTCTCCCATCCCGGTGATGGATGTTGTCATGCATCCATGTTGGGGGACTGAAACAAGGAATGCGAGCATGAGGAATACACTCTCTCACAACTAAGAATATTTTTCATGGTAATTTGTACTACTTTTATATTTGCACATTGGTGATGCAACTATCAAGAGATCATTTTTTAGGTTGTGTGGGACTCAATATCCCAGCACACGTGTGCCAACTAAAGATTCATAAAAAATTGTAGCTGCTGCTTGGTATCCAGAGAGCCACCCAAATCCATATTTGTTAGAATATGGTAGACTGAATATGAATCGGTATAGTCACCCCAAATCACATTTAAGAGATTGTGGTTGCTCCAGCAAATTACTTATTCTATCCTTAATACCGAAAAGTTTGAAGTAATTACTCATAATTCATCTCCTTCACCCTCAAATGTGGGGATCCACACCCTCTCCCCTCTCCCCTCTCCACTTTAAAAGGTATTGATAATTTAACATAGAAGAAGAACAAGAAAATATTACACTTCTAATAATAGGAGATCGTCTATATAGACTTGGATATGGGAGATAGATAATCCGTTGGAGATGCTCTTGCATGGTTATTATTTTATTGGTGATAGGCAAAATAGCCATGAGTGAATTCTACGAGGGTGTAGAACTATGGGAACGAAGATGTAGGTATGGGCGTGGGCAAAGCACGGTGTGACCATACCTCCCCTAACGATAGTTGTATGGAGAAAAAAAAAATCCTTTCTCTATACACTTGTTTTTGTCTATACACTTTTGTGCAGCTCCTTCCTCACATGTCCATAATTGATATTTCTTTGATTGTATATATTTGTAGCTTATCCCATATTATCCTCTCGTGATACTTTGTCGAGCTGGCCCAATGGGGTGCGAGATTGGTAGGACGCCCATTGCTCTCACTCTCTCCAGCCGGGTTGCTCGATGCGGGAGGACACATCGGGAAGAAGGGAAAAAAAAAAAGCGAGCACTTGCGGCACAGGCGAATGAATTCCAGCCACACGCGCGGCCATGGCGTTCCCCACCTCCGTGGTCACCCACCCAGTCACACACACTCCCCTTATCGGCGGCCTCCCGCCCTCCCCTCCCCTATCGCCATCCCGCATCCCCCCCCTCAGCACCCGGACCGGACCCGCCGCACTACTGCTCGCTATAGGCAGGCGCATCCCCCGGCGCCTCCACACTCCCCCTCGCTCCCCGCGCCACTTTCCAAATCCCCCTCACCATTCATGCACTGTCAGTGCCACTGTTAGCTCGCAGCTCAAGCTCGCCACTATCATTTGGGGTTAGAATTCTTGAGGAAATCCGTCGAACAGTTGGTTTGCCACCATTGGCAGGCAGAACCTGTTGCATTCTTGAGCTGTTGAGCAGGAGGGGGGGGAGAGGAAGCAATGGCGCTGTGGACGACGTTCTCTGTTCCAAGGGGATTCCTCGCCGTGCCTGCTCACCACGACTCCCATTTCGCTTCGGCGGTGGAGCAGCTCCATGGCCACAAGC
>Ga0182004_10004287_pt1 | contig 11485 bp, 15 predicted proteins | sample Sormic07211540_1_FD_120479 | JGI IMG/M metagenome (GOLD analysis project Ga0182004, IMG submission 120479) | Endophyte microbial communities from Sorghum bicolor roots, Mead, Nebraska, USA - 072115-40_1 MetaG | ecosystem: Host-associated > Plants > Roots > Unclassified | place: USA: Nebraska...
CATGCTGGGGATGACAACTTGGCTTAAGTGGTATGAGGGATAGGTTTGGCATTTTTGGCACCGTTACTAGATTTAGAGAACTTAGTCTACTTTTGGTAATGATGTTAAGAATACCCAACACCTCCGCAAAGAGAAAGACTAGCTCGACTAGGAACGTTCTCGGATCCACAAGAGTGAGTGGAAAATGGGGTAGGAGCTAAAAGTCAGGGACCGAGAGCTTGCTGGTAAGACCAGGATTATTTAGTTGATTAAGATTTCGTGGTCAAGACCTGATAAATAATTTGTGTGGTGCAGTACTAAAGGTAAACACCAAGAAGCATTTCGAGGAGCTGATCAAGGATTAGGATACATGGAAAAATTGATGTATCTAGATCTAGAAGGGTATTGCCCCGGTCCTTGATCTCATAAGTCCTAAGCTGCCCGAGAACTAGCCCTAAGCATAGGCTCTTGGGGTGATTGAGAAATCTTAGCGTGCCTGGGGCTGGCTTTAGCAGTTCGTGAAGGAGGCTGGCGAGTACGCGGGTGCTCATGTGCTGAGCATGGTGCTTGCCCAGTATCCCCTGGTCGACCTGGCTTGTCTGGAAAAAGGATACCTGAACGAAATTGGTCCGAAGGAAGCGGATGACCTTCGCATCGGTCTGTTGGATTTGTCGTCAACAGTGATTGGTGACATCAACCTATGTGGACCTTCTGCTCCTCTGAGCCAGTCGAGTCTAGATGAATTAGATGAGATGTGGCCAAAAGCTTCATCGGTGGGAGATGGGTGGTCAACGCCTGTGGTCTCGACTAGCCAGGCGCCGGTGGCCCAGACCTCTTCGACGGTGCCTGTAGCGCATACTGCAACGACTGGCGAGCAGCGACCCCTGGCTAGCCTGTAGTTGTAGGATAGAACCGACCAGAGGCATTTTTATTGTAAACTTTATTAATAAAGTTTGTAACAAAGTTTCAGTTTTTAACCATGGTAAAGCGCTGTTTTTTTGGTACGATGTAGCTAAGTGAGAGTGACAGACCACTCTGCTTTAGTTATTGTAACAAACAGAAATCATAAAGATGGGGGACCACACTTGATGGGTGCCCTGCCTGAGAGTGAACTAATAAAGAATAAAGACTCAAATTTGTTATTAGCCACAAAATGAAAATTAGAGGTACAAATTACAAAGCCTTGTCGTTAGGGATAGAAACGCCAGAGCTTGTCTATATGCCATGAATTAGGAAAACTTCTTCCGTCTGAGTATGCTAATCTATAAGAACTGGGGCGTGTAACTTCTGTGACCATAAAAGGCCCCTCCCAAGGTGTGGACAACTTATGCATCCCCTCTTGGCTTGTCCTCTATTTCAGCACTAGATCACCGACCACAAAAAATCACCCTTTGACACTCCGGTTGTAATAGCACCGTAGGACATCGAGATACTTAGCTGTTCGTATGCAAGAGTCCAGTCGGCGTTCTTCTGTGCAATTGATTTCAAGTTATCTGGATTCATCAGCTGTAGACTAGTCGAAGTGCTCGACCCTAGGAGATCCGAACTTGATATCGGCAGGGAGGAGTGCCTCAACCCCATATATCATGAAGTACGGAGACATGCCCATATTTTGACTGGGCTGTGTTCTAGGGCCCCAGACAATGGTTGGCAGTTCTTTCATCCACATTCCTTCTACCTTGTTGTTTTCTTTGTACAATCTTTTTTTAAAGCATAGAGGATCAAGCCGTTAGCTCGTTCGACCTGCCCATTGGCTCTAGGATGTGCTACCGACATGTACTTCATGGCTATGCCCTTGTTATCGCAAAAGTCCCAAAAAGGTAGTGTCGGTGAACTGAGTCCCTAGGTCTATGATTATACTATTTGGGATGTTGTAGCGGTGTATGACTTGATTAAGGAACTCAACCGCCTTTTCTGAAGTAGCTTTTACTAGAGGCATGTACTTAATCCATTTAGAAAACTTGTCGATCAAGACGAAAACACACTTGAAGTTACCAGGGGCAGGTTTGAATGGGCCGTTCATATCTAGACCCAGCAGGTGAAAGGCCATGATGCCGGTATGGTGTGGATTTCGTGAGTAGGTACATGAGTTCTTTTGGTGAAGAACTGGCAGCCCTCACCGTGTTGAACCAACTTTTTAGCGTCAGCTACCGCAGACGGCCAGTAAAACCCTACTCAGAAAGACTTTCTGACCAGCGTCCGAGAGGCTGCCTGATTGCCATAGGATCCGGCATGTATGTCCTCGAGCAACTTTACGCCATCATCCTAGGTGACACACTTCATCAATATTTCCACACTTGCATTTTTGTGCATGAGTCGACCATCGACCAGTAAGTAATGCTTGGATCACCGTAGAAGACATTCATTCTCTGTTCTGTCTGGAAGACTAGTGCCGTCTGTGAGATATTTGATGAAGGGTGTATGCCAGTCATTACTGTTTGTGGTCGGAGGAGCTTCCAGAGTGGTGAGTAGTGCCTTGCGTTGCTCTATTTCGCTCGCACCAACTAGGCCTTCTTCAATACTTGGCTTGACAAGATCTTGAATGAAAACACCATGTGGGACCTGAGCTCGGGATGATCCTAACTTTGACAGTGCATATGCTGCTTGGTTTTTGTCCTGGACCACATGTATGTATTCGATATCATAGAATTTTGCTTCAATTTGTGGATCTCCTTGCAGTATAAGTCCATCTTCTCATGTGTAGTATCCCAGTCTTTGTTGAGCTGATTGATGACCAAGGCTGAGTCGCCATAGACGTAGAGATGCTTAATTTCGAGTTCCACGGCTAGTCACATGCCGTGTAGGCATGGTTCATATTTGGCCATGTTGTTGGATTTGGGGAAGTGGATCCTAAGGACGTAACAAATTTTGTCCTTATTGGGCGACACAAAGAAAACCCCAGCTCTAGCACCGTCGATGTTTAGTGATCCGTCAAAGAACATCTGCCACTGCTCGATGGTATCCTGGCTTGGAGGTGCATTGAGATCAGTCCATTCCGCAATGAAGTCTACAAAGCTTATGATTTGACGGTGGTACGGCTCTAAAAATCCATTGAGAAGGGACACTTTACTATTTGACCATTTGCATCCTTGTTGCGTAGGATGTCTCCCAACAGAAAGCTTGTAGTTACAATGACGTGGTGACCATTGAAATAATGTTTTAGTTTCCTGGAAGTGATTAGAATGTCATAGATTAACTTCTGAATCTAGGGATATCTAGTCTTGGACTCATTGAGTACTTCACTTATGAAGTAGACTAGTCGCTGGACTTTGTAAACATGGTCTGGCTCTTCTTGTTCAACCACGAGGCCCGTTGAAATGACATGATCTGTGGCTATGATGTATAGAAGTATGACCTCATTTGGCTGAGGTGCGGTGAGGATCGGAGGAGAGGTTAGGAAAGCTTTAAGTTGCACAAATGCTACATCAACTTCCTCGATCCAGGTGAACTTCTCGGACGCTTTTAGCAATTTGAAAAAGGTAGCCCTTTTTCTCCTAGTCGAGATATGAACGGCTGAGGGCAGCCATGCATCCGATGAGCTTCTGCATGTCCTTCACTTTCCTTGGTGGTCGCATATCAAGGACTACCTTGACTTTGGAGGGATTCAGGCTTATGCTGTCACGGCTGATGATGTTGCCAAGTAGTAAACCAGAGGGAACCCCAAAGACGCTTTTTTGGGGTTGAGCTTCCATTTATATCGATTGAGGGCTATGAAGGTTCGATCAAGGTTGTCGATCAGAGTGCTGGTGTCCCTGGTTTTCACGACAACGTCATCGACCTAGGCTTCGACCAGGTCATCCTGTATCTCGTTGTGGAGGCATTGCTGAATGGCACATTGGTATGTGGCCCCAACATTCTTTAGACCAAAAGACATGGTCGTGTAGCAATATGCTCCAAAGGGGGTAATGAAAGAGGTTTTAATCTAATCGCCAGTATTTAAAGAGATTTGGTGATAACCAGAGTAGCAGTCGAGAAAAGAAAGAAGTTCGCATCTAGCCGTGGAGTCGACCACTTCGTCGATACGAGGGAGACCAAAGGGGTCTTTGGGACAGTGTTGTTGAGATCAGTGTAATCCACACACATTCTCCATTCATTATTCTTTTTTCTTACAAGTACTAGATTAGCAACCCAATCTGGATGATAGACTTCTTTAATAAATACGGCTGCTAAAAGCCATGTAAGTTCTGTCCCAATGGCCTCCGTTTTGTCATGAGTGAACCGTCGTAATTTCTACTTGATGGGTCTGGTGGTCTTCGAGACGTTCAAGGAGTGCTCGATCAGGTGACGGGGGACATCAGGCATATCTACAGGTTTCTATGCAAAAATGCTTACGTTGTCCCTCAAAAACCTGACGAGCGTGTCTTCCTATTTAGGATCCATGGTGGCTCCAATAAGAGCCATCTTCTCGGGATCATTATCGACCAGTTGGATTTCTTTATGCTCCTTGGACTTGACATTCTTCCTTGGGGCCTACAGCTTGCAGATCTTGAGCTGGTCGGAGGGCATCTATGCTGCTTGAGTAGTGGTCTCTGCCATCCTAATGGAGAGCTCAATGGCCTCGGTGATCTTGAAGCTTTCTTCCTCACAAGTGTAGGCTATGTAGACGTTGCCCCTGACTGTGAGGACTCCCTTCTCGATGGGCATCTTGAGCACCAGATATGAGTAATCTGGTACTCCTATAAATTTGGTGAGTGAAGGATGGCCTAGAATGAGATGGTACGTCCCATCAAAGTCAGCGACCACGAAGTTTATGAATTCGGCGTGGAAGTGGTCTCGAGTACCAAACTGCACAGGGAGCATTATCTAGTCGAGAGGGACAGAACTCTAACCCGGTAGGACACCCCAAAACTGAGCTTCATATGGTTTCAACTCTGCTTGAGTTAGCTTGAGGGCAGGTAGACTGTTGCAAAACAAAATGTCGATGGAGCTGCCACTGTCGACGAGCATGCGTTTGAAACGGACGCTATTGATGCATGGATCCAAAATTAGGGAAAATGCCCCGGTTCAGGGATGGCGGCCCATCAGTCTTGTCTATTAAAAGATATCTCCTGATGAGACCTTATAGGAAACTTTGGATCGACGATAAGGCCGTCAGTGCTATCGACATTCAAGCACGCCCTTCTGAGAAGCTTACGCTCTCTCTTGGATTTAATCGATACCTTGCCACCAAAGATGGAATGGACGACACAATTGGGTTCATGTACTAGTGGTGTGGATCACAGTCCTGGTCCTCGTCTTCATCCTCGTGGTTGTGCCTATCGCGGTTGCATGTGGCCTTCGCGGCGCGGTCCTAGATGATCTATTGCGCGTAGATGTTTTTTAGGATACGATAGTTTTCCATTGTCTGACTGAATCGAGGGTGGAGCTGGCATGGACCCTTTAGGGCTTTGTTGTAATCATCTTGGTAGTCCTGACGACTAGTGAACCTTTTGACCGTGTTGACCTCATGGTCATTATCACGGGGCCTCTTACCCCTAAAATCGTCACGGTGGTCGCGGCGCCTATCCGATCCTTCCCTACGTACTCAGTTGTCATTGCAGCGAGGATTGCGACTATCGAATCTCCCATGGTTGTCACCATTGTCATCTCATCGAGGAGGGTGGTCGGGCTGTTGCCTTCCTCTGACGTCTTCTCTGATCAGCTTTTCGCGTCATCAGCATCGGTGTAGTTCTTGGAGCAAAAAGTTCAGCGACCATGCTCGGCCATTTATGAAGTAACATGCTGCGAAGGGCTTTGTGATAACGAAGGCCTTTGATGAGTGCAGAGATTGCTTCATCGTGGGTGATTTTTGGAATCTTAAGATGCATATCCGAGAAATGTCGGATGTAGTCACACAGTGGTTCGTTCTTGCGATCCCGTATTCTCTCAAGATCATACTTGTTGCCAGGTTGCTCGTAGGTGCCTATGAAGTTGTCAATGGATGCCTAGCATAACTCTTCCCATGAATCAAACTGGTTCTCTAGTAAGCCAAGAAGCCATTGATGTCCGGCTTGATCAAGGACGATGGGGAAATAGTTTGCCATTACATGCACGTCTCCCGTGGCAGATCGGACAACAATTTCATAGAGAGTGATCTAGTTCTTGGGGTTCTCCTTGCCATCATACTTTTTGAGCTTTTCTAACTTGAAGTTGGAAGGCCAGATGACTTATTAGAGATGTGGAGAAAACTGCTTCAACCTAGGGGGCCATGTACAGCATCATACTCAATACGTTGAATATTTTCATGTGCTACTCTGTCGTTGATGCGCTTATTAATGTGATCACAGACGTCATTTCGAGGAAGGTTGCGGCGGAGATCACAATCTGCTCCCTGGTCAACTTCCTGGTTGTGACCACGGTTAGGGTCATGGACACAACGATGTTGATGAGCGTCTCGATCACGATCGTGGCGATGAGCCTCTTGGTTGTGATGATCATTGTTCTCTTGATTGACATCATGTGGTGAGTGACCACGACGAGGTCTGCCAGGCCGTGGTGAAACCCAACTTTGGTGGCTTCGACCAGAAGTGGCTTCTGTGTAGGAGAATGCTTGCACTCGTGTGATGAGATCTACAGTTTGTCCCATGGTGGTGATTAGGTGTGCCCGTATGCTGGTCCGAACATCCTGGTATTCTGGTGTGTTTGGGAGTCATTTGAGATTTGCCATAGCAACGTCCATGTTGGCGCTTGGGGTCTTAAACACGTGTTGGTTTCCCACCATGTCGAAAGCATCATCAAAATTTTGAGCGTTTATCTGTCTCTATTGCTCTTCCTCATGCGCTCACCATTGAGTGCGATCAGCATTGTGTTGCTCACATTGTTTTCTTTGGTCGTTGGTTTCCCCATCGAGTATTGGCTCATCATTGCTAACACTGAGGACTAGATCTCCTCATTGGGGGGGCGACCGGGAAGCAAGAAAAACCCAGGGGATATGGAGGGAAGTCCATATCGTAGTCCTTATCCTTGGGATGTAAAACCTCGGTAGGGACGAAGCCAGTGCTGGAGTGCATGCTGGATGTACCATTTTTTCGTAAAGTTTGGACAAAGACCATGCTGACAAAGTGTCGTGTTTGGTGCATGCTGGGGGTACGCTGATCCGGGATTGGATCTATCGACGTAGAATTCGCAAACAGCCGACGGGCATGTCGCGAGGTCAGTGCGGCTGAGTTGCATAGGCCATGAGGGAAAGGTGGATATCACCTGCTCTGAGAGATCGCCTTGGTTCAAGTGGTTTGTCCTTCCAGGGTAGCGATGATTGTTAGACCTATTTCCAACTGTTTGTGTCTAGTGACACGAGTTGGCCGAGTAGATCCATAATAATCAGCTGATGCCACTCTGGTGGTCTGGCCTGAGATTGAATTCACCAGGGTGAGATTGAATTCACCAGAGTTGTCAATCTGCTTCCCATTGTAGCGAGAAAGTGGAGGGTGAGTTGTCGGCATGGTCGGTGACATCGTCAGGGTGATGGTGATTGTGGCCGACGTGGTTGGAGTTGTCGCCAAAGTTGTCGCAGATTGGATCTGGGTTTCTTTCGAAGTTGTGGTCGCGAGGCCGCCGGTGCCAGTCATCCAGGTGATCTGGCCGATGGTGATCATGAGGCCTTCTGCCATGGACGCAGAAGTGGGGGTGATGACCATCTTGTTCGTCTAGAGAGCTGTATGCACACCCCCTACCTAGCACACCACTGTCGATGAAAGTTGGTCAACAGTCTACCTTGGGGTATACCCACGGTAGTAGTTTATTTGCAGACAGGTGCGCAAGCTAAGAACTTGACTGTGACACAACACACAGACAAGGATTTTATCCAGGTTCGACCACTGTGAGGGCGTAATACCTATGTCCTGTGTTTGATTGTATTGATATGAGATGTAATGAATTGATATGAGGGAGTCCCTTGCCTCTCCTTATATAGTCTGGAGGGTAGGGCTACAAATCTAGAAACTAATCCTAGTCGGTTACAATTTCCATAGATAATACAATATCAATTCCTATTCTAACTGACCAGGATCTTGCTTGATCTCCATGTCTTGTTTCCTTGCGTGAAACTCCAAGTAGATGGATCAAGCCACGAGTTGTCTCGTAATGGGCCATATCTCATATAACACTCCTAGTGTTAGCTTGCATGTTAACCATGAGCATTGCATCAACATAAGCATCATCATGCTCATTCATAAGCATCATATCATGATCACATGTCATCTTATGTATATCATATGTGATAGAATTGCTATTTGACTTGCTATATGTGATGGTAATGTGTGGCCAATGCATGTAAGTGCACATTGTCTTCCAACATACTTTAATCATGTGTAAAATATCATTTTGAACAAAGTTTGTGTTGGAGATTTTACCCAAAAATGCCCCTAAGTCATGGTTAACCCTAGGTTGACCTAGTTGACCCCCCTAAACCTCTTTTCAAAGATGTTTTATGAAACCAGTGTTAGAAACCTTGCATTTAAATGACATCTAAAGCAAAGTTGTAGTAAATTTCATAAGCTACAAAAGTTATGTTGATGACTTTTTATTAAAATGCTTGGAACCTGACCAAAAGTGGCCCACAAGCCAGAAATCAGTGCTGTTTCCAACACTTGGTCGATTTTGGCAAAGTCTGATTTTCACAGTTTCGAGGTAGGGTACTTTGAAGTGTTGTAGTTTGAAATCTAAGCCAAACCAAACCTTGATCCTGTAAGCAAACTTGTAAATCTCGTGTAGCTCTATCCAAAGAAACAAATCGGAGCCAAAACCATCGAGTGGATCAAGAGTAGAACGTCGATGAACATTGGGATTCAGACACTGCCGACGGCGACTGAATCACGCGATTCAGTTTCGTCAGTCGCCGTCCGCCGCCACGTGTCCAGCCAGGTGTCGACCGTACGCTGTCGATGACCCGCTTGTCAGCTCCAGCGCGCCCTCTTGGACGCCACGACACCACCCCGAGTGCCAGCCGTCCTCATTTCCCTCTCTGGTGCTCTCTCTCTTCTCCACTTCGTCCTCGGCAAGCTGCGTCGCGAATCGGCCGCTTCGCCCGAGCTCTCCTCTCCGTCTCCGGCCAAGCCAGCCAGCCTAGAGCTCCGCCAAAGCCTCCTCTACCTCGGGGTCACCTCCTTAGCCACTGTCGAGCACGGGTAAGGCGGCATTGCCAACCTCCGAGCCTTTCTACCTCGCCGGAGTTCCGCCCGAGCTCACCGGTGACGTGGCCAGGCCTCCCTGCTCCACCATTTCTTCTCGTTTTTGTTCCTAGAGCTCTCCCTTGACTCGCTGATGCTCAGCATGAACCTCAACTGGGTCGGCATCGGCTGAGCATGCCGGCGTATCGCCCGCAGCGCTGCCGAGCCACCATTCGCGCCGACGAGCATCCTAGAGCTCAGTAGAGTTAGGGTTTCGCACCTCGGCAGGTCCGCCTTGGTGAGAGGGTCACGACTGTGCCCTTGGATCCGACCGAGACATCGCCGTCGTCGAGTTTCGCCGGCGACGAGCTCTCCCCAGTCTCTGTGTCACTGTCGAGTGGGTCCCGCTGACCAGTGGGTCCCCCTGTCAGCCTCTGCCTCTCTCTCCCTCTGTCCACTGTTTTGCAGATTCTGAGCTGGTTTTTGTAAAATTCATAACTCGAGTTATATTGGTCCAAATGGAGTGATTCCAATTTTGTTAGGTTCTTGATTTAGTTTAGTTTTTACTAAAAATATAAAATATGTCATGTTTTTGCAGAAATAAATAGATATGATTTAATCTTGGTTAAATAGGAGGTAATTATATCTTGAGATCTGTGAGTCCTATGGCCATGCAAATTTATGATATTGTTACTTATGACATGAATAGGCTCTGATAAATTTATCATGATTTTTCGATGCCTTCTGGTAGAGTTATAAATATTTCTTGATTAAATAGGAGTTTCTTGTGGTATTTTTAGTAAATAGATTATAACTCCTTTTCTGATGAAACTTACTGAGTGATTTAATTATGTACAAACAAAGATAAGAAAAATCTGAAATCTGTTGTTTGACACTTTTTGATAGGGTTTCACATTTATGCCTTTAATGCCTTTGTTAGCTGGTCGTTTTTGTATCTCACAATCTACATGTGCAAGAGCCCTGAAAATTTTACAGTAACCTTGTAGTAGCTTGGACAGCATGCTGTAATTTTGCTAGCATTTTTGGAGCACTTGTGATATATGCTTATTTAATCATCTTAATAATTCATTAAATAGAAAAGGGGATAATAAAAATGAGTTTAAACCTTGCCATGATGTTTTATGATGTTTCTTAGACATATGCTAGCTACTGGTGCTTTTGGTTGGAACCTTTGTTGCATTCTTAGTATGTGTTAAAATATTATTTTGCTAATTATGTCTTCCTAGAGCATATTCTGTGTAGCTAATAAAATTTACTTAAGAACTGTTTGAAGATGAAGTTTGCTGGAAAACTTGTCTATAACAAACTTGTAGCCAACTTACTTATCTGTCGTGTCCAAATTTTGTGACATTTGGCTGAGTAGTTTAAGAGTTATGACTGTTGCAAGGAACTGCTACGAAGTGTTTGCTCTCTGGATTTTTCAGAGCAGCCAGCCAACTTTGTCTGTTTCAACCTATTTCGGTTGGGAATCCTTCTGTGACGTCTAAAAGTGAACTGTAAACAATTTGTTAAGCTTTCTAGAAAGTATCTAATTTCTTAGTGTGGCCAACTGATGTTTATGTTACAGCCAGAACTTGTGACTAGTGAATCTGTACATAACCCCAGTTGTTGCGTGTGAATAACTAAGGTTGATTGCTTGTCTAGTTAGTCTCCCTACCAGAGAAGAAGTATGCACTTGCTTGTTGTTTCATGATCCTCTTAATGTTAGAAGCTTATGCTCATGTTTGCGCCTTGTTGCATGTTCAATTGGCTTCTCATCATGACATTATGCATCACATGTGCATTCCCTATGTTTATCGCCTTGTCATGCATGCTTAGGTGTACCCACGGGCGTGACGGTGTTGGAATTCGCACCACCCGAGCCGGAGGAGCAGCATGGGGAGCCACCTCAAGGAGCAGGAGCTGAGGAGGAGGATCTACCGGAGTGTCCCAACCATCGTCCCTCTACCTACGTTGAAGGCAAGCCCCGGAGTATTATAAGCCTCCTACTATTTTTGTTATCATGTCCAGCTGTCAATTAACTATGGTTATGTATTGTTGCAATAAGTGTTAGGCGTTGATATGACACCCTTACTGCATAATTACTACCTTGTCCACCTCATTAAATACCTAAGTAGGTCTAGGATCGAAATTATGCTTAGCCATGCTTAGCTCGGTAGAAGCCGGGTGATTTCCTGTCACCTGCGAGAGATAGGTGGATACTTGATCACGGTTGGCTATACTTGCTATCGTGGAAATAACCATGGCTAATAATGATTGAGACCAGACGGGATGATGATAGTGCAGCAACAAGGCATGGAGGTCTTGGGTGTGAATCTATCCCCGTCTGTGTCGGTTAAGGACCGATTCGCTGTACGTCCTCGTGTCATGTTGAACGCATGCCTAACACTTAGTTGGCC
>Ga0182004_10004288_pt1 | contig 11482 bp, 8 predicted proteins | sample Sormic07211540_1_FD_120479 | JGI IMG/M metagenome (GOLD analysis project Ga0182004, IMG submission 120479) | Endophyte microbial communities from Sorghum bicolor roots, Mead, Nebraska, USA - 072115-40_1 MetaG | ecosystem: Host-associated > Plants > Roots > Unclassified | place: USA: Nebraska...
ATGCATTGTGAGAAAAAAATATAGTTGCTGATTTGTATTCTATAAACTAAATAAAAAAACTAAGGAGTAAGATGACAATAGACTACCTCATTCAGCAAACCAAATATCTCATAACTTCATATACTGAGTAGCGATATTTTTTGGTACCGCAAATATACACCAATAGGAAACCATTATTTGCATTTACTGGATTTTCCTTTTTTTTCCCACAAGAGGCACTTACTATAATTTATTTGACAAGCCGTTTAGTAGATTCACTAGATTGCCATAGCCTCCAGGGATCATAGTCATAGGACGGCCAGCATGCTCACGGTGAAACTTGACCACCATGTACGGGGACGCAAAACTCGAATAACGTACGTAGTGACATATCTCAACTCAATTTGGTTGTCTGTAAGCCGACAACATGCACGAGCAATACGTACTCCTACTACATGTCTACAGTATATTGCTTCATTCATGGTTTAGTGACAAGGTGTTTCAAACACGATGTTCTTCATCATTTAATTATACAGTACTCCGTATCTTCCTATTTCTTTTTCCAGCTCGATCCTCTCATCCATCTTTAGTTACAGCGCTAGACCGCTAGTAGAGTATAATAAGAGTACTGATGCAAGGAGCGCGCTAGAGGACCACGTTCATCCGGTGAAGAATCTTCGCCAAGATTGCCATGGAAGGAAACCACCTGCGGAACAGGCAGCAAATCGTTGTCAAATTTTCCACATGCATGCCATCGGGGGTTGCAAGGTCTTCTGAATTCGTTATCCCAAAGCCAAAGTGACACTACAATATATTACAAACTTTGTTGATTTATTGTGAGAGAAAAATGGATAGATTTGGTCTACTTACCACACCCTTGGCATCGGACGTAATTATCTTTCTTCATTACAAGACCAGAGCCTCCACAGACTTCGCATTTCTTTTGTGCGATCTGAAAAATCAGGAGAGAAACGATCATGAAAAAAAGGATGGTAACGTGTCAATGGGGAACTGACAGAAATTCAGTTAGCAAAGACTGTCAGGAAATCATCTAAAAAAATGACTGTCAGCAAATTTCGGCTGACAAATGCTTATGCAAATTAGGGTGACCTAGAGTCGAAATGGATAGGGATAGTACACAGGGGCATTTTCTGTCTCTTGGTCGCTAAGGACAATCCCTTCAGCTCCAGGGCAAACATAATTAGAAAAAGAAAACAGTGCGCCAAAGAGCGAGAAACAACAGGCCTAGCACACTCACGATTCTTTTGCCGAACTCGACCCCTGCAACGACGAAAGGCGTCACTCCAGCTGCACGAACGATAAGCAAGAGCCGATGCTGTCAGACAATTGAGCTCGTGGAACGGACAATACGCAACACACTCGAGCGACGGAACAGGTAACACGGGCCGACCTACAGCGCCGACGACGATCTGCCAGGTGACCTGCGCGGGCGGGAGCGGGGAATCGGCGACCGCGGAGGCGGCGGCCGCAACGGAAGCCCCGTCAACGGCGCAGACGACGCTGGTGGCGCCGCCTCGGCCCGCGGGAGCTCGCCTGCCGAGGCTGCCGCACGGGAACAGGCCGCCGCGGCTGGTGCCGACCACGCCCGGCAGTGGCCCGCTCCCCGGCAAGTGCGCGGGGTAAGCGCGCGCCTGCATCGCTGCGTTCTTAGCCGCCTGCTGCTGTGCCGCACGGCTAAACCGGCCGCGAGCGCGACTCGATTCACTCCTCCGATACTACAGTTTGTGGTCGCGAGGACTGAACGTCCACGCGACTTTGTGGTGGACGGTCTAAAACCAGCCGCAGTGCGAGTACGCGAGGGATCCAAGCGCTGCCACGCGACGCACGCACATCCACCATAAATAAATTCCAATGAACCTGTTGCCAATTTGGCCGTTGCAACTTTTCTTTTGTATGTCTTCCTTTTCCCTGGCTTCCAAGTTCCATCCGTTTACTTCCCAACAGCACTGCTTCCATAGTTCCATGACCCGGTAGAGCGAGGCCTAGTCTGCTTGAGCAGAATCTTCAGCAGTGTCTTTCTCTCGTAACATCTGCTTCCATAGTCACATGTTGTATTTTCTGTCATGGTTTTTCATACAAGCAAATAGGACGAGTTGATCAACATATGTGGTGGTTTCAAAAAAAAAATTGTGGTGGTTTTCCTACAAGATGATTTACTACATCGATGATCAACATGTGCATTTTTTATATCGGCCGGATTATTACGTTTCTAGGAGCACGCCAAAACGATTTTTCCAGATGATTTACTGCATCGATGATCAACATGTGCATTTTTTTTTTATATCGGTCAATATGGGAGCACGCGAAAAATGATTTTCCAGGAACCACGGAGGCACCTATTGTTATCGGAAGGAAAATATGGTACATTTACCACTTCGCAAGTTGTTTTGCAAATAGCAATCCCGCTAGTGGTCTCTCTGTTTCACAATAAACCACCCCCCACTACATCTGTCCTCGTCCAATTATATTGTTTTTTTTTCTGAATATAGATGAGACTTCCATGTTCGCTGGTTAATGTGCGGCGAACAATATTTTTCAGCTTTGCTTTTCAGCGAAACGAACACTACTGAACTTTATATCATTTTAGCACATTTATATGGTTCCATACTTCCATGAACTCATAATTTTTTGTATGTGTTGGTTAAACATTAGACTGTATTTTAGACCACCTGTTAGAGCCTAAAGAGCTCAAGTTTAATGGACCACGGGATCCAAATAGGATCTGAGTACCGTGCTAGCCTAGTCAAGCTTTATTTTGATGCTTACATTATGTTTATTCATCATGATGCAGTTAAGAGTTTTAGCAGACAATAAATATGTGACTATGCTAAGCATGGATCTGAGTACCGTTCTAGCTGAGTCAAGCTTATTTTGATGCTTACATTATGTTTATTCATCATGATGCAGTCTAGTTTTAGCAGACAATAAATATGTGTGACTATGGCACTATGCTAAGCATGTAAAAGTCAGATTCTTTCATTGAAAGCTCTAAAAACGTTACTAGACAAATGGAATTATATTAGCTCGTGTTAAGCCTTGCAACCGCATGTCTATGGATTCTCGATTTCGTATCTCAAACGTGGGACGTTGACCTATGTCCAAGGATTATTAAATGCTAGTTCCTCCGTTCCAAATGATAGTTCATTTTAATTCTGTTTCTAAGTCAAAATTTTCAGGAAAACATGCTAGTATCTAGAAATTCAAATAAATACGCTATTGGAATATATTTAATGAAACTTATTTGACATTGTAAATCATGATACATTTCTTCATAAACTCAGTCATGTTTGATTTAGAATGAAGCTATAGCAGTACTTTGGTAGGGATGGTAACGTAGTGCCATAGGACCCTTAAAACAATGCAAGCACCATTTTAAGGCCTTGTTTAGTTCACCCAAAAACCAAAAATTTTTCAAGATTCTCCATCACATTGAATCTTGCGACACATTGCATGGAGCATTAAATATAGATAAAAACAAAAACTAATTGCACAGTTTGTCTGTAAATCACGAGATGAATCTTTTAAGTCTAGTTACTCCATAATTAGATAATGTTTGTCAAATAAAAACGAAAATGCTACGGTGTCAAATTTCAAAAAAAAAATCGAATCTAAACAAGGCCTAATACTTTCGCGACCCTCAAAACAATGCAAGCAGCAACCGCCATATTAAACTTTTGTGACCCTTAAAAAAATGCAAGCAACAGATTATTAAAAAAAATACAAGCAGCAAGCGCAATATTTCGGCCGGTATGGCCTCTCATCAACAATTATAAATAACGTTTGGTATCGTTGTAAGACCTGTTAAAATGAAAACATTTATTAACCGCCAATGCAAACGATGACAAAATTGCAATCCTTGATGGATCCATTCACTTCATTCGGATTGAAGCGCCAAAAAGTTTGAATTGTCTTTAGTGTGTACATTCATATGTTTTCCTTCCAACTTTTAGTCCTCATCGTCTCCATATGCGTCCTGATTTCTTTTGTTCTTGCATGCGCCTGCAAAAGTGATATTGGTGGTGCTAAAAAGCTTTAAAGAACTTCTAAATCGACAAAGTCATTACCATGTGAATAAGCGTTAAGCAAAATTGACTGATACTCTTGGTACACTACAGCATTTCTATACTGCCACCACCTAGGTTACACATGTTAGTATGTTACTACCTCCTGTCAAAAATAAGACACATTTGACTTTTTTTCCCCATGCATATAGTGGCAAGGAAGCATATAGTCGTACAGCTATTATAAGCGGAAGTACCTAAAAAATCAACACACAGCCCACACAAATAGCAAAAAAATGTCTTGCTCTTACAACAATTGAACAGTCATACCAAACACCCTAAGTTCCAATTTTGTGACTTCTGTCCTATATCTATTGTAAAATAATGGCTATGAATATCAACCAGAAATAGGCGCTTGTCATGTTTAAAGCAGATGACAGAAAGGTTGTCATAAAAAAAATGGCCAACTAAAATGTGCTGGATTATCAGATTATGAAATTTATGCTACAAGGTCCCAGAGGTAATGAAATTGGTAGACCAAGCACAGTTTGCTGAGTGAGACAACAGTCTTTAGTACCACTCAGCACAAAACAGGTTGCTGAAAAGAATAATCAAGATACTTCTAAGAGAAGTTTGCACAAAAAAAGGCATCAGGAGAGATGTGAATGCAGTGGCATATTTTTCCACAAATTACTTTATTAGAGGGGTAACTTTCTTAATTCAGAGTGTTAATGGCACATGGAAAACCCTGAACTTGCTGTGCCATGTATATCATGGGCAAACCAATTTGCCCTAAAATAAGAAACCAACTCAAACTCTCATCGATTATATTGTACACTGACAAGGAAAGAAGATACAAAGTTACAACTGCATATCCCCACCATATCAAGAACAAAATTTCTTTTCCTATTAGATTATAGCAATTGTTTCTAGCCAGTTAAATCCATTAGCTATTTTTGTCACAGCAGCAATATGAATCAGGAAACCCTATTTTTTGTTATAGCAAAAAAAAAAAAGGAAACAAAAGACAAATCAACAGACATGGAGCAAGATTGCTCGTGCTTTTTGCTCCAAATATTGTCATGTAGCACAGTGGGATTTGCTAATACGTCAGTATATTATGTCCAGTTTAGTGTCACAACCAATACACTATTTCTCTCGGCTAAGACTTAATTTCCCAAGGCACTAATGATCTGATTGTGGACAAATCGCCAACTGTCCAGATTAAAAATGGAGAAATAATCTTGTGGACACTAATGATCTGATTGTGGTCATAATCATGACTGATTTACTTTCACAGAAGTTGTGGAACTGGGTACGTCAAACATTCAGATTGCCATCAACTAAGTATAAAAAAAAGGTGATAGAACAAAGGAAAATATTCACTGACCTCTGGTGCTCCTTAGAGCGCTCAATAAACTCGGCGGCAATATCACCACTTTGATAGGATGCAAGAACAGACCTGATGTCAGAAGGTCTTACCATCGCAACATCTACAGATTTTTTATGTGTTATAAATATTGCAAAAAAAAAAAGCAAACTAGACAAATGGAAAAGCTTGACCTAATGGGATGAACTACATAAAGTTTCCAATGCTTACATTCTAGAAATGGAATAAGATCAAGCAGTTGAGTGTCATCACTTTCAAGCTTCCAAGGTTTAATTTCCACAGAATTTTCAGGCTGCAGGCTTGACTCTTTAGCATGAGCGCTGATATAAAGAACTTGAGCAGGGTTTCTGTTCAGCTTTGACAGATCCTAGTAATGACATCATAAAGGGTCAGTCTTGAAAAAACAATGCAGAATACATAATGCGTCTTATAATGTTATTAAGATCTTACAATTACTACCAGGAGAAACATTTACCACTCAGACTTAGAACAAGACTAACCACTGGAAATAGCACTCAATGGGGGATGATCAACAATAACTAGTGAACATGGGAATGATGATTGTATCATCATGAGTAAAGTCCCCTAGTTACTTTCAATATACAACAGCATAGAATTTCAAAATTGGGTAGTGCATGAACTGAGGATTGGTTCTGGAAGCCTGTCATGCAAATTACAGAAGATTGGTGTGCACGATGAAAAGTTACAACAAAGCAAAAGAAACGACAGGCAACTCATCTTAGGAAGTCAATACATCTTTGGGCCATGGGAGAGGATCTGGAACACCAAGCAAATGCTGCTTTTTCATATGGCTTGTGGCACACAAGTGATAGGCTACCTATCTTCTTAGCACAAGTGCACAACAAGGTCTGCCTCATCCCACCAAATTCTCCTTTGTGATTAGGAGGAAGAAACAATTCAGCACTTGCTGATTTTGTGTATTTTCCAAGTAATTCTGCTTCAGTCTACTGCAAAAGGTTGGTTTGCGAACTCTGTCTCCACAGCCTGAAGACATTTTCCCTGGATGGTTGGTGGTCAATATTACTAAAGGAACCAGTGGTGAAATAAAAAAGGGACTCAATTCCCTTGTCATCTTAGGAGCTTGGACAATTTGGAAGCACCGGAATCACTGTGTTCAACAGATCCTCTACATGTCTTCCTGAAAATCTCTCGCTCTCCAGAAGAGATGCAGCTTAGGTACATGGCTAGCGCTCAGGGTCTGTCTCTCACGGATTTTGATAAAGAGTGTGTTTTTAAGGGTTCTTAATAGTTAATATAATGATATGCAGCTCCCCTATGAGTTCAAGAAAAAAAAGTACTTAATACATGGACAAGAAACTTTATGTAAAACCACTTTCACTCTACAAGCTTGACCAGATATTACAAGAAATGTGAACCTCTATCATATTTCAACCCATGCTATGCCACCATTAGCTTACCGCGCTGTAAAATATTGGCTACAGTGTGCACGAAAGTATAGCACAGATGAATAGGACTGACCTGCCAGAAACAGGTATTCAAAGCATCCATACATTTGAAGGACCACTTTATAAAATATTTAAGCCAAGCAAAAGGATTAATAGACAACAATTCCTTTACTAACACAATAGCGTGTAACATCCACATACCCGATAATGTTTTCCATTTTCGTACTTAGTTGCAACTCTTGATAGCCTGTGTCGAATATTGCCCTTTGGATCCAGCCTATCAACAACAGGATCAACATACTGCAAATGCAACAAAGTTTCATGCAGGTTACACATTTGCAAATAAAAGTGAACTGAAAGCTCTGAAAAACTTACCATACTAAGCTGATCAGAATACACAACAATTTCATAAAACTTCCCAAGATGTTCAAGAAAGGCATCCACTCCTGGCCTCTTAAAGGTCCTCCATCCTCTCTCACGCTATACACATGTTTATTTAAGGAAAAAACATTAGACTGGTATTCTCAATGAATCAGTCAGCCAGCGGGCAAGCAAAAATATGAAATGAGTATGATAGAAAAAAAATAAAGGAAGATTTATGTTCTAAAAATATATTACAGTATACAGAGATCTATACTCCATAGTAAACAAAAAATGAAAGTTTGTGTGGTTACATAAAAGTTCACCTTCCAATCTGAGTATACAAGAGTCTCGTTCAGATCCAGAACGAGAGTCAATACATGCTGCTCTTGAGGAAGAAGATCTGGAAGAAGTTTGTCTGATACTGGTTCGCTAAAGCCCTATGGTAAACATATATTAGTATGATTGCGGACATTTCTTCATAATATCCAACATGGATCCATGAAGGAAAAAAGTTACCATCTGTACTGACCCGGATTTGATCTTCAATCTGGCTCCTCACATCCAGGTATGCCTCAATAGCGGCAACAGGAACTACAGAACAAAGCATACAATCCTTAGTAAGGGGCAGCAAAAAAAAGAATTAAAGTATCTAGCCAACCTGAGCTGTCAATTAAATTGAAGCTCGAATCAGTGGCATGTATGGTTTTATTTTTTTCTAACGCGATGAGTATATGAAGGTTTTAACCGACAAAAAAAAACTCAGTATTGAGGATGAGCAGATTAAGAGTAAGCTCATATCACTCTCCTTCTCTGTGACATGTTTAGATACAGTCATCATTGTTCACTACTTTACACGTCAATATGGGTCAAATTATCCACAACCACAAGTCACTAAAGTGCGAACTACACATGCCCTTCTTAGCGATTGGCTGTGGCATATCTAATGCACATAACTTCAAACAGTCTAATAATTAGGGTGCTACCTACAATTACCAAACCTTCTCTAGTCAATAACATTACCAAGCTACTCCCTCCGTTCTAAATTATAAGTCGCTTGACTTTTTTTTTATACATAGAATTTGCAATGTATCTAGACATACATTATATCTAGATGCATAGCAAAATGGATGTACCAAAAAAGTCAAAGTGACTTATAATTTGGAACAGAGGGAGTATTTCACACATGCATATATGCTACTGTGTGGTATGCTCAAATGTAATGTCTGGTATCATATTTGACTACTGCAAAGGAATTTTAAATTCAAGGTTATAGCCTGCATACAGTAGGGGCTGTAGTGTTAAGGATACAGTTGGGGGAGGCATTGCCTTGTCGGCACCCCCGCCTTGCCGTCAGTATTTTCACATGACTACTTTTTGGAAGACTGGCGGTTATCGGCGGGGAAGGCAAAGGTCATTTCTTATCAGCCAAGACAAAAAAGGCTTTTCGACCTTCACAGCCGTAACCTGCCGAAGCGCTTTTCGACCTTCACAGCCGTAACCCGCCGAAGCGGTGCGGGCACCGCTTTCGCTCATCATGACGCTTTCGATATGATGATGTATGTGTTGTGCAGGTTGGCCCTTTTCGTCCCTGTGTTACGAAATGGCGGAAGCGGCCGGAAGGACGGGAGCTGCATGGCTCCCTCGGCATGGTCCCCCCTTACGTCAGATGCAGGGCGGGGGAAGGGGGGACCAAAAGCATAATTGACCAAGGAGGCCCCGGGGGTACGGAATATGCTCAAGGATCTGGGCAGTTAGGAGGACACTTCTGTCATTGTAGGTGATGCGGATGTGTATAAATAGAGCTCCAGGAGAGCCGTGTAAGAGGGAGGAGGAATGAAACCCTAATTCTTCCAATTATTGACATCCGTCATTCTGTCATTCCCTATTCCTTCCGTTCGTCTCTAAATTTTCGGTTACTTGAGCGGCAACCAGGTGTTCAAAGGCTAAGAACTAGAACAACAGATATGGTAGTTATACATAGTGAAATGGACAGAAATCGCCTAAAGGCTCCAGTTTGAGCAAGAATAACAGAATGGTGAATTGCTCGTTAGCTGGTCAAAAAGCTGCATGACACACAGAGTCCAATGTGCAGAGATAGTAATTCGAAAGATGAGGAAAGAGTATTCTGTAGCCACTACCTTTCATAGCAGATGAATAAGCCATAGCTTGAAACCTCTGCAAACAAGAAAAATTAGTTATTTTATTGCATGGTTGAGATACAGTGGAGAACCTTAGTCCTGTAAAACCAATTCAGGTCTTCTACTATATTCCCAGAATGCAAGCGTACCATAGAGCGTCATTCAAACATTTTACCACCCTATATGTTCGAATCCTAGCAAGGTGGTCATGTACTAGTTTTGGAAGGAACAATAAGTGCAGGGAAATGACAGCTGCTATTTCAAGGTTGAAGCAAGAAATGCAATAAAACCAAAGTTCCCGATATGCAATTTCAGCACATACAAATTTCTAGCTCAAGAGCTAAATTTCGGCTGCCAATTAGGCACCTCAACAGCTTCACGATAGTGACATCATCAGTGTTTCACACGGTTAATTAGATCTTCCATCATCAAAGGTCACATTTCACAATTCCCTCTAAATAACTTTAAGGCACTGCTGCTCATGACTTTATATAGCTAACGAAATTGAGCTAACAAGAGGAGCTTAAACTTGGCATATTGCAGTATTACCTCAAAGCCGGAAGCATCCTCAGGAATGGGCTGCTTCGACTTCTTCCGGAGCTCCCGCGTCATCTGATCCACTTCATCCAGAGAATAAGCTAAACACAGGAGAAGAAAACGAATCACCACACAAGACATTGAACCAATAGCCAGGCCACGCTGAATCTCCAAGGGGAGCTAAACCGCGAAGCTGAGCATCGGGACCGCATGGCCCCGCGCGGGGCAGGGATTGGGAGCCGTACCGTAGCTGACGTAGGCCGTGCCGCCAACCGCGGCGGACACGGCAGTTAAGGCGGCGAACTTGAGCGCGCCCCACGGCTTGCGGGCTGCCTGGGGCGGCTGGGAGGATGGATCTGCGGCGGTGGAGGAGGCCTCGGAGGCGGTGGCGGCTGCCGCTGCCGCCGCCGCCGCCGTGGATGATGAGGAGGAAGCGGCGGCGGTTGCCGGGGAGGCGGTGCAGAAGGAGAGCGCAGAGATCCTAGGGAGGAGGCGCGAGGCCGCGATGCGAGACATGGGTGCGGCTTGGGTTTTGGATTTGTTCTCGGTTGGGTTCCGGTTCGAGGGGAGGGTTTAAGGAGGCGGCCGAGAGCGGTGAGGACTGAGGTGAGGGCGTGAGCCTGAGGGAGGGTGAGGGCCTGAGGGGGAGAGCCGGACGGGTGCGCCGCGCGTGATTGCGATGTGGAAGAAGGCGTAGCAGCGGAGTTGGGAGGGATGACTCTGGACTCTGGAGTCTGGACCGGGAAGAGCCACGAGAGGTCCCACTCGTCAGGCGTGCTGGCATAGGCCTGGGAGGAGCGTTTTGCTCCGCGAATCAAAAGGCCAGCAGAAGTATGCAAAGGGATAACAGACGCCATATCCCAATTTTGGTGGGGTGATGACGATGATCATAAAAAGATTCACTGAAAGGTTTGGTGGAGGATGTATATTCCAAAGAACAAAGGAGGTATGGGTTTCAGAGATCTACAAGCTTTTAATATAGCCCTCCTGACAAAACAAGTTTGGAGACTATTACAGGAACCAGATTCTCTATGTGCTAGAGTACTAAGAGCAAAATATTATCCAGATGGCAGATTACTGAATGCAAAATTGAAGAGTGCAAGCTCTTTCACTTGGCAAAGTATTCATGCAGGTCTGAAATGTTTCAAAAGAGGATGTGTTTGGCGGGTAGGGGATGGTACACAAATCAAGATATGGGAAGACAATTGGATCCCATCAAGCCATAATCAAAAAATAGTTACACCGCGAGGAAATAATCTGGTAACGAGAGTGGATGAGCTCATTAATCCAGTTACTGGGGGATGGGATGTGGAGTTGATAAAGTCATTATTTTGGGAAATTGATGTGGCCAGGATCTTACAAATCCCCTTGAGGCAAGGGAGAGATGATGTGGTCGCTTGGCAATTTACAAAGAATGGCCTATTCACAGTGGGATCAGCATATCACCTACAATGGGCGCACAAGTTTGGAGGTAATATTGTTAATGACCTGGCAGGAGGGGCAGGTGATGAACAAGTATGGGCTAAGCTCTGGAAATTAGAGGTGCCTTCAAAGATTAAGATATTTGGATGGAGGGTGTTACATGGATTAATCCCCTGCAAGGGGATCCTGGCAAATCGACATATA
>Ga0182004_10004289_pt1 | contig 11480 bp, 14 predicted proteins | sample Sormic07211540_1_FD_120479 | JGI IMG/M metagenome (GOLD analysis project Ga0182004, IMG submission 120479) | Endophyte microbial communities from Sorghum bicolor roots, Mead, Nebraska, USA - 072115-40_1 MetaG | ecosystem: Host-associated > Plants > Roots > Unclassified | place: USA: Nebraska...
GCTACGTGTCCTCCTGGAGCAGGCCGTGGTACAAAACGCAGAAAGTTCTACATCACAGTCCCACGGTACGAGACGCCCAGGGGATCAACCCCCTAACAAAGCGCCAACGGTACAGGGCCCGCCACCCCCTAACCCGCAAGGGGGCGGCAAAGCCCCATCTGTCCACGAGCGCGTCGGGACCAACGTGGACGCCCGGGCCACTCTCGAGGCCAGACGACGTGACAGGGACGAGGCCTAGTCTCGGTGCTACCGACCGCGCCGAGGCGGGAGGTACGACCCCGACCATGATCGTAGCACGTCGCCGGAGCCTCCGGCCCCCGCGTCTTCAGGGAGGCCATCCACAGGGCCAAGTTCCTGGCCCGGTTCTGACAGCCCGCTAACCTCACCAAGTACTCAGTGGAAACCAACCCTAAGCTCTGGCTAGCGGACTACCGCCTAGCGTGCCAACTAGGTGGAGCGGATGATGACCTGCTCATCATCTGCAACTTGCCACTGCACTTGGCCGATTCGGCCAGAGCGTGGCTCGAGCATCTTCTTGAGCGTATGATCCCCGGCTGGGCCGACCTAGTCAGGATCTTCGTCAGGAACTTCCAGGGCACATACGTGCGTCCTAGAAATTCCTGGGACCTCAGGAGCTATCGGCAGAAGCCCGATGAGTCTCTCCGAGACTTCATCAGATGATTCTCCAGGCAGTGCACCGAGCTCTCCAACATCACAGACTCTGATGTCATCGGGGCCATCGTCGCCGGCACCACCTGCAAGGAGCTGGTACACGAGCTCGGTCGCAAGACCCCCACGAGCACCAGTCAGTTGGTCAACATCGCCACCAACTTTGCCTCAGGCGAAGAGGTAGTTGGAGCAATTTTCTCCGATGCCGCAGCCAATGGGAAACAGAAGGCCGAGACCACTGAGGCCTCGGGCTCCCACGACCCCAAGAAGAAGAAAAAGGGTCGCAAGGGGAAGCAGGGTTGGTCGGACGATAACCTGGTCGCTGCGGCGGATCGCAAGAACCCCATGCGGGCTCCTGCCGGCCTCTTCCTCTTCGACGAGATGTTGAAGAAGCCATGCCCCTATCACAAGGGACCAACCAAGCACACTCTCGAGGAGCGCACCGTCCTGCGTCGGTACTATACCGATATCATAGCCAAGGAGGGCACTGAAGAGCCCCCCAAGGACGACGACGCCCAGGGAGAAGGCTTCCCCAAGGTCAAGAACTGCCTCTTGATCTTTAGGGGACGCGTGGCTCACCTCACCGCGAGTCAAAGGAAGCGCGAGCTTCGAGAGGTTTGCGCAGTCAGCATAGCCGCGCCCTCATACCTCAAATGGTCAGAGAGCGCAATCACGTTCGATCGGTAGGATCACCCTAATCGGATCCCCAACCCCGGGTGCTACCGACTGATCGTCGATCCCATCATCGCCGAGACTCATCTCTCCAAGGTGTTGATGGATGGAGGCAGCAGCCCCAACATTCTTTATGCCGAGACTTTGGCCCTCATGGGGATCAGCAAGTCTCAGCTAAGGAATGATGCATCGCCATTCCACGGAGTGGTGCCAGGACATCGTACCCATCCCCTTGGGTAGATCGACCTGCCCGTCTGCTTCGGGACTCACGACAACTTCAGACGGGAGGTCCTCACCTTCAACGTGGTCGGGTTCCTAGGAACCTACCACGCCATCCTGGGACGACCATGCTACGCCAAGTTCATGGCCATCCCCAACTACACCTACCTCAAGCTCAAACAACCAGGTCCGAACGGCATCATCACCATCAGCACAACGAGCCAACACGCCTACCAGTGCGATGTCGAGTGCATTGAGCAGGCCGAGGCTCTGACTGAGTCCCTGTCCATCATCACTAGCCTCGGTGATGGCGACCAGGACATCCCCGACCCCAAGCGTCACGCCGGGAGCTTCGAGCCGGCGGAGGAGACCAAGCTCGTCTTCCTCGACCCCGAGGCCTCTGAGGGCAAGGCGTTAAGGATTAGCTCAAGCCTCGACCCCAAATAGGAAGCAGTGCTTGTCGACTTTCTCCGCGCAAACACCGATGTGTTTGCGTGGAGTCCCTCGGACATGCCAGGTATACCGAGGGAAGTCGCTGAGCACTCCTTGGACATCCGAGCCGGCTCCAAGCCCGTGAAGCAACGCCTGCGCCGATTCGACGAGGAGAAGCGTCGGGTCATCGGGGAGGAGATCCACAAGTTGCTAGCGGCCGGATTCATCAAGGAGGTATTCCATCCCGAGTGGTTAGCTAACCTTGTACTAGTCAAAAAGAAAAATGGGAAGTGGAGGATGTGTGTAGACTATACTAGTTTAAATAAAGCATGTCCTAAGAATCCTTTTCCATTACCTCGTATCGACGAGATAGTTGACTCTACTGCGGGGTGTGAGACTTTGTCTTTCCTTGATGCTTATTTCGGATACCACCAAATCATGATGAAGGAGTCCGACCAGCTCGCGACTTCTTTCATCACCCCTTTCGGAATGTTTTGTTACGCAACCATGCCTTTCGGCCTTAAGAACGCAGGGGCTACATACCAGCGATGTATGCTCCAGGTCTTCGGAGACCTCATAGGCAGAACGGTAGAGGCTTACGTGGACGACATTGTAGTCAAGTCCAGGAAGGCGAGCGGCCTCGTGGCCGACCTAGATGAGACATTCCGATGCCTCAGAGCTAAGGGGATCAGACTGAACCCCGAAAAATGTGTTTTCGGGGTCCCCCGAGGCATGCTCCTCGGGTTCATAGTGTCTGAGCGAGGGATCGAGGCCAACCCCGAGAAGGTCTCGGCCATTGCAAATATGGGCCCAATTCGTAACCTAAAGGGAGTATAGAGGATCATGGGATGTCTAGCATCTCTCAGTCGCTTCATCTCCCGCCTCGGGGAGAAGGGACTACCTTTGTATAGGTTACTTAGAAAGTCTGAGCATTTTTCCTGGACCCTTGAGGCCCAGGAAGCCCTTGACAAGCTCAAGGCCTTGCTCACCAACCCTCCCATTTTGGTGCCCCCCGCCGAGGGCGAACCATTGCTCCACTACGTCGCAGCTACCGACCAGGTGGCCAGCGTAGCTATCGTGGTCGAAAGAAAGGAAGAAGGGCACGCCCTACCGGTCCAAAGACCGGTGTACTTCGTTAGCGAGGTACTATCCGATACGAAGACCCGATACCCCCAAATTCAGAAACTACTCTACGCGGTAGTCTTAGCCCGACGCAAACTCCGCCATTACTTTGAGTCTCATCCGATCTCGGTAGTATCATCTTTCGCCCTGGGAGAGGTGGTTCAAAACCGAGAGGCTAATGGCAGAATTGCTAAGTGGGCTATAGAGCTCATGGGTGAGTGGACAGGAACCCAACTCCCTCCACCACAAATCGAGTCTGAATGCTGGACCTTATACTTTGACGGGTCCCTGATGAAAACTGGGGCTGGCGCAGGCCTCGTCTTCATCTCACCCCTCGGGGTGAGGATGCGATACGCAATCTGACTCCACTTTCCCGCCTCGAACAATGCGGCGGAGTTTGAGGCCCTTGTCAACGGTCTCCACATCACGATCGAGCTTGGGATCAAACGGCTCGACGTTCGAGGCGACTCCAGGCTCATCATCGACCAAGTCATGAAAGAGTTCAGTTGCCATGATCTCAAGATGGACGCGTATTGCAAGACAGTCCGACGCCTGGAGGAAAAATTCGACGGCCTCGAGCTTAACCACGTGTTGAGGAAATACAATGAGGCCGCCGACGCGCTCGCCAAAATGGCATCCGAGCGGGCCACGGTCCCCCCGGATGTCTTTGTCAGCGACCTCTACAAGCCTTCCGTCGACTATAAAGATGACGGGGGCTCGGATCCACCCCCGGTTAAATCGGGTCTTGACCCCGAGTCCACCGCGGATCCTGAGCTAGAGGCCATGGACATTGAGTCCGAGCCTCCCGCACCTGACGACTTGCCGGACTGGCGCTACCCACTGCTGCAGTGCCTTGTCGACGGCAGCTTGCCCCCAGACCAAACTGAGGCACGGCGTGTAGCTCGGCGTGCCAAGACTTTCTTCCTCCTCGACGGAGAGATGTACAAGCGCAGCCCCTCGGGCATTCTTATGCGCTGTGTTGGGCATTCTTAATGTTACTACCAAAAGTAGACTTAGTTTTCTAATTCTGATAACGGCGCCAAAAATGCTTGTTGGGCATTCTTAACGTTACTACCAAAAGTAGACTAGATTTCTCAAATCAATCTTCAAAGTCACTCCATTATGTTTTTATGCAATTCATGTAGCATTTCATGAAGAATAGTCAGATACTCCATTAAATATCTCCTAGGTAGAAATGTTGTTTGCAAAGTCTAATTGTTCGTTGAGCAACTTTTACAACTCTACTAGCGACTACTTTGGTAAAATCTTAAAGCTCACAATGAAAACACATATCAAGATGCACAATTCAATTTGCTTCACATCACTACTTTTTGGTAGTAAGACTATGGTTCCAAAATCGATGCTTCAAAGGTTACCCTTATGGAATTCTACAATCTTTGACATCAAGTGATCTTTTATTACATTCAAAAAACTTGATAAAACAATGGGAGGCCATATGGACTAGGGTTTGTGTAATGATTCATCTAGAAAATTGCCTCTCTTACCTCGTCCTCAAAAAACAGTGCTACTAACATCTCATTTTCTAAAGTTGAAACTTGAGGAATATCATCACGATACGACTCGCCTGTCGACACCGAGTTGTTCTTCGATGCACCAAACAACTTATCATAGTATTTTGTAATATACTTTTTGAGGTTTATGTCATGTAATATTATACCATCCTCTTGCTCGAACGGAAAATACAAGATTTTCTATGTTTGGCATTAGCCACTAAATATGAAAATAGTATTGTGGTCACCTTCTAAAAGATTTTTAACTTTAGCTCAATGGTACCAGTTTAATTATTCTTCTCATAAACGATCCACAAGTCAACATGTTGAGGTTTAATTCATTAAAGTCCAATGGCATGGATTCTGCCTTTTGTGAAATTCATCTAATTTATTTAACAACATTTTTATTTTCTTTCTTGTAGGCGATACTAATGTTTTTGGTCCATCCCTTTAGTATTGGCGAAGGCGCCTCATTTTTGTCTGCCACCTCTCTAAGGCGGTAGACCTTCATTTACACTTTGCCGGGTGTCACTGACTACCTCAAAGATACCATCACTTAGCAACCATCCTAATTCAAATTTGAAAATAGGGTTGGTATTTACTTTGGATAGTTCACCTGTGTTCAAGAACAAAGGAGTGTGGTCTGATACATCCCTAGATCCCTAGATAGTTGTACAAGTCCTCAGTAAGAAATACCTCTTTAAACTTCTGTAGCATGGAATAAAAAGGAAATCGAAATGTTTGATCTATCGTTCTGTCTCAGTGACCGTGATATGGACTAATGGACACCGGCCACATTTATTGGCTAGCATATGCAAACAATAGACTGTGAGCCAGTCGCAAGTACGGTCGAGATATCTGCGTCGAATTTCAGAGATGCTGGGCGCCTGGCGGGCCCAGGCTTTGTTGGCCAAAAGTGCTGAAGATAGCGAGATGACGACTTCCAAGTGTCGACCATCCTTGCTTGCAACTGGAACTTTGCTCAACTTCCATCTGTCATGATGGATGTGAATCCCCTTAAACTTTGTTTTGAGATTAATAAAATCCGCAGGAATATCTTGTAGGTCCTCCTTCAACTTTCCGAGTACCGTACGTCTTCTGAAAGAGAACAGTAATAGTAAGCTCCTCGTCAGATTCCACTGCTTCTTCCACTTCACAAATATCCTCCTCAAATAACTTTTTCCTTTTTTTCTCTGTTATTTTTCGACATATGTTAATACTTTCTTCAGCTTGCACGCAAAGTATTGTGCATGGAAATTTTGCTGAAGCCTGCTTTCCCTGCAGCTCACTGACTGAGTAACTGATAGAGGAGCAGCTCCGCCGGAGCCAGGAGCTTTCTATATGGAAGCGGCCGACGAGGAGAACGCTTTGCTGCTTCATCTCCAACCTACTCCGCAGGTACTCTTTGTCTTCTCTTACCCAGCTGTTGTGCTTTCTGATGCTTACTCAGTAGTTTTTGTTTTGGTTCTTTGTGCCCTTGTAATCTTCTTGTTCAGCCGTACCCTCTTGTTTGCTATATATATTTTCGTCGATAATAGAATATTGTATAAATTTTTTCAAGAAAAATACATCCAGATAATACAAATTCTTCGAACAAGCTTCTAATAACCTCTTCTCAAACATAATAGTAATAAAGATGACACATAATAAAGTGAGTGTTAATCCTAAGATTAGGCCTGTGATTCCACACAATTTAGGGTTTGTTTGGTTATCAGGGAATGATAACATGGAAAGAATCCAGCTGGAACAGTTAGATTAATTTGTATAAGCAAGTAAACTTGGTCGAACATAGTGAGTATCCATCCTAAGATTAATTAAACCTCTTGTTTGCTATATAGAGTCTATAATATAAAAAATTAGGGAGGGGCCTCTCCTGCTTCCAAAACAAAAATCTGATGTGCTATGGTGATGCAGGCTGTAGCCTCGGAGTACGCAAGTGATGGATCAGTTGACATCAACAAACAACCTGCTCTCAAGCACAGTACGGGGAACTGGAGGGCATGCTATACCATCTTAGGTACCAAAAAGTCCTCCTGTTTTTTTTTTGTTTTTTTTTGTTTTTTCTATTCTCTAGTATAAATAACCAGTTCACTTGTTCAACCCATACATACCAGGTGTTGGATTCAGTGAGTGCATGGTGTTCTCTGCAATCGCGACGAATTTGGTGACCTTACTCACCACTGTGCTCCACGAGTGCAAGGTGGATGCAGCCAGAAATATCTCCTCCTGGGCCGGAGTGTGCTACCTCACACCACTTCTTGGGGCTTTCGTCGCTGACAGTTACTTGGGAAGATACTGGACCATGGTCGTATTCCTCCCAGTCTACATCGTGGTAAGTTCTTCAGATCAGAGCAGCGACTGATGGAATCAATTCGATCGATCTGCGATGAATATATATGAATGCAATTCACCTGCAGCTTAGCTCTGAATATGTTGCTCTGTGTCAGGCAATGCTCGTCCTGATAGCTTCAGCATCACTACCAACGTTGTTCCACAGCGATGTTCACCCTGCAGTGGTTTACCTTGGTCTCTACCTTGCCGCCATTGCCAGCGGCGGTGTGAAGCCCTGCATCTCTGCCTTCGGGGCTGACCAATTTGACGTCAATGACCCGGTGGAGCTGGTGAAGAAGGGCTCCTTCTTCAACTGGTACTTCTTCCTGACCACCACCAGCTCCCTGCTGTCTGGGACCGTCATTGTTTGGCTGCAGGACAACGTTGGGTGGGCAGTCAGCTACGTGATACCGACAGTGCTCATGCTCATCTGTTTCCCTGCATTTTTAGCTGGCTCCAGGGTATACAGGTTTAGGAAAATGGGAGTAAGCCCTCTTACCAGCATACTTCAAGTGGTTGTTGCTGCTGTCAGGAAGTGGCATGTCAAACTGCCGGATGATAGCTCGCTTCTATATGAGCAGGCCAGTTCACCTTCTACAACTGAACATAAGAACAAGCATACCAATCAGTTCAGGTGATTCTGTTTTTACTTTTTACATACAAAGTGCAAATCAATAAAAATAATGTAGAGTCAAATTAAATCGACACGACATCTAGAGAAACTGTTTCCACTGAACAAACATGATTCTTGTCAACCATGATGTTCTTCAGGTTCTTTGACAAGGCTGCCATTGTCCCATCGGGCAACGAATCCACGGCGCAGTCGAGTCCATGGAGGCTCTGCACAGTGACACAGGTCGAGGAGCTAAAGATGCTGCTCTCGACGCTCCCAACCTGGGCGTCGTTCTTGGTCTTCTACGCAGTCACGGCTCAGATGCAGTCGACGATGATCGAGCAAGGCATGCTCATGGATAACCACGTTGGCTCGTTTGCCATCCCACCGGCATCCATGCCCATCATTGGTGTGCTCAGCTTCCTCATCTGTGTCGCCGTCTATGAAACCATCCTGGTGCCACTAGCGCGGCGCTTCACCGGGAACGAGAAAGGCTTCTCCCAGTGGCAGCGCCTTGGAATCGGCCAAGCTCTGTCCATCCTGACAATGGCGCTCGCTGCTTTGCTGGAGACAAGGAGGCTGGAGATCGCGGAAGCCAACGGCCAGGAGGTGCCGGTGCCAATGAGCATCCTGTGGCAGGGCCCAGTTTTCTTTGTGCATGGTGCGGCCGAGATGTTTGGTTCCATTGGCATGACCGAGTTCTTCTATGACCAAGCCCCGGTGACCATGAAGAGCCTGTGCGCAGCGTTCGGGCAGCTCGCGATCGCTTCCGGGTCTTACCTCAACACAGCCGTGCTCAGCGTCGTCGCATTCGGCACAACACGCGGTGGCGAAACCGGATGGATTCCAGACAACCTCAACGAAGGCCATCTCGACTATTTCTTCTGGATGATGGCAGCTCTTAGCTTGCTCAACTTAGCTCTGTTTGTGCGTTACTCAATGAGGCAAAGAGGCAAGGAAACATAAGATAAGAGGCACTGAGCAAGACATTGGTTTATTATAATTCAGGAAAATATGAACAAGGCAGACCATGGAAGAAGCTATATATATGGACAAATTACTCATAAATAGTAGCATTGTACAGTGGGGCGCTGGGAACCAATACTGGAGAAGTGGCCAAGGCACCCAGGCCCAAGAGACTCCTCAAGCCCAATACCAATTACCAAAGTTTACCAGAGTAACTATATATGATGAGAGGAGTGTGGAGAGAGAACATATGAAAATTTGTATCCAAAACTCGAACCAATATTCAGCACTGTCCTCTGCCGAATCTCTCTTTTTTTCTCTCTCTATCCCCCCTTTCTTCTTCCGTGTTCTTTCCTCTGTTATTTGCTAACAATTGGTATCGTCTTCCTCGATTTTGACTTTGGACTCCCATCCACCTTACCACCACTATTCATGTCTCTAGCGTGCTCATGGTGCCATAGATCTGGCTCTACAGCTCGTCCTTGACACCAGGAACAATCGCTTCGATGAGCTCAACTACCGCTTCAATGACCGCGACCGCTACTTCGCCCCCGTACCACCGCTGTAGATTCGTGGCTTGAGACGCTAGAGGCCTCATACACAGCCAACACTGTAGTGCTCGAGCAGCATCTGGCTGGTTTGGAGTCATGCGGCTTCAATACGGCATCTGTCGCAGTACCCACCGTTGTGGACAACTGGCTCACCAGTCTGGAAACCAACTTCATCGACCGTGACACCGAGTTCACCTAGTGTCTCACTGATCTAGAGGTCATCCATGTTGCTCACATCAAGGATAAGTGCGATGAGCACGTGGCCACACTCAAGGCGTGATGGGCGTTCTGACCTCCTAGCAGCGAGGCATGGAGGCCGTGTTGGACGACATCAACTTGGAAGTCTAGAAGTTGATTCGCCATTAGGACCGTGCGGTGTTGAACAAAACATCTTAGCAACCCAGTCTGCTTCGTTCTCCTACATGGTGGCCACACACTCACCTGAAGGGTTCACCGTCAGTGGGTCTAATGTCACAATGACAAATCGACTACATGGGATGTGGGTTCCGAGGTCATCACGACCCAGATGCATATCCCAACCAAGGGTACATTGCCAGCTCCCTTCACATCTGCTCTGAGTTCGCTTGTTTTGTGTTTGCGAGGTCCACTTGCCTCCTATCATTGTTCCTCCCCATCCTCTTCCTATTCCACGTCCACCAGATCCACCTCAGCCTCTCTCACCTGTTGGTCACCTTCCTAAAATCCCATTCCCCAAATTCAATGGAGATAATCCCCATTTCTGGTGTTCTAAGTGTGAGAAATACTTTTCCACGTTTCGGGTTAAGGAGTCATTGTGGGTTGAGGTTGAGTTTATGCATTTCGAGAGTGTTGTAGCGTGTTGGTTCCAATTCATTGAGTCCCACCTATCACAATCCACTTGGTCCACATTCGGTAGGTCTTTGCATGATCGGTTGGAAAGGGATCGACATGAGGTTCTTATCCAACAATTGTTCAATGCTCGCCAATCTTCTTGTGTACTTCAACATGTCAACCATTTTTCTCTGTGCTCATGGACCAGCTCTCAGCTTATTCCACCTCTATTGATCCCTTGTATTTCATTATGAGATTCATGGATGGGTTTAGTGTGGAGATTTGTTGTATTGTGTTGATGCAACACCCCAAGGATTTTGATACTGCTTGTACTTTGGCACTGTTGTTTTAGTAGGTGGGCACTCCCTCTGACTCCAAGCCATTGAAGACCGATGATTGGCCATTTTCATCAAAGTTCACCATGGCTTCTAAGGTGACTTATCCCCTAGACAACTCATCCAATACTTCTTCTTCACAAGCGGTGACTCTAGCTCAAGCTCCTTATGCCAAACTGGCTATTATGCATGCTTATTGGTGTGTGATGGGTTTATGTTACAAGTGTGCCAATAAATGGAGCAAGGATCATAACTGCTCCATAGAGGTGCTAATTGTAGTGCAAGAATTGCGGGAGTTGTTGCCTGATGAACCTAAATAATCTAAAACACTCGAGAAATCTACGACAATTGAAGTAAGGATGTTCACAATCTCTAAAGCTACTGCTCTAGGTTCCCTAGATTCTCACACCATTCATCTATCTGATTCCTTGTGTGGTGTTCCAATATTGATCTTGGTGGACTTTGGAAGTTTAGTGTCATTCGTCAATGCTGCCATTGCTAGTCAGCGGTTGGTTTTTAGTTTGTTGCTGCAATAGTCGGTTGTTCAAGTTGCTGATGGGGGTATGCTACAAAGCTCTGGCCTTCTTCAATAGGTACCACGACAAGTAGATCAAGGCTTGTGTTTGATTTCAGATTATTGCCGTTGGCTTCTGTAAGTGCATTAAGCCACTTAATGTGTTTTGGTTGATAGAATGACAACCATGATTAAAGGAACTAATGATCTTGCTAAGTGTGAAACAGGAAAAAGCTATCTCACAGGTATTTGATCCAAGATTACAAAAGCCAAAATTATGCATTGTTATATGAAGCAATCTAGTTCAAGCACAAAACAACATTGCAAATGGAATTATTGAAAGAGGCTTACTTGTTGTGAAGATAGCTATCACTCTTATGAAAGCAAAAATGAAAAGTATAAAATTGATTGGATGATTCAAAGCAACATATGACTTGAAGTAGTAAATGGAAATGACTTGGTACATTTGAAGTCAAATCTATTTATTGATGGAACCAAGTTATGTGCTCAAGATGGCTATGCTCAAAATGAAAACAAGTTTGACATGATGACATCCTCAGCTTATCAAGAATTGAAAGAAAGGCTTTGGTTTGATGGAAGCTTCTTAAGTGATTTCAATTTGATTTATCTTTTGATCTTGAGTTGATAGGAAAGCCGTACTATTAAGAGGGATGCATCATGATCATGGATTAATACTCTCTAGTGCTCAAGTCAACCCATGTGAGGTTTTAGAGA
>Ga0182004_10004290_pt1 | contig 11479 bp, 10 predicted proteins | sample Sormic07211540_1_FD_120479 | JGI IMG/M metagenome (GOLD analysis project Ga0182004, IMG submission 120479) | Endophyte microbial communities from Sorghum bicolor roots, Mead, Nebraska, USA - 072115-40_1 MetaG | ecosystem: Host-associated > Plants > Roots > Unclassified | place: USA: Nebraska...
CAGATAAACAACAAAACTCGTGGAATTCTGTCAGATCAAACCCTAATTCTAGATGTTGGTTGCATATTGGTCCTTTCTCTTGTTTATTTGATAATTAAAATTGATACTTAAGAACCGTCAACACTAACATTTCAAAGGCAGACCTCCGGTGGCTCTAATCCTCCCGCTTATGTGACCTATTCTGGAAGGTAGCCCAGAATGGGCCCTTCTATCTTGTGCCTGCTACCTTGCTGTTTGGATGGCTTCCCTCTATTTGTTCTTCCTTTCCTTATTCCATTTTTAGTCTTCATTCTCGGTCTTGTGGCCTTAGACCTTAGAGGAAATATTTGACTCCAATTCATTTGATGATCTGACATCAGGTGCCACAGGGAAGATCAGCAGAGAATGAAGTTGTCAGATCTTGAGTACTTCTTGGGTGCGTAGGGCTTTAGCTCAATTTTTTCTTAGATTGTTGAGAATCTCTATTACTTCTTTTGAATCATAAAGTGGATCTCCTACTTGGAACGACAGGGTTGTAGTGGCGTCGACTAGCCAAGGGTTGTTATCTTTAGTAATGGAACCCGACCAGTGGACAATATAGCCTTGCATTGTTGTTGTCATCATGAGTCCTTGAACTCTTGATAGTAGTACCCCACATATTGGAGAGCCTTCAAAAACCATCAAACTGAGTCTGGTGGAAAAGAACCTAAGACCATGATGTGAGAAAAAATTCTTAGCGAGTTGATCCATTGTGCTTGCCCAATCATTGAGTTCTTCATCGTCTCTTGTATCTTCAAATGGATAGCTTTGGAGCTTGTCGTTTCCATCCACCTTCCAAATCCATGATCCAAAGATGAACTCTAGTCCTATTGGGAAGATCATGCTATCAAGGTACATTGAGCTCTTGGTTGCAAAACCGCTAAAAGCCCCTACTTGGCGCGCCAGCTGTCGATGTTTTCCCCCTGATAGCCTGCTATGGGGGTACCTAGGAAAATTGTTCATGCTTTAGTGTATGCTAAAACTCAATGGTTAAAGCAAGAGACTATCGATTTATCCTAGTTCAAGCCCTCAAGTTTGATCTTGAGTAATATCCTTTACGTCCAGTCAGCGTTAGCCTATGCATTGTACTGATTGTGTTGTGTTGTTCTCTCTTACAGGGGTGCCCTCAGCCTCTTTTTATATCAGTAGAGATAGCTGAGGCGTGGTTTGTTATCCTAGATGAATTCATAGATAGTGTTCTATTTCTAACAAAGAAGGTACTTTCTATAAGAATCTGGCTAGTTCGGCCTTTTTCTACTTGAAGTAAGTGATAATGTACTTCACTTTGCTTCCTTCTAGAATCATGGGCTAGGCCAAGGCCCACTTTCTTGTAACCAGTTGGTGAGGAACCCTTGGGATCCTATACCGACAATGCTCTCCATGAGGGGTTTCACCACTTCCTTTGGGGCCTCGTGTATGGTACTTCAAGGGAGCACATAAGATAGAACCTACATGTATATATGCACAGAACTATTATTGAAACATATATATGAAAATCTAGTATACATGTAGGTATATATCAATACTCATGCATGCATGTCCTTGTTTTTTGAGGGAAAACCGTGGAGCAGCAGCTGCCCGGCAACATTTAATTTAAAAGGTGGGACCGAGAGTTACAAGAGACTTACAAACAAAAAGAGGACTAACTAGAGGTTAGAGGCTCGAAAAGGCAAAAGCAAGCAGAGGATAGAGAGAGGGGGGGAGACAGTCCAGAGCCGAAGAACTAAAACACCAACAAACTATTGAGTATTGTATATTACTGAGCCAGCCGATGATGGACTGATGTAAAGAAGGCTTGATTCTGATCAGGTGGTCTTTGACCTCCCTTATATCTGGACTTCCAGGAGCTAAGCATTGGGATTTCATTGTTGAAGATGAGGTTGTTGCGTTCATTCCAAATGCACCAAGTCCCAATCAAGAAAACTTCCATGAAGAAGGGGCGCTGGAAGCTGTCCTTGGCTTTGTAGATCTTATCAAAAATGTTGAGCTCTTCATCCCAAGAAATACCAAGGGCAGACCACTGAGAAAGCGCTGAAGGGCAGTCAAAGAAAAGATGATCTACAGTTTCTTCAATATCATACTGGCATAAAACACAACTGTATGCTTCCTCAAGATATTTACCACGTCTTCTCAGAATATTGCGAGTGTTTATCCTGTCATTTAGGAGGAGCCAAGCAAAAAACTTTATCTTAGGGACACACTTAGATTTCCAGAGCCATAGAATAGCCTGTTGAGGTTGCAATTGGGCAAAATGATGCTGATAGTACCGATTGGAGGAATATTTCTGATTGCCCCAAATATAGGTCCACTGGTCATTGATATCTTGTTGATATGGTTCCAACTGAGAAATGTAAGCTTGGAGCTCAAGGAACTCATTATAAGCAGGCTTAGACATAGGGATCCTGAAGAGTTCCAGCAAATTGTCCATTGATCTCACATTCCAAAGGGAGACATTAGGATCTTTAGCATACTGAAATAGGTGAGCATAGCAAGAGGATAGAATTCTCCCATCAATGAGGTCATCCCAGAAACTAATAGTGTCACCTTTATTTGGCAGACAAAGAGCAATGCCTCTGAATTGTACATTGAGCCTCAAGATGTCTTTCCACCAGAAAGAGCCTCTTTCCCTTGAAAGATGAGGAACACTATCTGAGTAGTATTTCTCCCAGATGATTTTGACCCATTGAATGTCTGCCTTCCTGTAGAATTTATCCAAATGCTTAAGCAGCAGGGCATCATTTTGGAGGCTGATGTTGATAACTCCAGGACCCCCTTTAGATTTTTGAGTCCTAACAAGATCCCATGCAGCAAGGTTATATCCTTTATTTTTAAAATTATTACCTCTCCAAAGGCAATTTTTCTTATATTTGTCAATCACCTCCACCACTGTGACGGGAAGCTTGAGGGAACAGAGGTAGTAGGTAGGCAGAGAGGAAATGACAGAGTTAACCAATTGCAGTCTGCCACCATAAGAAAGGAAGTGAGAGCTAGCAGACATCTTCCTTTCAATTCTGCAAATAAGAGTCTGCCCAACAGGGTCAGCCCACTACTCTTCCCCCTTTCTGCACATGTCAAAACGAAGAGCTAGTGAGTATGTTTACACATACTCACCAAGAATAATAAAGGGAATTACATGTGAGAGAAATAAATATGACAAGAGTCATGAGTCAGTGGTAATAATAATTAGTGCAAAGGTTTATTGTCACCATCTCCCACCAATAATTATTATATGGTGTTACCCTTCATCTGAAAAAAATTTCACCGGACAACCTACTTGTGTGGATCTTATCCTATTTACACTAATCATAGCATGCCAGTGCATCACTATTTTTGGATTGGCTATCTCAGGCTAAGTATAACTATTACCAACCTAGATGGCAACAGTATCATATTTTATGTGCCATATCAGTCATGGTGAAATATCTTTCACACTTTCATGGCATGTGTATTAGCTTACATGTAATATAGAGCATAAAATATAGACCAGCTTCTGGCTTAATTAAGAAAGTTAGTTAAAAAGCACAATCTTGCCTTTACTAGTTAATTTCTCTAGTGACTCCTTTCATAGATGTTCCAACTCCTACCTTAGCCATCTAGCTTTCCCTTTTTGCAAGCGCGAAGAACTAGGGCACTTATGATCTATGTATGTGTAGTGTAGATCTAGAGGGGTGGGAGCAAGTCACTCTATACTAGCATTGGAGTGTTCTACATGACACTCGTAGTAAATGGGAGGAGGATCAGATCAGCTAAGAGTTATCTTCTTTATCATGTGTTCCTATGTGGTAGTATCCATATGAGTTTATCTCCTCTCCTCTTTCTTATTTCCTTTTCACTTACATGAGCATGAGGGTGTAGTCTACTTGCTCGCTCATTCATATTTATTTATTTATTTATTTGGGATTTTACAACCATCTATCCTTAAAAAAATTGACCCCAAAATTTCCATACATTCACTTATTCAAACATATATGGGTAATTTTCATTTATCATCTTCTTTTTCCCATGTCGCTTCAACTTCAATATGATTACTCCATTACATTTTTAAGAATCAAATTTTCCATTGTTGAGTTTCTCTTTCCTTTTGTGACACAAAAGACTATGAGGGAGATCCCCATGGTGAGAAATTTTTCATTAATTAATAAAGAGAGAGCACACTTACATACATAGATTAATAAATGCATCAAGCCATACACAAAAGGATGACCTAAGGTCATCTTTGAAACATACATATTGGAGGAGACATTGATTCTTAAAATTTGCTATCCAAATAGTAGGGCTTGGGTCACATCTTTAGAAGACCTTGTTATTGTGTATTTTCCATAGCTCCATGCTACTATCAAGAAGCGGCCTTGAAGAATGGTAGGTTGCTCACCTACCTTGCCTAGGTAAACCTATTTAGCAGTTGCAAAGAAACATCCCAATCGAAGTGGATGGTCACCCAACATTCCTATGTGAAAGAACAATCAAACAAGAGGTTTTCTATAGTTTCCTCAGCCCTAGTATTGCACATGACACATGTAGCACTGTCTTGTATGTTTAGATGTCTTCTGTGTAGCATGGATTTGGTGTTCAAACAATCCACCATGACAAGCTAGGCAAAGAATTTGATTCTTGGGGTGCACCTTGATTTCCAAACTATCTTGAAGATCAGTGGACTTACATACTTCTAAAAAAGTGGGAGTAAAAACATCATGATGTATACTTACTGCTCCATATTGGTGGCCAGCTATCACTACTATTCTCATCATATGGCATCTTGCAGCTATGCCTGAAGACTTTCTAGTTCATCAAATGACGGCTGAGAAAGAGGTAGCAAGAATAGTGCATCAAGAGGTAGAAGATGAAACATACAAACTAGTTCATCTCGATGTTAAATTATGCTTGCATGACTTTTAACTCCGAGATTCCATCATTTCTTGCAAAGGAGGCTAGTCTTGGGTATTTATGAGCTAGCACTGAATCTGTCCACATATCATCCTAGAAACATACAAAATAGCCATCACTAACTCACATTTAGTAATTCCCTTGAAAATGGTATTAAGATGTAGTACATCTTTCCACTAGAATGAACCTAATTCTCTTTCTACATGGGGTACTTGGTTGTTGTAGTATTTGTTCCAAACAAGGCAAACCCATGGGATATATGCTCTATTATTAAATTACTTGGACACTTCATGAGGAGATTGTCATTCTATAGACATGGGCTTAAGATCCCCAACCCTCATTTTTCCTTGGACTTCATCACTATCAGTCACACAACTAAGTTCCTATCATTCTTCTTGAAGTCATTACCATGCCACAGACAATGCTTTCTTGCTCTATCAATATTGTCTATAACACTCTTTGGCAGTTTGATAGTGCACATAGCATATGTTGTAATAGGAGTTATAGCCAAGCTAATCATTTCCAGTCTACCTGAGTAGGAAAGCCAAATAGAGCACGTAGAGAGCCTCCTTTCTACTCTATCCACCAATGGGGTGAGATCCTCAAGCACGGCTTGGTTGTGCCCTAGGTAAGCAAAGATAGGTAAAAGGCATTGTGCCTATATCGCAACCAAAGGTGTTCGCAAGCTAGGCCATCTCTTATCTTGTGATACATTGATATGGTACATTTATGACTTTCTATAGTTGACCTACAGACCCGTTGACTCTACAAAACTATGCAAGAGTGCTTTAAGGAAGAATATTTGCCTGGCATCAGCTTGAAGGAGCATCAGTGTATCGTCCGCATATTGAACTATAGGGAAATCTTTAGGTGGTTGTGGGAGAGGTGCTTTGAGCAAGTTGATATAGCCGCCTTGACATCCAATATGTGTAGAGGATATTCTTCATATGTCAAATCATCTTGTAGCTCAGTTCCTATTATGTCCAACTATTCCATGGGACTCCACATTTATGAAGCAATGATACATGGGACACATTATGGTCACCAAACAAAGAATCTAATAAGTGTACCTAGTATGCTACTTCTATTTGCTCAGTGATGAAAAATATGGTCCAATATATCTTATACTGGTTTCTTTCCTTGTCCAAATTGCTTGATTTTTCATTGAAGAAACCTTAATATACACTAAATCTCCTATTTCAAATTGGATATCCCTTCTTCTATTATTGGCATAACTCTTTTGTTGGCTTTGAGCAATTAGAAGTTGTTCTCGTATTATCTATATTATTTCTTTGGTCTGTTGGATCAAATTAGGCCCTATAAATTTTCTTTCTTTGGCCTCATCCTAGCATAGAGGCAATATACATTTTCTACCATATAATGCTTCATAGAGAGCCATTTGTATCCTTGCCAGATAGCTATTATTGTAAGCAAACTCTGCTAAGGGCATATATTCATCCCATGCTCCTTTAAATTCAAGAAGACATGATCAAAGATATCTTCCACAATCTAGTTTACCATTTCATTCTGTCCAACAGTCTATGGATGGTAGGCCATACTAAAATATAGCTTACTCCCTAATGCCTTGTGCAGGCCTTCCCAAATTTTGACAATAAAGTGTGGGTCTGACACAATCGATAAGGGAACTCCATGCAAAGATACAATTTCTTTGATATATATCTTAGCTAATTTCTCCAAGGCAAAAGTCTTCTTGATGGGAATAAAATGCGCAAACTTGGTTAGTCGATCTACTAGTACCCATATACTATCATTTCTATTTGGTGTTCTTGGTAATGCCTGTATAAAATCCATACTAATTTCAACCCAATGATTCATTTAATCAATAAAATGAAGATTTCAAAAGCATTGTACAGATGTAATAAGGATCAAACTCATGAAACAAACTTCAAGAGTTGGGCCCTCAATACACTCATACATGCACCTGTGCTCAATGAAAGAAGTTTGACTGGACGATGACCTAAACCTCATTTACTTGCCTAATGACAAGCTATAACTAACTTTCTAATTGACATTACTGAAAAACAACACGACAAACCAACTACAACTCTTGCATGAACTAGTACCAAGGGGAGTTGAGGCCACCAAGATTGCCTCCTGCATCGCCACCACCAGAGCTTTCTCCTACATAAAAGGAATTGGGCATCATCCAATCCAAGCCACCATCACTTTGTGGAGGGTTGGACAAACCAAATCTCTCATTGTGTCCACCGTCGCCAACTTGGGTGGCTCCACTCTTCTCGATGCTTCCCAACTCAACATTTAGTTCAGGTGATGATAAGTTACTATAGAACAATTGATGAGAATGGATCAAAGTTGAGCCAACATTTGTATAGTTTTGAGGTGGCAGCACAGAGTTGTAATTCTGTACATTGAAAGGAAGTTGTTGTTGGAATGATGACCCTAGATGCATCGGGGATGAAATTTGCGGTGACAACGATAGAGAAAATGAATCATCTAATGGTGGAGTCATTTGCAATGATGATCGTTGGGGTGTCATCGATGAAGATAGTATAGGTGAAAATGAGAATGGGTGTGAGCTATTATCATTGATGTCTATCCCATGGATGTGATTGGTGTAAGGGTTATGAGCTTCCATAGGTGTTGGCAGTGTCTTGGGTGCTTGGAATTGCACACTGGAAGTGGGAGGACTATGTGGTGCCAGAGGGTAGTGATGTTGCAATGGGTTTTGTGGTACCAGCGGTGATGGAAGGATCATTGAGTTTGGAAGCGAGGAGCCTGACCTTGTTGGCACTGATGTAGATGTGGACAACCATGGATGTTGATGGAAGCAAGCTTGAAAGGAAGCCCATGGATACTTTGGTGGTGTCGCAACTTGTGGAGGAGGCATGGAACGCCACCAAGTGGGCTGCAGCAGTGACGGATCTCTAAGATGACCACCAGCTTCTACTTTGTCCCCACGGAGCAAGGTAGGTAAGCAATCATCAATCTCTTTCTTTACTCGTGAGAGCTCACAGTACATGTCAAAGAGCTCAGTGGCATCAAGATCCTCTATGTTACCATAAACATACTTGGCTTGCTTTGAGGCCTCCTGGATCTTATTGTTGGTTCGTGCTATGTTCTCCTTCTTCCTCTTATCCTCCATGGTCTTCTCTTTCTCTAGCTGGAACACCTCATTCTGCAAGTTGGTAATTGAAGCCTTATCTGCTTCAGTGATATCAAGATCTGTTGGTGCACTCCCTAAAAGGAAAGCATCAACTATGGGGCCAGCCTCTGGGGTGCCGAAAGAGGAGAACTTCCCATGTTCGGACTCCAACACCACTGCAACCCTAGCGCCAGTGAGGGTGGACAAATCAGATGCCGCCTTGAAAAGCCCAGAGCGCCTCTTGAAGAATGTGAGACTTCGGTCCCTACCATCCTCAATGAATCTCACTCCTGACCTCCTATCCCTCCTCAACATCATGGAACGACAATGCCAAAACTAATACAACCAATATGTGAGCAATATAGGAATGTTTTCTTCTAAGTGGGAGGTGTGTTTTGGTGAAAATGAAGGCATGCACCCCTACTCCTTATATAGAAGGAATTTAGGTACAAAGAAAAGAAATCTCCTGAGATTTGAAGGCGTGAAAAACATATTTTGTGTAACTTTTTACCACAAGTCACTGAGCAGTGGGTCAATTTTCTTTGTGCATCCAAGATGGCCCCAATTGTCAATGACCACTAGAAAGCTTGTAAATAAAATTTTTCATAACATAAAAAAAATTTAATTGAGCTGGACTATGCATATCTATTTGCTAATGATTAGTCGAATATTTATTACTTTTGGAAACAGACAATGTATTTATTGGCGTCCTTTAACTACCACATTACCATTTAAGCAAGTCTTGATTAGCAGCCATTTTTAGTGTCCAGCTATGCTTATTCTATCAACCAATATAAAATATTGCAATATGTAGTATATATTGATCATTACTTAATAATTTCTTCAAGTCCAGTTTTTCAAATTTATTTCTTGCTACAAAACTATGTCTCAATCATTGGACTTGATGTGATGTGTCAAACTGCTAGTCGAATGAATAACAACATACTTAAAATACCACTTTGATTATATTCTCTCTGTCCTATAATATAATGCATTCTAGAAATTTTAAAACAATTTAAAAGAGAATATAAAAGACGTATGTATCAATTTATTTCCTAATCAGATACTATCATCAACATGGTTAATGGTGATTGGTTAATAAATAGAAAATATTTAATATACAATTAGTTTTATCCTCTAGAATGTATTGTATTTAATGATAACTTTTTAATACTAGAATACACTATATTACATAACTGAGGGAGTAGCTAAGAGTTATTCTTAAAAAAATATTGTGAGTCGATTGCTTACTGTATAAGGAAATGCTTGTTTTAACTTTTTGTTGGCTTCTGCCTGCCAGAAAGTTGACACAATCAGTTCAACAGCTGAGCTGGCTTTTCAAAAGTTGGAAAGTCGGTTTTTACTGAGAAACTAAAATTTTATTATAAAAATCAATGATAAAAAGCCAACAACTAGAAACCAAAAGGCCAGAAAGTTGGCTTTTGAGCCAAAAGCCCAAAAGTTGAAGGTCAAACAAAAAAGTTCCTAAATGTGTTAACATGAGAAACAAGCAATGTTCTACCACAAGTGCGCACGATCATAACATTTCACATAAACGGTTCTAGTTTTACTACATTTATATTGAAATTGATAGTACTGTTATAATTATATAGTTAAAATAAGAAGAGCTTTTGTATGGAGAGGCAAAAAGGAAGCAAATGGAGGACCTTGTCTCATTGCTTGGTCTAAGGTGTGTCGCTCTAAAGAGCTTGGGGGACTAGGAATTATGGACCTGAAATCTCTAGGCTATGCGCTTAGAGCTAGGTGGCACTAGCTAAAAAAATCTGAACCAAATAAACCTCAGGACTCTTTGCCACTTGATAACACGGAGGTGTTTAGTCTCCTCTCTATGGCAGTATTTACTAAAGTAGGAGATAGAGCTACACTATGTTTCTGGAAGGATAGATGGCTTCCTAGAAAAAAATCTCTAGGAACTAGCACCAAAGATTTTTCATATGGTCCCTAAAAGAAGAAGAGGCATGCGTACAGTGATGGAGGCTGTGACTAATGAGAAATGGATTGAGGATATCCGAGCAGAAATATCTACAGAAGTTTTGATGGAATTTAGGAATTATCGGATATAGTATTTTATGTGGAGCTACATTGAGGGATACAGGACAAGGACATTTGGACGTTTTCGGTTTCAGGAGAATACACAGCTAAGTCCGCACATAATGCGCTCTTTTAGGGTGCCATTTATTTCAGACCATATGAGAGAATATGGAAGTCATGGTGTTGGGTACCATAAAAAGGGATACCCAAAATCAGGGTAATAAAAATTACAAAAGACAAAGCAAACCATCAGCAATCACCAGGGCGCGGGCCCCGTCTCGTCTTACTCCTCGGCCTCGGGCCCAAACTACGGCTCGCCCGACCCCTTTGGCCTCGGGCGCAAGTTCCACCTCGCCCGACCCCTCTGGGCCTCGGATGCAAGTTCCGCCTCGCCCGACCCCTCTGGGGCTCGGGCGCCAACGCCGCTTCGCCCGATCCCCCAGCACAGAGCAAGGCTTCCAACGCACAGCGCCCGTATCCACGACATGACAGGCGCAGCGACTCCATATTGCAGCCGGGCATGGTGGCGACTATTCCAACCACCCTGGGCACTGTGGCCTTACCTCTTTCACTATGCAACCTTACCTCTTACACTGTGTCGTACCGCCTCACAGTAAAAGAGGAATGGGAGAGATTAACCAGTCTCACTATTAGCTGTCTTTTCCTACTATTACAGGACAAGGAGCAGTATCACCGACCCGACCCTCACGACTCCAACAGGACTCGGTAAATCTTCACAGGAGCCACCATGTTGTCAACCATGCCTCAAGGACGGGATGGGCAAGCTTCTACAGGGTCGGGACTATGGCTTCACCACTCAGTAGAGGAAATCTCCAATCGCACATGTAAAAACCTGTGCCCCCTTGAGACTATAAAAGGGGAGCCAGGGCTCACAACCAAGACAGATCCATCCACACACAATCGCAACACACAAACACCACAACTCTAAGCGAGTTTACTCACAGAGTAGTAACCAGCGCTCTGTCCACCACGCACAAGTCGAGACTTGGGACTTAGCCCTCTCTCGCAACCTGCTTGTACGCCCCTACTACAAGCACCTTTGGGTGCAAGGCAATACAGACCCCTGATCTCACTGGACGTAGGGCATCCTTAGCCCGAACCAGTATAAACTCTCTGTGTTTCTCTTGCATCACCATCCGGGTTTAGGTGGTCATGCATACTTATACTCGTTTGTGTCTAGACCACGAGTCTAGACGCCGACAGTTGGCGCGCCAGGTAGGGGCCTATTGCGTGGCATTCATCTTTCCCTACTGGGGAAAGCCTGGATGGCAGACGGATTCCACCCACTCCGCCTCGGCACCATCATGATGTTTGGGAGTTTGGAGTTCATGTCGCTCGGCTCCGGCTATGACATGGTCCTCCTCCCACCACGTGGTGACG
>Ga0182004_10004291_pt1 | contig 11478 bp, 8 predicted proteins | sample Sormic07211540_1_FD_120479 | JGI IMG/M metagenome (GOLD analysis project Ga0182004, IMG submission 120479) | Endophyte microbial communities from Sorghum bicolor roots, Mead, Nebraska, USA - 072115-40_1 MetaG | ecosystem: Host-associated > Plants > Roots > Unclassified | place: USA: Nebraska...
AGCATAATTTCATCCATTCAATATATCCATGTATTCTTGAAGAATAAATAGTGTTCGATGTAACTATAATTGCTCCCACAAATATCAATTTAGTTGGACATATATAAATGGTACAATTATAAGATAACACTAAAAATAACAGCTTGAAATTATCAATGGTCATGAAAGAGTTTTTGGATAAATATTATTTTTCTATCTTCAATTGTTGGTGGTGTTGGAGCTAATGATGTGCAATAGTGCAGCATTCCGCGTACAACATAGACAAAGTTGAGTTAAAAAATAAAATCTAAAGGATAAAATACACTTTAATAGTTTTAAAATGAAATTGAGCTCATAATACAAAGTTTGAGGACCAAAACAACCATCTTCATAGTTCTAGGATGAAACTGAGTCGTTTTGAAAGTTTAGGGACGAAATTGAGCCTGGAGTAACAGTTGAGGGACCAAAATGACTATTCTGCCATTAAAAAACCAAAAAGTATACTGTTTTTCTAGATACATGATAAAAGCTATGTATTTAGGGAAAAAAACTATGTATCTAGAAATCCAACTTATAATTTAAAATAGGAGTAGCTGGTTTTCTCAGGGTAACACAAAGCTAAAAGTAAAAGGGTTCAAACTGGGCCTAAGTGGAAGTGTGGTTTCCTGAAATTGGGAGATGACTGTAAGTGAACGCATTTTTTTTTTGCGCAACCAGTATTCCAAAAATCCATGGGTAAATTCGATGCCAACACAGAAGGTAACTAAATTTGCTACGAATTCGAACTTCAATGCTATGCACAGAATTTTCTGCGAATTCGAACTTCAATGCTATTCCCAGAAATGAAATCCATAGCAATTTGGGATGTAGTAATTCCTTCTTTGCTCAATTGTTTCCCCTTTTTTCTTATCACTTACAAAGAACATGGCATAAGTACATGGCTCTCTTTGATCCTCTGTATTGACGCTACTAGTCTAATATGAAAATTGAAAAGCATCATATATACATGTATGCTCGCAATCTTTAGGTACATATGAATGCCAACTCAATAAGACCAAACGAATCGCCTCACCATCACCGCAGGAGTAACCACCCAAACATTTCTTGCAGCACCGTGGGCGGTCTGGAACGATAATCCTTGTAATCACGGAAGGCAGCAAATGACTGCTTATGCGATACAAAGGAAGCCCTCCTATCCAATGCTTTGCCCTTGAACAAAATCATCTGATCGCAGCTGCAAGCTTACCAATCTAAATTTGTCCAGGTACACCAGCACGAGCCTGCAGTGTCTCGGTACGTTTGCTTTTTTCCATTTGTTCCACCAGCCAGTCTATGCCAGATTTGATCCCCCTCCTGCAAGACCAGTGTCCCATTGAAACAATATAACAGACCTTAAAAAATTATGCACCCAGGCACCCAGTGATCAATGGGTCATGTTTGAAGGCTTCTCAGTTGTGTAGTACTCCATTCAAATCTATGAACCGCATTTTGTTTTGGAAAAGTCAAACAAACTTTGACCAATAGGTATGCTTAATAATCTATAAATGTGTACAATTAGACATTTCAAAGTGCTTTCCACGACATTAATTTTGTAGCTAACATGACATATTATGCCAGAAACAATTATCAAAGTTTGGTTTTGAAGAACGAGTCAAAACAAAAATATGCCTTGTATTTTTGAACTGAGGGAGCAATTAGCAATAACAGTCAACCCTAAATACATACACAGCGTATGCTTCCGCATGAGCATGAAAAAGGCCCTCAAAGTAGTTATTATGAGATAGATGTGTAAAAACTAAAAATTTCTGCATGCTTGACTAAAACTGTCATTTCTTTAAAATTTCATGGAGTCAAATTTCCTCAGGAACCAGTTGCGTTTCTGTGCTCACCCATCATATGCAGATACAGCCTGAAATGTATATGGCCTCTCATCCAGTTCTTGATGCAGAAATTTAGCCAATTCTTCATCATCAATGGCCCCAGGTAAATCCTAATCAAAGAAATTCAGAAATCAGAAACACATTGAAACATGAGAACAAGAGGCAAATAATAAGTAAACAATTTGACAAAAGAGTGTGGATCCAGTTTTACAAAAACAGACCGTACATAGTCATTGGTTGCCATGTGATTTTTTCAGGCATGTTGTCATTGTTATATGTTGTTTGATTCTGGGAACTCAAACATTCGTTGAGAATCCTCAATCTAGTGTACATGAGTGTTTGTGGGAGTTTGTGACTGTACTGTGTATTTGGCAATTAGTAAGGGATACAGACATGTGTGCATGGTTGCCAAAAATATATCTCACAAAAAAATTATTATCAAACTCCAATGAACTCTCACCTTTTTCAGGACATGCTTTTATTGAATAAATAGTCAAAGTTGAATGTTGGGCAATGAAAAAAACTAGAGAGAATCTGACTGTTCTATTTTTTCCCCCTTGGTTCATGAATATGAAAATGTTTTAAACTGCATGTCAAATTGTCAATGCATGTACATCTGTACATTAATGGGCCAAAACATCTGGTATTTTTTTTCTCAAACACGCAGGAGACCTGTATGTCATTGTATTGAGGAAAACATCTGGTATTCAACCTCACAATGGCGTATAGGGTCTTTGAATATAAGAATTTAGATTCGTATGCCTCACAGCATGTGCACATGACAAGAATGTTATTTAACTACAATGGCAACTTTGTTTTAAGCACTGAATCTTTCAATCCTAGTTATGTCTTACATAAAGAAAAATCATTCTTCAAGATATTACAGGAAAGAGGAAGTAACTCTTCACCTGTTTGTTTGCAACTATCAGGAGTGGTGCTCCTCTCAGATGCTCATGGTGGATAACCTTCTCTGAAGTAAGAAAATTAGGTTAGGTTTTCTTGGATGAGTTTTCATCTCGTTTACCAGAATGCATCTCAGCTATATCTTCTCAAAAGATCTAGCAGTAGCAGTAAACCAGTAGTTTATAATTAACAGAAATATCTTCTATTAATACAATGATACACAGCTCTCCTGCGTATTCGAGAAAAAAATAATTAACAGAAATAAGAACTATCTTACCAAGAGCAGATTTGGAATCTTCAAATGAAGATGCAGTGGCAGCATCAATAACATACATTATGGCATGAGCCTCTTCATAGTATTTCTCCCAGATTGTTCGTAGACCAACCTGCCAAACAGGTAAGCGTGTCAAAAAACTGAGCTTGTAGCATGGAAATTCGATTAGCTAGATATCATTCAGTTAGCTAGATATAGTGTGCTAATTTGAAACATGTGCCAATTCGATTAGCTAGATATCATTCAAATATCAACCATTGTAGGGGGAACCATGGTGGCAGAGGGCTTACTATGACAACAGAGTCCATATAGTGTGCTAGTAACCTTACCTGACCACCCAGATCCCAGAAAACAAGTTTTGCCTTTGCATCTTCAATGCGTCCAATGTTTAGTCCAACCGTTGGAACCACACGATCAGGTGGAAGTCCTTCCCCCTTCAGATACATCGATTTCAACTTCTCCAGCAAAGTCTATGACAACAGTTCCAGAAACATGTCAATATAGGTAAAGAAATCTAGAGATCACATTTTCAATCAAAGGCAAAGCGTTCGCGATGCAATGCAGGTACATAGAACATCATGATAAGCAGAATAGGAACTGAAGCATGGTCAGGTATGAAAACTCAGAAATCTGTCGAGACTCAAGCGTTGACAGGTTTGAGTAAATCGACAACACAGACGATTATTGCGTATAAATAAGTATCAATTTCTTGTCAAAAAAGGGAAATAAAGGCTGAGAGCAACTACCGTCTTGCCAGCTTTGTCAACACCAAGAATAAGAACACGGAACTCGTCCTTGGTGAACACATACTTCCATAGGCCATAGAACAAGGAGAACATTGCCCCAAACCCGGTGGCGTCCTGTCACAGTGGACTTTCCCGCTTATCCGGCGATACCCAACCAGCACGTCACGTCCTGAAAAGCAATCACACTTCACACGTTACACAGATATTTTCCTTTGAGCAGTAAAAGCAACTAAAGCAAGAACGCCCAAATTGCCAGACACAACACTAGAACCATCCACGCAGCACAGGGCCCGCAGCATGATCGACAATTCGACATCTGCAGTGCACAAAGGAGAGCGTGTCGTGGACACACTTTCTTTTCTTCCCCGATTCTTACGTCCCAAATCGCAAGGAAGCCCTCGAATTGGCGGAGCTGCAGGCGTGAGAAGCCAGCCACACATTGCAATTGCGACGCCCTTTTAGCCCCAAGACACACGAGCGATTCAACCTACGGGGCACGGAACGCGTCGAATACGACGAGGCTATCTCCTCGCGACCAGGGGGCGCCCAATCCACAACGAATCGAATTGATCGAGAAAAAAAAGGCGAACAAGAAGCACAAGGAACGCTCGAGATAACTGAACCATTGGCGGGAATAGAGAGGGGAGAGGGGATGTGGAGATCTGGATCACTCACCGGAGGGCCGGGCTCAGCGACCGGGCTGCTTCCTCCAGGCGGCACCACGCACCGTTCTCGACTGGAGCGCGGGAGGCGGAGGGCGGGTTTTGAGCCGTCCGGCGGTGGGAGCGCGCCCACCGGAGTTAGGAACTGCGGCACTCGCCTCGCCAGTCACCGCGCCACTACTCCCACCGCTGGGCTTGGGTTCGTTCGGTTGACTCGGTGGACGCCGGCTCCGCGTCACGGACAGGTGGGTCCCTGGTAAGAGTGTGCTCCTTCGCCGGTATCGCCAGTGGCGGTGGGTCCGGGGCGAGCGTGGTCCCCCACGTACTGACCACCGAGAGGTGCTGCTCGGACTTTGGAGACGTCGCGGTGGGGTCATGATCGGTGGGCCCTGCAGGATGCTGGGACGGGAGGTCCGACCGGTCAGTGAGGTTATCGTATCGGTGTGATCGTGTGGTGGCCTCTCGCGCCGTTTGAGTGGGAGTTCTTAGACCGGAGTGTGACGGTACCGGTGGTTGACCCGCTAACACCGGAAGGCAGACTTGCGCATGGATAGACGACTCGTTTCGTGTGTCGAATCTGCGTGCGTCGGTCAAAGTCTACGATGCATTGCTTCTTTGAAGCCCTTCAACATCACCTCAGAGACGATGGTAGAGATGGTAAATTGGTTTTCCAGACGATCGAGTTCACCTAGCTAGCACCAGGCACGAGCAATAAGAACATGAAATATACGAGAATAAGAGATGATCATGTTGTGCAATAAAAAAGATGGCATGTACCGAACCATCTCTAATACAACTAACTATAGTAGGTACACGTGTAAAACATCTCCAACGTGGTAGCCTTTTGTCATGCATGCTAAAAGCAGTTCTATGACATTTTATTTTCGTCATGGATGAAGACTGTTGTTGTCGCAGATAAATTCACTTATGTGACGAGATGTTGGAAAGTGAAGCGGCTTCTATTACGAACCGGTTTTCGTCATAAAACTAAAATCATGACGAATTTGGTCCCTTATGTGACAAAAAGGAATTCTTCATAAAAGTGAAGATTTCTACTAGTGGAGTCACCCTGCCCTGCTCTTTCTTGAACTCATTGTATGAGCTATGTTTCCATCGGGAACGTTTGATCATATCTCCTTTATGGCAGGAGCTGATGAAGACTTCGATAGAGAAGTCCTAGTTCTTGCGCCTGGCTTACCGGATGTAGGCACGAAGTACCGTGGATCATGGCCGCCCGAAGGAAGCAGAAGGCAAGGTGCTACATTTGCATGGGGAGCTGGAAGCTTCCTAAAAGGCACATGAGGAGAAACGCCACGACCTAACCAATGCCATTCAGCCGATCGAGTCGACCCAGGCACAGTCAGCGGAGCGAGAACCACAGGCTCAATCACAAATCGATGCACTAACATCCCATGAGGCCCATCTTAAGGAGGCGATGTTTGCCCAAGAGACAGAGTGTGTCGTGGCGAACACTGTTTGGAACAAGGCCAAGCAGGGTCACCAACATCTCAAAGATGAGTGCCAATGTCTTCACTCCATTTGTGCCGGTGAGTTTTCTCCTCCCCGCGTTTTGATTTTGCTTGGTTGTGGTGCCATTCGTGAACCTATGGTTTCTTCAAAGTTGCACACGAGGATGATCTCATATTAGGAGGAGAAGGCAGCCGCAGACCAAAGAGCCCAGGAGGTGACCTCCTAGCTTGCGACCCTGATTGCTTCCGCGCAGGCTCTTTGTGACAGCACGCTCAACGTTGGCCGAGGAAGCACCCAGTTGGTGATCCATCTCGACGAGGCTCGCCTCCAAGTGGATCGCCTGATCTCTAAGGGTATTCACTTTGGAGTGCTTGCTGCCTTGTCATCTGTTGGCTCGCACTATGATGGCGTCCAGATTTAGAAGCTGTTGGGCAAGGATACTCATTGAAAAAGTCTGACAATGACATACTTGCCATCGACAATGCTGTTGTTCGTGGAGCGGGAACCCTCGCGTGCAAGGTCTTGGTCGCTGCCATCTACGCCCAGCATCAGAGTCCCAAAGGGTAAAAATGGTTAGTTTAGAAATATGTATGCTCTTGCTATACAAATGTGATGGACATGTTGTAATTGTGTGCATGTGTCATTTAATTAATGTGTTTGTTATTTGTTGTGCCATTTCCTCATTCCTCTCATTTAGGTTGGGAATGTACTATGTTCCCTTTAGCCTTGTGCATGTAGGTGCGTGTTTTAGCCTAGGGGCTAGTGCATAGGGCTAAATGTTGCTCAACCTGACAACACATCCAAGACGCCAAGGGCAAGTCGTAGATCTATTGTGATGCAAGAGGAAAGCAAGTAAAGGGAAAGAGTTCCATCTTCCCTCGTCTCCTTTGCCTAAAAATGAAACGGTGTTGTTACCCCCTCCCTACTCATGCATGAATGCTTCACTTTGCCCTAGAGCTCGTCCACAAGGCTTGGTCTAAGTGGTCCCTTGGCGCGATTGAGAATTTGAGAGATGGGTCACTGGTTTGTCAAGGCTTGGCAGTGTTGTCTTGTCTGTGGATTGTGGCGTAGCGATGGCATCTATCCAGACTAAGGGGATAGTTGTCTGCTCGGTCCTTGCAAAGTGAGTGAGGCGCCTGTCCCTATCAGGATTGGTGTACTTGGTGGAGCTTAACCTCTCCCTATTCCTTCTGAGGGGTGAGGACGGAAGAGAGGTCACGATGATCCTTGTGGCTTGGTGTTTGGCCTAGGTCCGCATGGCTCAAATGGGCTACGGTTGCTAGGCCGCCCGAGTGGCCATCTAGTCAATGTCTTGAGATACCTAGGGTATCATAATCCAACATGGAAAAAATTTGGATTTCAAGCCAAACTTGAGTAAGTGTCGGTGCTTAAGATAATGTTACCCTGAGTGCAATGGAGTGCCATTTGGACAAATGATCTATAGTGTGGTTACAACAAAGTAAACTTCATTGAGTTTCATGATTAGCAATAAATAAAGGAACCACTTTTAAGTATAGGGATCATACATTTTGCTGAGGCAATGTTATGCAATGGGCATCAACCACCTCCTAGATTTTTGTATCTTCCTATGTGAATGAGGCAAAACGGTTGTTTGTTTATAGACAATGCTGACAAGTACCTTAGTCCTTAATGTAATCTGCCAATGGTTGACCATCATTTGTTTTGCTATCCTATAGGTTTTCTAAATGGTCCTAGTGACATCGGCTTTTTACTATTTAGAGATGTCATACCAATCTCCACACCACACTTTATATCTTCCTTATCATGCTACAAAGATGACACCTAACTTTATCATATATTACTATTTGATTAGAAAAAACTAACAAGAGAAAAGGCACAGTAGTCACCTTATGAAGCGGTGTCTAAATTTTCTTTGTTTCTTTGATGTCTCTGTAAGGCTTTGTGGAGGTGTTTTGTCCTTGGTATGCCCCAGAATCATGTGATATGATGTGTTTCTCTTTCCTTTTTTGCAAAATGGGCAACATAACGTTCCTAGTTTCTTGAGGATTGAAGAGAAAACTGAACTGCATCTAATAAGTAAATCAACTCTAATAGACACAATTTACTTAAGTTGTACCCCATGTAGCCATGTCTATTGTTTGAACGTGAAATTTATTCTTGGTTATCATCATTCATGTCATACAAATGATGCCCAAGAACTGTACCAACCCTCGGAGTAGTTTCAATAGAGGGGCACTTCTGAGGGTATGTAAAAACAAATTACTGTATCAATGTTTTGATATGCAAAAAAAAACTTAATTTCATGTGCTCAAAGAACCAAGCATATTAATCTCATATAAGTTATTGCATGTTCTAAGTCATCTTCAAGATCTTCATCATCCTCATGTCTAGAGTCATCTTCACTTTCATCTTCTTTCTTAGTGTACTCATATTCATTGTCTTCATCTTCATCCTCATCATTGTTGCTTAATTCATTTCCTAGTTGTTTATTAAAAAAATAGCCGTTCATAATCTCTATGTGCAGCCATGATTTTTCTCCAAAAGGCATCATTACCACTTCCTAAGGTGACCTAGCAAAAGAAATAACAATCATTAGAAAACCAAAAGAAATTTTTTTAGCATATTTAATGGTAGGATTCGTTACCTTTTGCATCTTTGATGGTGGGATGTTGACTTTATAGTTTTATTTAGCACCTTGCAGCTAATGTTGTGCCATGTAGGATTACTAGCGTGGTGCCATGTCAGTGAAACCACTATCTAAACTGCACAAGGTGCAAAAACAAATGGTTTTAAAGTTGAGGATCACCAAAACCTAGTTTTTTATGAGGGGGAAGATCGGATGACGACCACAAAAGTTGAGGGGTTTAAAAGAATCTTTCCTTTTTCTTTCTATCCATCATCATCCTCTTCCTCTCTCATTTTTGTACTTCGCCCTTATCTCTCTCATTTCTTTTCAGTGACAGCTAGGCAAGAGCCACCGCAAATTGTCTAGTTTGGCTCACAACAAGCACCAATAAGGTATGCTAGACTCTATTCTTTTATTCTTGTTGGGTGAATCTGGTCTCCACAAACCCTAACGTAAAGCTATTTATATTCAGATCTGACTTAATTATGTATATACAAGATACCTACCAACTTTGAGTTTCCCAAAACAATTATACATGGGTACACGTGCTTTGTTTGTAGAATTTTATAGGGGAGTACAAAACAAGTGTCTTTGTTTGATACAATATGTCATAGTTGATAGATGAGGATGAGATCTGTTTGTTTGCCCATTTGATGGATACAATCCATTTAGGGCTGATATATATGTATGCTAGATTTTGGTTTAACATATGAATTTCATATGTCCATCTACACCTAAACTAAGAACTGGTGAATAACACTTAAGAGACTAAAACTGACACTAAATGACTTGTAAAATGCAAAGGAAAATATAATTAGACTATCTGATGAAACGATAGTAGCATAATACTAATAACACTTGTTCTATTACTTTATGCTTAGCATCTCTTGTATTTATAATCTATATGTCTCGTTGTGTGGTTTCTAGTGTTTGAATGAGTTTTCATTCATATTTTTTTGCTACTCAATTTCCATTCATTGAAACTCTTTTGTTGAAAACAAATTTGCTATGTTTTCGCTGATTCTCCTGATATGTGAAGCTAGAGAAATTTGTTGGCACTAACATGTCATTATTAATAGATTATACAGATGCCAAAGTAGATATTCATGCATGTGATGGGTGCAATGTGGCTTTAAATTGCCCTAAAGTGTTTATAAGAATGTGAGGATGACATGTGTATTTTAAATGACCAAACCATTGTTTGCGCACCTCCTTATATGACATGTTTATGTTGTGAAGATTTCAGCCATTGAGTATTGAATATCTCATGAAATTCTAGCATGTGGATGTCGTGATCTATTTTCCTCTTCCAATGCCTCTCATGCTCTCGACCTAGAGTGACTCCCCTACTAAATCTCTCAAACACTTGTACTATTCTTATCCTCCTATCTTCCTCATTAGTCATTACTCATTAGTCATTAGCCAATACTCACTTTTCCCTCATAGTTGACTTCTAGCTTTCCAACAGACCTAGGGAGACGGGTGTTTCTAGTATGGCTTGACTGCATGTTATTATTTGTATTATTAACTACGAAAAGGGTATAATTGATTTTCTTTTTAAAATTTTTGCAGTTGAGATGATGAAACACCCTGCACCGCATGTGGTGCTAGTGTCAATGACCTTGCTACATTCAAATTGGTCTTACTTGTGTGACAAGTTGGCAGTTCATGCTGTATTAATCTAGTGAGAGAGGGAAGCATTAATTCAAGCAAGATCCACACTAGCATCTGACTTAAATTTTGTTATATCATTACAGACAACAAATGAAAAATTTGGCATTTATGGTAAAAGTTTTGGACATAAAGTTGTCTTCAACGTTTTCCCTTTTTCCCTAGTAACTTCGTATGCAACTTATAGCAGCAGTGGCCTTCCTAAGTTTATTTTGTCTATATCATGGATGTTTGAGAATATCAATGTGAGAGCGCTTTCCCATTTCTTCTACTTGACATAACAACAGAAAAGCAATTTTATGATGATGCTTGCAGTTCTGCATCATTCTTGTTGCCCTCTCCACCGTATTATTCTTTTGAGATGCACGAAACAAGCAAGGAGAGGGGAGGCACAGTCGTCCTAGCCATGATCTTCTGTTTTCATCCAATAAAATACCATTTGTAAAGATATTTAGTTAGTCTTTTTTGAATAAGCCCTCATTCATGGGAAACTGAAATATTATCAGACAAGTGAATATTCAGGGAGAACACAAAAAATGTAAAAAAATTATCAATGTTACCAGGAGGCCTATGTTTCCTTGTATTTTCAAGCATAGACTGTTGTTATATCAATTTTCTATCCACCTGGTTGTTCAGTATGTTTGATTTTTTTCAGTTGTGTCTTTTTTTGACAATTTTTCAGTTGTGTCTTTGTTCCTTTCCTAACTAAAACTAGGTGAGGGTGTAGGGAGATATTTGCACATTCAATCCCATCACCAATGAGAGGCCTCAGTACTTGACCTTTTGTTGACAAAAACCATTTGGGTTTCCTTCACTGTTGTGCCTTGTTGCAGTTTGATTTCACCTATTCAGGTAGATTCCTTTACATTTTCTTTGTTTGCAACCGTGTTCCAAATCGCAACTCTTGAGACAAATCTCATTTATGTCTTCTTTAATATATAGTAGTACACTACTATTTTAGTATAGTGTTAGTGAGTACAGTTCAAGTGCTTTTTTTGCAGGATATGGTGCTCCTACCAGAGAATTATAATTTATAGGGCTGCATTGTGTATATAGACTTTTATTTAGGTGGTTACATAAATAATGCAATAGGTGATGAGGACAGAATCCCTTTGTATACCTATTTTGCATATATAATCCTTTTGGGAGTGAAATATTAGCTTCGTGATCTATTTATTTTTCGTATCATGCCCACCTAAACTAAGCTATAGTACGTTAGGTGATTGAATTAGATATCAAGGAAACTTCAATAAGTCTAGTGAACCATAGTGGTTGCCATATATAT